>OLNW01000204.1_pt1 | contig 77055 bp, 66 predicted proteins | sample 1672121 | NCBI WGS metagenome assembly OLNW01 (sample SAMEA3136648, study PRJEB25190) | human gut metagenome
TATAAGTGGTTCTGGCAAAGCAATTATTGACAACGAAGAAGTTAATTTAGTTACTAGTGATTGGGTAAGAATATCTCCAGTAGCTGAAAGACAATTTTTTGCTAACAAAGACAATGCAATTTCTTACATTTGTATTCAAGTAAAAGAAAATTCACTTGAAGGATTTACTGCAAATGATGCCATTATAAAATAAATGTAAAAAATCTCTGAAAGTATAATCTTTAGGAGAGTTTTATTACTAGAAAATTGTAATTTGTTATTTAATTACCTTTTCAAATGAATTAGCATTTAATATAGTATTAGATATAAATTTTCTTTTATAGAAATTAGCCCAGTTATTAAAAATTCAAGGTGCATTCTTTGCGAGTCCGTTTCAAGTTTTGTGTAAACGCTAAAAACTGATATATTTAATAACAAGGATAGAACAAGTATATTTTCTATCCTTGTTTATAGTATATTACTAAATTTGTATTGTCAATGTTAATTTAATATATTAGTAATTCGTTCTTCAAAATATATTACTAACTGTGCTCGAATTTTACCCTAATCCTGTCTATGCCCTGTCCACTTCTTTAGTTGTTATACCTTTGGCATACATAGAAATGATTTTTTCTTCCGTATCTTGAAAGGGTATTTTGATATTTTTTTATAACTTGAGGCTCGTATTCACCGTTTCTATCTCTAGGAATATATAAATCCATATCACCATAGCTAGTGTGCATAGTCTTTTTACTATAGCCATTACGACTATTAACAGTATCTTTGTTCTTATAATCATACTTTAAATAACCAAGGGTATCATCAAGTTCGCTATCTAAAGTACCTTCAAGTATAACAGACATCATTTCTCTCATTATGGAATTGACATCTTTACCATCTTTAACAGGATTATCCTTTAAATAACCTGCCATCATTTCTCGTAATGCCTGTCTTTCAGGACTTTCATTTCTTTTTCTTCTAGCCATAATAAAAACCTCCAAACTGACTATTTTTATTATACATCAGTTTAGAGGTTTACACAAACTTTGGGATAGACCCGACACTTCCTTAATTTGTATAAATTATTTGTTAAATAAAGTCTTAAATCTTTCCATAGCCTCAACAGTATTTTCCTTGTTGTTAAATGCTGTAAGTCTAAAGTAGTTGTCGCCGTTCTTACCAAAACCAGCACCTGGAGTACCAACAACCTGAATTTCATTAAGCATTTTGTCAAAGAAATCCCAGCTATACATACCAAATGGACACTCAAACCAAATATAAGGAGAGTTTACACCACCAAAGTACTTAACGCCAAGTTCGTCCATAGTGTCAGCAATAATCTTAGCATTTACTCTGTAAGTATCAATCATTGCCTTAGCTTCCTTCATACCTTCAACGCTGAATACAGTAGCAGCAGCTCTTTGAACAATATAAGGTACACCATTAAACTTAGTTGTCTGTCTTCTGTTCCACATCTTGTTAGGATACATTTCAGTGCCATCACTAGCCTTAAACTTAAGAGTCTTTGGTACTACAGTGTAACCACATCTTGTACCAGTAAAGCCAGCTGTCTTAGAAAGTGAACAGAACTCGATACAACAATCCTTAGCACCTTCAATAGCAAAAATACTTCTAGGTAAAGTTTCATCTGTAATAAAGCACTCATAAGCAGAGTCAAAAAGGATAATTGCATTATTAGCCTTAGCATAATCAACCCAAGCCTTTAACTGTTCCTTGTTGTATACAGCACCAGTAGGGTTGTTAGGTGAACAAAGGTAGATAATGTCAGCGTGAACACTAGGGTCAGGCATAGCAAGGAAATTATTTTCTGGATTTGCGTCCATATAAATAATCTTTCTGCCGTTCATAGTGTTAGTATCAACATATACAGGGTAAACAGGGTCTGGAACAAGTACAGTATTGTCTACAGCAAAAAGGTCTGTAATATTACCTGTGTCAGACTTAGCACCATCAGATACAAAGATTTCATCAGCTTCAACTTCTACACCATTTCTAGCATAGTAGTCCTTAATAGCATTTCTTAAAAAGTCATAACCCTGTTCAGGACCATAACCCTTGAATGTTGCAGCATCACCCATTTCATCAACAGCTTCGTGTAAAGCCTTGATAACAGACTTGCTTAATGGTAATGTAACATCACCGATACCAAGTCTAATTACCTTGTTGTCAGGATTTTCTGCAGTAAACTTGTTTACTCTTTTAGCAATTTCAGAGAAAAGATAACTATCTTTTACATTTAAATAATTTTCATTTAACTTTGCCATTTTTAATCTCCTTGTTGTTATTTTAATAATTCATTAACTGCTGCTAACTTAACGCAAACACAGAATACATCCATTGCCTTTTCAAGGTCGGCAACTGTTGGATAAGATGGAGCAATTCTAATGTTGCTGTCAAGTGGGTCCTTACCATAAGGGTAAGCACAACCAGCATTTGTAAGGATAAGACCACATTCTTTAGCAAGTCTTACAGTTTCTTTGGCACAATTTGGGATTGTGTCAACAGCAATAAAGTAACCACCGTATGGTTTAACCCAAGTAAGAAGGTCGCTATCGCCAAATTCTTTTTCAAGTTTATTTAATACAACATCAAATTTCTCTCTAAGCATAGCACCTAACTTTTTCATATGTGCCATCATACCCTCAGGAGTTTTAAAGAAGTTGTATGTTCTAAGCTGATTGATTTTGTTATAACCAATAGTCATAATACCAAAACGCTTTTTAATTTCTTCAATAGCCTTATCACCAGATGCTACAAATGCAACACCAGAACCAGGGAAAGTAATCTTAGATGTTGAGAAGAAATAAAGTATTCTGTCATCAGTACCATATTTTTCAGCTAACTTAAATATATTGGCAAGTTTAACTTCCTTATATACGTGGTGAATACCATAGGCATTGTCCCATATAATAGTAAAGTCCTTAGCTGCAGTATCCATTTTAACAAGTCTTTCAACAACTTCGTCACTGTAGCAAACTCCACCAGGATTAGAATAGAGAGGAACACAAACAATACCCTTAATGCTTTCGTCCTCTTTAACAAGCTTTTCAACCATATCCATATCAGGACCATTTTCGCCCATAGGAATATTAATCATTTCAAAGCCAAATTCTTGACAGATAGCAAAATGTCTGTCATATCCAGGTACAGGACAGAGGAATTTAACCTTGTCAAGTTTTGACCAAGGTGTCTGACCTAATTTACCGAATATGTAGTATCTTGCTATTGCATCATATATTAAATTAAGAGAGGAATTACCTCCAATAATAATATTATCTTCTTTAATATCAAGTAATTTTGAAAAAAGTTCACGGCATTCCTTTATACCAGTTAAAATACCGTAGTTTCTTACATCGTTACCTTCGCAATTAATATAGTCATTAATTGGTGATGTGAGAATACCATTTGATAAATCAAGCTGTGCAGCAGCTGGCTTACCTCTTGACATATCAAGACTTAAATTGCAAGACTTAAGTCTATTGTATTCAGAAACAAGTGTTTTTTGAGCTTCAAGCAATTCAGCTTTACTAGACTTGCTTGACAAAGACATATAACCACCCCTTTAGTTAGAAAATCTAAGGTTTTAGAATATAGATTTTTAATTTACATTGAATTTATTATACCTTTTTTTCAATATATATGTCAAGAGATTATGCAAGATTAATAGACAAAAATTTCAAAAAATTTTTTTAACAATGTTTTAGGGGGCTTTATAGGGGTTAAAAAATACAATTTGAATAATTTAGATGTAAAATATGCACAAAAATAATTATTTAATGTTTATGTTATTTAAACAATATATTAAAAATTAAGAAAATCTTAAAAAAATCCTTGCATTTTAAAATACAGAGGTTTATAATACACCCATACACAACAAAGGCGTTGGAGCTAATTGCTCCGACGCCATTTTTTTTTACAAAAATATTTTATAGGAGGGGTTATTATGACTCAAGAAGCTTTTAACGCATTTGACACAATATGGCTTATTCTTGGTGCTGTATTAGTATTCTGGATGCAGGCTGGTTTTGCAATGGTAGAAACAGGTTTTACCAGAGCAAAGAATGCAGGTAACATTATTATGAAGAACTTAATGGACTTTGCAATTGGTTCAATTGTATTCTGGTTCATTGGTTATGGCATTATGTTTGGTGATGCAAGTGGTATATTTGGTGGACTTCACTTCTTTGGTGAAAGCACTGGCAATGACACAGGCTCAGTTCCTTTCTGGGTACACTTTATGTTTAACACAATGTTCTGTGCTACTGCTGCTACTATTGTATCAGGTGCTATGGCTGAAAGAACTAAGTTTTCTTCTTACTTAATTTATTCTGCTGTAATTAGTGCTATCGTTTATCCAATTGAAGGTCATTGGATTTGGGGTGGTGGCTGGTTATCAACTCTCCAGATTGGTTCTTGGACTGGTGGTTTCCACGATTACGCAGGTTCAACTGCCGTACATATGGTTGGTGGTATTTCAGCTTTCATTGGTGCTGCTATTCTTGGACCTCGTATTGGTAAGTTTGACGAAAATGGTAAGGCAAAGGCTATTCCTGGTCACAGCTTAACTCTTGGTGCTTTAGGTGTATTCATCCTTTGGATGGGTTGGTTTGGTTTCAACCCTGCATCTAGCTATGGATTAAGTTCTTATGAACAGGGTCTTGATGTTGGTAATGTATTTATGACAACTAACATTGCTGCAGCTGTTGCTACTACTGCAACTATGATTTTCACTTGGATTAAGTATGGCAAGCCAGATGTTTCTATGACATTAAATGGTTCACTTGCTGGTCTTGTTGCTATTACAGCTGGTTGTTCTGCTGTTGACCCTTGGGCTGCTGCTATTATTGGTTTAGTCGCTGGTATCTTAGTTGTATTAGCTGTTGAATTTGTAGATAAGATTCACGTTGATGACCCAGTTGGTGCTGTTGCTGTTCACGGTGTATGTGGTGCTTTCGGTACTCTCTGTGTTGGTCTTTTCGGTAGAGAAGGCGGTTTATTTACAACTGGTGACCCAAGTAGATTTTTCGTTCAGTTAGTTGGTGTTCTCGCAGTTGGTGTATTTGTTACTGTTGTTATGACTGTTGTATTCTTTGCTATTAAGGCTACAGTTGGTCTTAGAGTTACTAAGGAAGAAGAAATTGTTGGTCTTGATGCTCTTGAACACGGTTTAGTTGCTGGTTCTTATGCAGACTTTATGCCATCTGTTAATGTTGGTACATTTAAGGGTGGTTCTACAGAAGTAACTGGTAATGTACCTCACGATGTAGCTGTTCCTGTTCAGGTTGTAACTGATGAGGCTGCTCCAGCATCTGAAGAAGGCAAGATGAGCAAGGTTGAAATTATTTGTAAGATGGATAGATTTGAACATCTTAAGAATAAGCTTGAGGCTTGTGGTATCACTGGTATGACTGTTGTAAACTGTATGGGTTGTGGTGTTCAGAAGGGTAACACTAAGTTCTACCGTGGTGCTGAAGTTGAAACTAACTTACTTCCTAAGATTAAGGTTGAAGTTGTTGTAGCTAAGGTTCCTGTAGCTGATGTTATTAAGGCTGCTAAGGAAGCTCTTTACACAGGCAACATTGGCGATGGTAAGATTTTCGTTTATGGTGTTGACTATGTAGTTAAGGTAAGAACTGGCGAAACTAATTATGCTGCACTTCAGGGTGTTGACCAGTTCTAATATTTATTATATGTAGTTCATTTCGTTTTAGATTTAGGGGAGAGGAGAAGTCCGAAAGGGCTTCTCTTTTTTTGTAACATTATTTATAGTGTTGAAAAAATATAAGGATTTCTTGCTGAAAGGCATAACTTTGTATCTACATAGGAATTAATTATAGGTGTATTTTGTGTTGGTACTTTGCAAGTCTATAAATAGATTATGGTCTTTAGGTGTATAGGTGAGTGGTAATAAAAAAATAAAGTTTTGTAGCTCGCCTATGCAACCTAAGGACTGGGACTTAATTTTACAGCAACTTTTGCTGTAAAATTAACAAGGCTGGTCGTTTCATAGGTGGGTATATAGTACCTATTGCTGCAAGAAATGTGTAAATTTCTTGCAAGGTTGTAGACTTTATCAACAGCAATAAAGGCTGGAATCACTTAGTGACTCCAGCCTTTATTTATAATGTTTTTATTACATATTTTCAATAGCAGCACCAACAAGTCCCATAAATAATGGATGTGGCTTATTAGGTCTAGACTTAAATTCTGGGTGGAACTGAACACTTACAAAGTAAGGGTGGTCAGCCTTGCTCATTTCAACCATTTCAACAAGTCTGCCATCTGGTGAAGTACCAGCTACCTTAAGACCAGCATTTTCAAGGGCTTCCTTGTAAGAATTGTTGAATTCATAACGATGTCTATGTCTTTCGCTTATTTCCTTAGTGCCGTAAAGCTCTATAGAAGTTGTGCCATCAGTAAGTACACAAGGATAAGCACCAAGACGCATAGTACCACCAAGATTATCAATATTCTTCTGGTCTGCCATAATATCAATAACAGGGTTAGCTGTCTTAGGGTCGATTTCAGTAGTATGAGCGTCCTTTAAGCCAAGTACATTTCTTGCATACTCAATAACTGTACAGTGCATACCAAGACAAATACCAAGCATAGGAACTTTATTTTCTCTAGCATACTTAACTGCCTGAATTTTACCTTCAACACCTCTTGTACCAAAACCACCAGGGATAATCATACCGTTTACACCCTTAAGAAGTTCTTCTGCTGACTTTTCTTCGATTTCCTCAGAGTCAACCCAACGGAACTTAATATGAGCACCACTGTGGATACCTGCGTGGTTAAGACTTTCTACAATTGAAAGATAAGCATCGTGTAAAGCAACATACTTACCAACAATAGCTATTTTAACAGTCTTATCAAGAGATTTTTCTTTCTGAACTACATCTTCCCAGTCTGAAAGGTCAGGCTGAACAAGAGGCATCTTAAGTTTCTTACAAATAATGTCTGCAAGATTTTCCTTTTCCATTAAGAGAGGAACTTCGTAAAGAGAATCGCAGTCAATATTTTCAATAATGCAATCCTTATCTACATTACAGAACATAGATATTTTTTCCTTAGCCTCATCAGTAATAGGATATTCAGTTCTGCAAACAACAACATCAGGCTGAATACCAATAGAACGAAGCTGATTTACAGAGTTCTGAGTTGGCTTAGTTTTCATTTCCTTGCTCTTAGAAAGATAAATCATAAGAGTAACGTGGATATAAGCTACATTGTCAGCACCTACATCAGACTTAACCTGTCTAATAGCTTCAATAAATGGGCTTGACTCAATATCACCAACTGTACCACCAATTTCAGTAATAACAAAGTCAACATCAGAGTCCTTGCCAGCAGCATATACCTTTTCCTTAATAGCATTAGTAATATGAGGTATAACCTGAACAGTAGCACCTAAATACTCGCCTTTTCTTTCTTTATTAAGAACAGACCAGTAAATTTTACCAGTTGTAATATTACTATTTACAGTAAGACTTTCGTCAATAAATCTTTCATAGTGACCTAAGTCAAGGTCAGTTTCAGTACCATCATCAGTTACGAATACTTCACCGTGCTGATAAGGGCTCATAGTACCAGGGTCAATATTAACATAAGGGTCAAATTTCTGAATTGTGACCTTATAACCTCTAGCCTTTAAAAGTCTGCCTAAAGAAGCAGCAGTAATACCTTTACCAAGACCGGAAACAACACCACCTGTTACAAAAATGTATTTCATCATAGCACCTCTTAAATATTTCTATTATTTTACAAAAACTTATCTAAAAACTCATATTAGTATAACCTAAAAACGAATTTTCGTCAATAGATTAGGCTAAAAGATTTATATAACCTACAGCAAGAATTCTATCACTTTCCATTAGGCCAGTATATATTTCATAATTTATTGCTGCAACTGTTGGACCATCTAATTTATATGTAACATTTAAGTTCATTTCTGCTTGATAACGACCTAAATCTCTAGCAACTGTATTTTCTGAATCTACCTTAAATCCTAAGAACTTTAAAGCTGCTACTACATTAGGACTATCAAGAGAGTCCTTTTCTGAAACAAACAATATTTTATCAACAGTTATATCAGGTGTAATGCCTACACCGTTTATTTTTTTGCCATATCGTGATGAATATTCAAGGGTTGTCATTTTAACAACACCTACATCATCAAATGACATTACACTTTGCATAACGCCTTTACCAAATGTTTTTTCGCCAACTATTTTAGCAGCTCCACTATCTTGCATAGCTGATGCAACAATTTCTGCTGCTGATGCTGTCATACTGTCAACAAGTACAACACATTTTTCATAAGGCGTTGTTTTTAAATCTGATGAATAAGTTGTCAAATTACCTTTTTTATCCCTTGTTGTAATTATTACACCACCAGGTACAATAAGTTTGGCAACATTAATTGCCTCATCAACATAGCCTCCAGTATTACCTCTTAAGTCCAGTATAAGTTTGGTTTTGCCAGCAGCTTTAAATGTGTTAATAGCACTAGCAAACTCATTGGCTGTGTTGTTAGTAAATGTAGATATTTTTATATATCCAACACTTTTGTCATTAAAATTTTGACCAGAGCTATTAAACTGTGTCATATCAGTAACTGTATTTACAGAGTGTAACTCAACTCTAACAAGATTAATGTTGTAATCTCTTACAGTATCACCTCTTGCTATTTTCATTGTTACAGCTTCGGCAATGTCAGATGTAACTGATGAAAAATATTCTTCTTCACCAATTGCATAGGCAGAAACATTTTTTATGGCTCTAATTTCATCTCCAGCTCTTATACCGTCTTGATAAGCTCGAGAACCGTTTGGTATTTCTGAAATAATAGGATAGCCACCACCAGAAAAATCACACTTAAACTCAGGAGCATACCATACAGTTTTTTCTGATTTTTTAACTAGCTCGTATTCCTCTGGAGTAAGATAATCACTGTAGCTATCTAATTCGCCAACAACAGCTCTTATAGCTGCCTGCATTAATTTTTCTGTATCTACATCACCGCCTACATAATTTTCCTTAATGTATTTTATAATTTCTCCAAAATAAGCACCAGCTGTGTCAGCTTGTTCTTGTATTGGCAAATTATCAATATCGTCATCAGCAAATACATTAGTTAATGATGTTGCAGATAATACAACAGCTAAAACCATTGAAATTAGTTTTTTCAAAATATCACCTTCTTTTATAAATGGTGTTTTTATTTTTTATCCATTTAAAACTTGCTTATTTTTAACTATATAGTCAACAGCAGATATAATAGCAAGAGCAAGACTTAAATAAATAAGTATATAGCTTAAAACTGTGAAAAATCCGTTGTCGAAATTAAGTAAAAGTACAATAATCATAATCATTTGACAAATAGTTTTAAGTTTACCCCAAAATCCAGCAGCGATAACGATGTTTTGCTCAACTGCAAGAGTTCTAAAACCTGTTATAACAAATTCTCTAGCAATAATAATAATAACTACTACACTTGGAAGTGCAACAACAGCATCGTCCATACCAATAAGGGCAATCATTGCTGAACATACAAGTAGTTTATCAGCAAGAGGGTCCATAAATTTGCCAAAGTTAGTGACAAGATTATACTTTCTGGCAATGTGACCGTCAAGAGTATCTGTTATTGATGCAATAACAAATATTGCAGCTGCCACATATCTTGTACTTTGTCCTACTTCAGATAAAAGGAAAAGTAAAAAGAAAGGTATCATTATTATTCTAAGCATTGTTAGCTTGTTTGGTAAATTCATATTTTTCAATTTAGTCAATCCTTTCTCCAATTAAGTCATAATCTCCAGCTTCAGTTATTTTTATGTTGTAGAAATCACCAGCTAAAAGGTCATCTTCAGATTTAAAGAATACAAAGCCGTCAATTTCGTAACAATCTCTGTAACTTCTGCCACAGTAAACATTGTCATCGCCTTCAATCTTGCCTTCAACAATTACTTCAAGAACCTTGCCTACATATTTTTGGCATATATCGGCAGATACGCTTTTCTGCACTTGAAGAAGATAATCTTTTCTTTCAGCCTTAACATCTTCGTCTATTTGGTTATCCATTCTAGCAGCAGGAGTACCGTCCTCTGGTGAATAAGTAAATACACCAAGTCTGTCAAACTTAACTTCTTCAATAAAATTACATTGTGCCTTAAATTCTTCCTCTGTTTCTGATGGGAAACCAGTTATAAGTGTAGTTCTTATACACATATCAGGCATTTTTTCTCTCATTTTGCCTATTATTTCTTTTAAGCCAGCATTTGTACTTCTTCTACCCATAAGTTTAAGAATTCTATCTTCGCTGTGCTGAATAGGCATATCTAAATAATGAAGAACTTTAGGGTTAGATGCCATTTCATCAATTAATTCATCTGTTATGTTTTCTGGATAACAGTATAAAATTCTAAGCCACTTAATATCTTCAATTTCACTTAATTTTCTTAAAAGCTCTGGAAGTGATTTTTTGCCATAAATATCAGAGCCATAAAGAGAAGTGTCTTGAGCAATAAGTATAAGCTCTCTTACACCTTTTGATGCAAGAATTTTAGCCTCTTTAACAAGAGAGTCAATAGTTCTTGACCTATAATGACCTCTTAAAGATGGTATTGTACAGTATGTACAGTGGTTATCACAGCCTTCAGCAATTTTTAAATAACTAAATCCACCAGTTGTAGTTATAATTCTCTTATAACTGTTATCTGGGTTTAAAAGATGTTCTTTGTCTGTAACAAGTTCAACTTGCTTTTCGCCGTCTAAAAGTCTTTTAATAACATTGCCAATACTTTCAAAATCACCAGTACCAACAACGGCGTCGACCTCTGGAAGTGCCTCAAATATTTCATCTTTATATCTTTGAGCCATACAGCCAGTTACAATAAGAGCCTTACATTGACCATCTCTCTTGTAATCTGCCATTTCAAGTACCTTGTCAATAGCTTCTTGGTTTGCGTCCATAATGAAACCACAACTATTTATGATTATTATATCAGCCTCGCTATCATCATAAGTTATTGTATAGCCTTCTTCATCAATAAGACCTAACATTATTTCACTGTCTATTAAATTTTTGTCACAACCTAGTGACACAAAGCTTATTTTAGCATTCATAAAATTTCTCCTAATAAATAAAGTTATACAAATATATTATAACACTAGTTAGGGGGTATTTACAATTCAAATTTTATTATAATTAATTAAATTTTCTTTAATTTATAAACAACTAGCCAAAGTATGTTGCTTATAACAAAAAAATAGTGTATACTTATATATTGAAAAAGTGTTGTATGTTAAAGAGGAGAAACAAATGAAGAAAATAATTACAACAACATTTGGAATACTTTTTGTTTTGTATATGTTAATTTTGGTTTTTTACAACAATTTTAATATAGGTATATTGATACCTATGATTTTTGGTGTTATTGTTGGGTTATGGTGTTATTTGCCTAGTACAAATGTTATTAAATGGCTTAAGAGATTTTTTATATTATGCTCAACTATATTTATAGCTTTTATGGTATTTATAGCTTTTATGGCAAATGTAAATACTCCAGATTTTAAGGAAGATGCCGTAATTGTTCTTGGCTGTGGTTTGCACGGAAATGTACCTAGCAGAAATTTAGTAGATAGATTAGATAAGGCTGTTGAGTATAGTCAAAAAAATCCTAATGCTCTTATTGTTGTTAGTGGTGGTCAAGGACCTCAAGAAACTTGTTCAGAAGCTGAGGCTATGAAAAAATATCTTGTGGATAAGGGCATTGACTCTAACAAAATAGTAGAAGAAAATAAATCTACATCAACTAATGAAAATTATCAATTTTCAAAAGCTATACTTGATAATGCTTTTGATAGTGAATACACAATAGTCTACATTACAAACTCTTTCCATTCTTATAGAGCTGGAGAGCTTGCAAAGATTAATGGACTTAATCCACGAGCATATAATGCAAAAACAAAAATAGATTCAGTAATACCAAACTATGCAAGGGAAGTTCTTGCAGTAATACAGCTTTGGGTATTTGGGAGGTAAAAAATGGCTTATGAAAGCTTTGCTCAGGTTTATGACCAGTTTATGGAGGATACACCTTATGATAGCTGGACTGAGTATTTAAAAGAAATTTTTAAAAAACATAATCTTATACATAGTACCAATATAATAGCTGATTTAGGCTGTGGTACTGGTAATATGACAGAAAGACTTGCTGAAAATGGTTTTGATATGATTGGTGTTGACCTTTCAGAAGAAATGCTTGCTATAGCAAGTGAAAAGGCAGTTGAAAAAAACTTAGATATTCTTTATCTTAATCAGGATATGAGAGAATTTGAATTGTATGGTACTGTTGATGCTATAGTGTCAATATGTGATAGTATGAATTACATTACAGAACCTGATGACCTTCTTGAGGTTTTTAAACTTGTAAATAACTATTTAGACCCTAATGGGTTGTTTGTGTTTGATATTAACACTATTTATAAATTTGAAAATGTCCTTGGTTGTAACTCGTTTTGTGAAACTACAGAAAACTCTGCCTATACTTGGGAAAATTATTATGACAATGAAGAACAGATAAATGAGTTTTACACTAACTTTTTTATTGAAACAGACAATGGACTTTATGAACGACACGAAGAATATCACTATGAAAGAGGATATAGTATAGAAGATATAAAGGAACTTCTTGAGGAGGCTGGACTTGTGTTTGAGGCTGTATATGATGAGCTTACATTCCACGAGCCTACTGAAAGAAGTCAAAGAATATTCTTTGTAGCTAGAGAAAAGGGAAAAGAAAGGAAGTAAATAATTATGGATTACATTTTAAGAGCAACTGCCGGCAACGGCTCTGTAAGAGTATTTGTTGCTGATACTAGAGAAACTGTAGAAAAAGCCTTTGAATATCATCAAACATCACCAGTTATTTCAGCTGCATTAGGTAGAGCCTTAACAGGTGCTGCCATTATGGGGTCAATGCTTAAAGGCGATGACGATATGATTACATTACAAATTAAAGGCGATGGACCTGCTGGAGTAATTACAGCAACAGCAGATAGTAAGGCTAGAGTAAAGGGCTATGCTGGAAATCCTAGAGTTGATTTGCCTTTAAGAGAAGATGGAAAACTTGATGTAAGTGGTGCTGTTGGCAAGGGTACTCTTACTATAATGAAGGATATGGGGCTTAAAGAACCTTATGTTGGTCAGATACCTTTGACTTCTGGTGAAATTGCTGAGGATTTAACTTATTACTTTGCTAAATCAGAACAGACACCATCTGCTGTAGCATTAGGTGTTCTTGTTGATAAGGATTATACCATTAAACAGGCTGGTGGATTTATTATTCAGCTTATGCCAGAGGCTGATGAGGATACTATTTTCTCTCTTGAAATAAAGCTTCACGAAATGGAGCCTGTAACAACAATGCTTGAAAAGGGTATGACACCTGAAGATATTATGGATTATTTAATTGGTGATTTAGAGCCTAATATATTAGATAAAGTTCCAGTAGAGTATTATTGTAACTGCTCAAGAGAAAGAGTTGAAAAGGCACTTGTATCTCTTGGTAAAAAGGAAATTGCTAAAATAATTGAAGAAGACGGCAAGGCTACACTTCATTGTCATTTCTGCAACAAAGATTATGATTTTAGCAAAGATGATTTATTAAAATTGCTTCAAGAATAGTACATTTTATAGTGCTTTCGCTTTTTTTCAAAAAAAGTTCAAAAAAAATTAAATTTATGGTTGACTATAATGAAAATATTGTGTATAATTTTGTAGTGTGCAATTTTACTTTTATTGCACTGGATTGATGTAACCGGAGGGAGGGAAGTAACAATGTCTGAGGTTAGAGTTAAGGAAAATGAGTCATTAGATAGCGCTCTTCGTCGTTTCAAGAGAAACTGTGCTAAGGCCGGTATTATGGGCGAGGTAAGAAAGAGAGAACACTATGACAAGCCTAGTGTAAAGCGTAAGAAGAAGTCTGAAGCTGCTAGAAAGCGTAAGTACAACTAATTTACACAAAGGATAGTGATTATTATGTCATTGAAGGAACAACTTTTTAATGACTTAAAAACAGCAATGAAAGAAAAGGATACTCTTAAAAAAGAAGTTATCCAAATCGTTCGTGCAGGCGTTCTTCAAATTGAGAAGGACAACAAAATTGACAACCTTGACGATGACAGCGTTTTAAGTGTTATTTCCAAGGAAATTAAAAAAATCAACGATGTTATGCCTGACTTTGAAAAGGCAGGTCGTCAAGACTTAATAGATGAGGCAAACAAGAAGATTGAGCTTTTGAAGGCTTACCTTCCCGAGCAGTTGTCAGAAGCTGAAATTGAGGAAATTGTAGCTGAAACTATTAAGGAAGTTGGTGCTCAGTCTATTAGAGATATGGGCAAGGTAATGGGTTCTGTTACAGCTAAGACTAAGGGCAAGGCTGATAACAAACTTGTTAGTACAATAGTTAAGAAATTACTTAATAACTTGTAATTATTAACAGGGGCTACTACACGGATAGTGTAGTAGCTTTTTTTTGTCAGAGTAAAGGAGAGTTTTATATGGAAAAATTGAAAAGATATATTATATTTTTATTTGGACTTTTTATTAGTTCTTTTGGTGTAAGCCTTGTTACTAAAGCTAATTTAGGTACATCTCCCATTTCGGCTATACCTTATGTTTTAAGTCTTAACTTTTCTCCTACACTGGGAAACTTTACAATTATATTTAGCGTCTTTCTTATTTTTTTACAGCTTTTAATATTAAGAAAAAACTTTAAATTAGAACATATTTTGCAAATACCAATATCTATTGCCTTTGGTTATTTCATAGATTTCACTATGATTTTGCTTAGTTTTGTTAATCCTCAACTTTATGTAGTCAAAATTATTTATTTAATTTTAGGCTGTATAGTTTTGGGCTTTGGTGTATATTTAGAGGTTCTTGCTGATGTAGCTATGCTTCCAGGTGAATCTTTTGTTCGTGCAGTATCTACTACTTGGAAAACAGATTTTGGTATAACAAAAATTTGCTTTGATGTATCAATGACTGTTGGTGCAGTTATTATATCTTTTGTTTGTGCTGGCAGACTTGATGGTGTTAGAGAGGGTACAATTATAGCTGCTCTTTTGGTTGGTTTTATAGCAAGACTTTTAGGCAGAATGTTAGCTTTTGCAAAGCCTTATATTTTAAAGGAAAGTTTAGAGCCTGTTGCAACAACAGATGTGGCTACATCTAATGCTGTTACAGTAATTGCCATAGGTAGACAGTATGGCTGTGGAGGTCACAACATAGGTACTAAAATTGCTAAAAAACTTGGTTGGAATTTTTATGACAAGGAAATTATACAGATGACAGCAGGTTCAACTGGCTATACTCCTGAGTTCGTACAAAGTAAAGAAGAAAATATGACAAATAGCCTTTTGTTTGACCTTGTTAATCAAATGTATGCTTATTCAAATGAGCATAATGCACCTAAGGATAAAATTTTTGAGGCAGAGTCTAAGGTAATAAATCAGTTGGCTAGTGAAAATAAGTGTGTTATAACAGGTAGATGTTCAGATTATATACTTAGAAATAATAAAAATTGCTTTAGAATTTTTCTTCACGCACCTATTGAATATAGAATTAAAAATATATCAAAATTGTTGAATATATCAGAAAAAGAGGCTGAAATTAAAATAAGAAAAGAAGATAAAAGACGAGCTGATAATTATCGCTATTATACTGGTAGTATGTGGGGTAATTCAGCTAATTATAATTTGTCTTTTGATACCTCTGTTGGCGAAGATTTTACTGTGGAGCTTTTAAGTGAAATAGTTAATAAAAAGTTATAGGTAGGTGGATTGTAGAGGAAAGCATTGCTTGTATGTAAATAAAGGTGTTGTTTGTGTAATCTAAAAAATGGAAACCCTTCCGTCAACCTTTGGTTGCCACCTTCCCTATAAGGGAAGGTAAATGGTTTTGCTCCACTTGTAGGGGAGCTGTCAGCTTGCTGACTGAGGGGTTTCTATTTTATTATATTTATTTGAATATTTACAACTGGCGAACAATGTTCGCCCCTACAAATAAGGTATTCTTTATTTATATAGGTATTAATTTATAAATGGACGAGCAATGCTCGCCCCTACAAAAATAAGAGAGTAAAAAGTAGTAGTTTAGTTTGCTGTATTATATAAAGGTAAAACATTAATGTTTCAAAAATATTAAGAATAAACAAATAGTAAATTTCCTATTGCATAAAGTAGGGTAAATCTGTTATTTGCGTTAAAAAGTCTGAAGTGCATAACTGGCGAAATCACAGAAAAGGAAGCTAGCTTAAAGTGTCTGTGATGAGGCCAGTTATATAGGGCGGACGCCCAGCGACCGAGATGTTGAAAACATCGAGGGAACTACAGACGAAAGAGAAGAGGGGAAGATTTACCCGAGGAAAGAAAACATTAATGTTTCAAAAATATTAAGAATAAACAAATAGTAAATTTCCTATTGCATAAAGTAGGGTAAATCTGTTATTATATAAACTAGTATAATATTGAAATAACCTAAAAGAATATGAGGTGTAAATAAATGGGTTTTTTAGAAAAAGTATTTGGCTCTTACAGCGACAAGGAAATCAAGAAGATTAAGCCTATAGTTGCAAAGATTAATTCACTTGAGCCTGAAATGGAAGCGTTAAGTGATGATGAGCTTAGAGCAAAGACAGACGAGTTTAAGGCAAGAATTGCTGATGGTGCTACTCTTGATGATATTTTGCCTGAAGCTTTTGCTGTTGTAAGAGAGGCATCTAAGAGAGTACTTGGTATGCGTCACTTTGATGTACAGCTTATTGGTGGTATTGTTCTTCATCAGGGCCGTATATCTGAAATGAAAACAGGTGAAGGTAAAACTTTAGTTTCTACTTGTCCAGCTTACCTTAATGCTCTTGCTGGCAAGGGTGTTCATATTGTTACAGTAAACGAATATCTTGCTAAGAGAGATGCTGAAGAAATGGGTCAGGTACATCGTTTCTTAGGCCTTACTGTTGGTGTTATTTATCACGATATGGAAAAGCCTGAAAGACAGGAAGCATATAACTGTGATATTACTTATGCTACAAATAACGAACTTGGTTTTGATTACTTAAGAGATAATATGGTTGTTTATGAGAAGGACCTTGTTCAGAGAGGTCTTCACTTTGCTATCATTGATGAGGTTGACTCAATTCTTATTGATGAGGCTAGAACTCCACTTATTATTTCTGGTCAGTCAGATAAATCTACTAAGCTTTATGAGCTTGCAGATATGTTTGTAAAGACTCTTACAAAGGGTCAGATTTTAAATGAAGACGAGGCTATGAATCCTCTTATTAGAGAAGAACTTAAAGAAGAGGGCGACTTTGTAGTTGATGAAAAGGGTAAGACATCAAGCCTTACTCAGCAGGGTGTTGAAAAGGCTGAAAAGTTCTTTAATGTTGAAAACCTTTCTGACCCTGAAAATATGGCTTTACTTCACCATATTAACAATGCTTTAAAGGCTAATTACAATATGTTTAAAGACCAGGACTATGTAACTGAAAACGATAAGGGTGAGCCAGAAATCGTTATTGTAGATACATTTACTGGTAGAATGATGCCAGGTCGTAGATATTCTGATGGTTTACATCAGGCTATTGAGGCTAAAGAGCATTTAGAGGTTAAGAGAGAAAGTAAGACTCTTGCAACTATTACTTTCCAGAACTTCTTTAATAAGTATGAAAAGAAGTCAGGTATGACAGGTACTGCACAGACAGAAGAAGCCGAATTTAGAGCTATTTATGGTATGGATGTTGTTTGTATTCCAACTAATAAGCCTGTTATTAGAAAAGACTTAAATGATATTGTTTACCAGACACAGGCTGCAAAGTACAGAGCTGTTGTTAAAGAGGTTGTTGAATCTCACGAAAAGGGACAGCCAGTTCTTGTTGGTACTGTTAATATTGAAATTTCAGAGCTTTTAGGTTCAATGCTTAAAAGAGAGGGCGTTAAGTGCGAAGTCCTTAATGCTAAGAATCATAGAAGAGAAGCTGAAATCGTTGCTAAGGCTGGTGAAATGGGTGCTGTAACTATTGCCACTAATATGGCTGGTAGAGGTACTGATATTAAACTTGGCGAAGGTGTTGTTGAGGTTGGTGGTCTTAAGATTATCGGTACTGAAAGACACGAGTCAAGAAGAATTGATAACCAGTTAAGAGGTCGTTCTGGTCGTCAGGGTGACCCAGGTGAGTCTAAGTTCTACTTATCACTTGAAGATGATTTATTAAGACTCTTTGGTTCAGAAAAAACTGCTGAAATGATTAAAAAGCTTGGTCTTCCTGAGGACGAGCCTATTGTAGCAAAAATGCTTACTAAGTCTATTGAAAATGCACAGAAGAAGGTTGAAGGTAACAACTTCTCAGCTAGAAAGAGACTTCTTGATTATGATAAGGTAAATAATGAACAGAGAGAAATTATTTACGCACAGAGAAAGGAAGTTCTTTTAGGAGCTGACCTTAAGGATAAAATTTTAAATATGGTTAAGGCTGTTATTACTAGATGTGTTGATTCAGTTTGCCTTAATGATGATGACCCAACAGAATGGGATATGACAGAATTTAATGAGCTTATCAGACCTTATTTTGACTTTGAGGATATGTTTATTCTTTCTGATGAAGATATTCAGACAATTACTAAGGAAAAGCTTGTTGAAAGAGTTTACAATGACGCTATCGTTAAGTATGATGCTAAGGAAAATGAGTACGGCAGTGAAATGATGAGAGAACTTGAAAGAGTTATTACTCTTAAGGTTGTTGATACTAAGTGGATGGCTCATATTGATGATATGGACCAAATGCGTCAGGGTATTATGTTAAGAGCACTTGCTCAGAGAGACCCTCTTATTGAGTACCAGTTTGTAAGTTATGATATGTTTGAAGAACTTTCTAACAATATTCAGAATGATATTGTTAAGACTTTATTCCACATCCAGATTGTAACTCCAGAGCAGAGCCTTGAAAGAGAGCAGGTAGCACAGCCAACTTCAACTAATATGGACGAGTCAGCTGGTGGCAATACTAAGGTTAGAAAAGAACCTAAGGTAGGCAGAAATGACCCTTGTCCTTGTGGTAGTGGTAAAAAGTATAAGCAGTGCTGTGGCAGATTTGAGTAAGAATTAAGTTATATTATAGGTGTGTCTTGTGGCACACCTATATTTTAATGTTTAGATAATGTTTGAGTAATTAAGAATAATAAATTGTATGTTGTTTAGTAAACCCCTCAGTCAGCAAGCTGACAGCTCCCCTAAAAGTGGAGCTATAGGATTAATATTTAGCTATGCTTTAAATTATAATGAATGGGTTATTTGTAGGAGCGAACTTTGTTCTCCAGTTTAAAATAAATATGATAGAAAACACCTAGTAGCAACTGACAATTTTCCCACAAGTGGAGCAAAACCGTTTACCTCCCCTTATAGGGGAGGTGGCAACCGAAGGTTGACGGAAGGGTTTCCAAAACAAACAACAATTTATAGAAAGGTTGATTTTATGATATTTGAACTTGACCAGATGGCAACAGAGCTTGCCTCATATAGTGAAAGTCTTGAAGGACTTAAAAATTCATTAAACATAGATGAGGCAATAGAAAAAGTTACAGAGCTTGAAGAAATTGCCGGTGACCCAGACTTTTGGAATGATATGGAAAAGGCACAAAAAAATCTTCAGCAGACAAAACAGCTTAAAAATAAAATTGAAGGTTATGAAAAACTTAAGTCAGATTACGATGACTTAATGACTCTTATTGAAATGGGTAATGAAATGGACGATGACTCCGTTGTTGATGAAGCTAAGGAAATGAGAGTAAAGTTTGAGGAGGAGTTTGAGCATTTAAGAATTTCAACTCTCCTTACAGGTCAGTATGACCATTGCAATGCTATTGTTACTCTTCACTCTGGTGCAGGTGGAACAGAGGCTTGCGACTGGGTATCAATGCTTTACAGAATGTATAGCCGTTGGGTAGAAAAACAGGGCTTTGGCTTTGACCTTATGGATTATCAAGATGGTGATGAGGCTGGTATAAAGTCAGTTACTTTTATGGTAACTGGTGAAAATGCTTATGGTTATTTAAAGGGTGAAAAGGGTATTCATAGACTTGTTAGAATTTCACCTTTTGACTCAAGTGGTAGACGCCATACTTCATTTGCAAGCTGTGATGTAATGCCTGAAATTGATGAGGATATTGAAGTTGAAATTAATCCAGATGATTTAAGGGTTGATACTTACAGAGCTAGTGGTGCAGGTGGTCAGCACGTTAACAAAACATCATCAGCTATAAGAATTACTCATATTCCAACTAACATAGTTGTACAGTGTCAGAATGAAAGAAGTCAGTTCCAAAATAAAGATATGGCTATGAAGATGCTTAAGGCAAAGCTTTATGAGCTTAAGTTAAAGGAACAGGGCGAAATGCTTGAGGGCATAAGAGGCGAAGTTAAAGATATTGCTTGGGGTAGCCAGATACGAAGCTATGTTTTCCACCCTTACAATATGATTAAAGACCACAGAACTGGTGCAGAAACTGGTAATGTTCAGCCAGTTATGGACGGTAACCTTGACCTTTTTGTAAATGCCTATTTAAAGTGGATAAATGAGTAATTTTTGTTTCCTTAAGGAGGAATATTATGAGCAGAGTTATGCTTTTTGCAGGCTTAAATGAGTGTATCTCTCTTTGTGAAAAGCTTTCAAAGCTTGATGTAATTATTGATGTATATGCAGAAAACCTTGAAGGCAATTATCCCGAGGAAAGCAATATTTATATTCATACAGGTGAAAAGCTTACAAAGGATTATATTAAGGCGGAATACGATAAATTTGAGCCTGATGTAGTTATAGACGGTGTTCATATTGCCGATGTAACTATTCACGAATATATAAAAGAAGTTGTAGTTTCAAAAAAATATATTAAACTTAAAGAAGTAAAAGAAAATTTAGATGTTGCCTATTGCAAAACTATGGACGATGTTATAACAATGGTAAACAGAACTAGAAGTAATGTATACTTTACCACAGGTATAAAAGACATTGAGAAGTTTGCAAATATTGTCGATAGTAGAAAAAGAGTATTTCTTGACTTACCAAAGGGCAATAGCTATTTAAGACTTGCTGCTGCTAATGGTGTTAGCTTAAGTAGAATAAATGATATACTTGATTATACTGAAGAAGAACTTGTAGGTATTATTAATGATAATAGCATTAAATATATTGTAGCAAGTGATGACGAAAGTTTGGCAAGACTTAAAATGATGTATCAGGCATCAAAGGACACTAACATTATTATGGTTATTGTTAGTGCTTCTGACGGAAGTCTTGATGTAGATGAAGTTGTTAGTAGAGTTAAGGCTATTGATGCTGTTAAGCAGGTTTATATTATTGGCGTTGGTGTCGGTAACCCTAAAAATATGACTATTGAGGCTTGTGAGGCTATTGACAAGTGTGAGGTTATATTAGGAAGTGAAGAACTTATAAAGGGCATAGGCATTGACAACAAAGAGCTTCATTATGCTTACAGTGCTAGTGAAATTGAAAACTTTGTTAGTTCTCATTATTACAATAGACTTGCTGTTGTTACACAAGGTGATGTTTGTCTTTTGAACGGCATTGCTGAATTTATAAAAAATCTCAAAGGTTATGAGGTTAGGATTGTTCAAGGTGTGTCATCTATATCATATCTTGCTGCAAGACTTGGCATTGACTGGACTAACTGTGTAGCTGTAGATAGCAGAACTGACAATGTTTTAAAGGCTGTAGCAGAAAATAAGGGCGTTTTTGTTTTTACAGATGGTGATACTAATGATGTTTTAAATCTTCTTAAAAACAACGGTTTTGAAAATGTAGCAGCTTGTGTTGCAGAAAGACTTTCTTTTGACGATGAAAAAATTACTACAGGCTATGTTTATGAAGTGGCTAATGGTGAATATGATAGCTTAACTGTTATGTATTTTGAAAATGTTAGCTATGGTAAGGCATCTAGTCTTGTTAGTGATGATAACTTGATAAAGGGTAGTCTTCCAATGCTTAATAAAAATCTTAGAGCTGTATTAATGAGAGATTTGGATTTGAGAGCTAATGAGGTTATATATGACATTGGTTCTGGTTGTGGTGCAATGACTGTTGAAATGGCTTTATTAAGCGATAAAAGCAGAATATATGCCATTGATAATGATGAGCTTGCTCTTGACTTAGTTGAAAGAAATTGTAATATGTATACAATAAATAATGTTAGAGCAATAACAGGTGATGCTAAATCTGTTATTAAGGATTTGCCAAAGGCTGATGCTGTACTTGTTGAACATTATTATGGTGATACAGTTGAACTTATTAAACAAATTGCTTTTGAAAATAAGGTTAGAATTGTTGTTGTAACATCAGGCTTTGATGTTGCATATAAACTTATTGATTTAATGCACAAAAATTATTTTGAAGAAATTGAGCTTAAACAAATTAATATAACAGAGGGTCAAAACTTTGGCAGTGGCACAAATTTAGTTCCTGCTGAAAATTGTTTTGTTATTAAGGGTATAGGTGCAATTGAGGATAAATAAGTGAATTTATAATATTTATTGCATAATTATTAAAAATGTTTTATAATGTTTAGGTAATTTATGCAAAAAAATGGAGGAATTTATTATGAAGAAGAAAATTGCATTTACATTAGCTACACTTATGGCTATGTCAGCATTAACTACTGGTGCTTTAGCTGATGAGTATACAAAGGCTAATTTAACAATTGAGGGTAAGGCTGTTGTAACAGACCAGTCACCTGTTATTGTTAGTGGCAGAACAATGGTTCCTGTTAGAGTTGTTGCTGAATCTCTTGGTACAACTGTAGATTGGGACGCAGAAACTAAGACTGTTTCTTTTGAAAATGAAGGTCTTAAGGCATCTATGGTTATTGGTAACAAGGAGCTTTTAGTTTCTGGTAGTGCTGTTGAAATTGATGTTCCTGCTACTATTATTAACAATAGAACAATGGTTCCTGTTAGATTTTTATCTGAAACTTTTGGATACAATGTAGAATGGGATGCAGAAACTAAGACTGTTAATGTTACAGCTAATAAGGCTGATGATGTTGAGAGCGGTGCAGCTGCTGAAACTCCAGCAACTAGTGCTGATGTTGAGGCTTTAAAGGCAGCAGCTTTAGTTGTTGACAGTTATGCTGGTGTTTTAAATGACTATACAGATAAGATGACAGAGGAGCAGGCTAAGGCTTATACTGAATACTGCGATAATAACGCAACTGTTCTTGCAATGGTAGATAATAAGAGTAGAAAGAGTAAGTTTGAAGTTGAAGAAGGTGCAAAGGCTGTAGCAGCAGCAAAGGCTGGTATGGAAGAAATTGCAAAGACTTTAAATGTTGAACTTCCTACTAAATAATTATATATTTATAACTTTATAACTTTATAATAAAGATAATGCTCTCAGATGATGAATTGAGGGCATTATTTTTATACTTTTTTACACATAAAAATATCCCTAAAGTAAATTATATTTCTTTACTTTAGGAATATTGGCTATTTATTATTCGCCATAAATTTTTCTAACTTCTTCAAGTGCCTTATGAGTACCAATATCATAACACTCACCCTTCATAACATAGCCATAAACTGGCTTTTTCTTATGAAGCCACTGAAGATAATAACCAGGAGCGTCAGGACTATTTCCTTCATCAAGATATTCCTTGAACATCTTAACTGTGTCCTTAGTGTACATATAAGTAGCAAAAGCTGCTTTGTTGCTCTTAGGCTGTTGAGGCTTTTCCTCAAGGTCAAGAACTTTATTATTCTCGTCCATAAGAACAACACCTAATTGCTTAATCATTTCCATATCGTCAAACTGTTTAACACAAACACAGTCTGCACCCTTTTCATTATAGAAATCATAATAATCCTTAAGGCTATATGTAAACAAATTATCCCCTGCAATAATAACTACATCGTCATCAATTTTACCCTGCTCAATAGTATAAAGAATATCACCAATAGCACCTCTCTTAGTTTCATCAGAGTCAGTACCATCATCAATAACAGTAATAGGCTTAGGATTAGGAGTGTTAGCTGCCCATTCCTCAAAGTTTTTAGCAAACTTGTGATTACTTATTACAAAAATTGAATCAACTGCATCAAGCGTATTAATTTCTTCTAAAATATAGTTAATAATAGGCTTGCCCCCAACAGTTAATAATGGCTTAGGTGTATTTTTAGTAAGTGGATAAAGTCTTGTTGCATAGCCAGCAACTAAAATTATTGCTTTCATTGTTTTTCTCCTTTAAACTATTAAAATTCATAATACCATTATACATCAACTGTTAAAATATTTCAATAACATTTTCAAATAGATTGTTTATTATTTTATCAAATTTTACTGATGGTTTAGCTTTAAATACCTTATCATTAAGATATTTTAAACAACCTGAGTCAAATTTCATAATAAGTTTATAACTATGTAAAAATTGATTATCTAGCTTAAAAGTATCATAAAAATACTTGTTTACACTTGTATCACCGTATTTTCTATCACCTATAATAGGGTGACCTATTGACTTCATACAAATTCTAATTTGATGACTTTTGCCAGTTTCAAGTTTAATTTCAAGTAATGTATATTCTTCATTGTATGCTAAAGGCTTATAAAGAGTACGAATAAAGTTACCTTCATCACTGTTGTTGCTTAATTTTGCAATATTGTCGCTACTTTTGCTGTGATAACCTTCAACAACGCCAGCCTTAGTTACATTACCTTTTACTATAGTGATATAGTATTTATCAATTAATTTTTCTTTAAAGCCTCTGTTAAGCTCTTGAACTGCTGGCAAGTTTTTGCCCATAGTTACAATGCCACTTGTGTTAAGGTCAAGTCTGTTGCAAATAGAGGGAATAAAACCCATAGAATTGTTGGGATTATAGTCACCTTTTTCGCTTAAATAGTATATAAGCTGGTCGTTTAAAGTGTTTGTTTTATGCTCTTTATCTGGGTGAACTATAAGTCTTTGAGGTTTATTAGCTAAAATAATATTTTCATCTTCATAAACTATTTCAAAGTCCCTAGAGGCTTTTTTTATTGTTTTGTTTTCAATAAATTTGTCAATAGTTTCATCAGCAAGAAAGAGCTTAATTACATCATTGTTATTAAGTATTTCGTTACCCTCGGCTTTTTTATTATTTAATTTAATATTTTTTTTCCTAAGCATTTTATATATAAATGACTTAGGAGCAAGAGTCATATATTTCATTAAAAATTTGTCAACTCGTTGACCTTTTTCATTGTTTGTGATTAAAATTTCACGCATATTATTCCTCGTCAGCCTCATCAGGGAGAGTAAGAACTTCTTCCTGCTCATAAACAATAGGCTCAAGACCAAAATGTTCTCTTACCTTGTTTTCAACTTCAAGGCAGATTTGAGGATTTTCTTCAAGATATTTCTTTGCGTTTTCTCTACCCTGACCAATTCTAGTTTCATTGTAGCTGTACCAAGCACCACCCTTTTGAATAACATCAATATTAGCAGCAAGGTCAAGAACATCACCAATGTGGCTTATACCAGTGCCGTACATAATATCAAATTCAGCTGTTTTAAAAGGAGGGGCTACCTTGTTTTTAACAACCTTAGCTCTAGTTCTGTTACCAATGATTTCAGTACCGTTTTTAATAGAGTCAACTCGTCTAACATCAATTCTAACAGATGCACCATACTTTAAGGCTGCACCACCAGTTGTAGTTTCTGGGTTACCAAACATAACGCCAATTTTAGAACGAAGCTGATTAATAAATATAACAATACAGTTACTCTTGTTAATAACAGCTGCAAGTTTTCTAATAGCTTGTGACATAAGTCTAGCTTGACCACCCATAGTTGCGTCACCCATTTCACCTTCAATTTCACTCTTAGGTACAAGAGCAGCAACAGAGTCAACAACAACAATATCAATAGCACCTGAACGAACCATTGTTTCAGTTATTTCAAGAGCCTGTTCGCCGGAGTCTGGCTGTGAAACATAAAGCTCATCAATATCTACACCTAAATTTCTGGCATAAATAGGGTCAAGAGCGTGTTCAGCATCAACATAAGCAGCAGTGCCACCAAGTTTTTGAACCTCAGCAACAACGTGAAGGGCAAGAGTTGTCTTACCACTACTTTCAGGACCATAAATTTCAGTTATTCTACCCTTTGGAATACCACCAATACCAAGAGCCAAATCAAGAGAAAGAGAACCAGTAGGAACAGCCTCAATAGAAAGGTCAACCATATTGTCGCCTAACTTCATAATTGAGCCTTCACCGAAATTCTTTTCGATTTGCTTTAATGCCATTTTAAGAGACTCGCCCTTACCACCATCATTCTCTGTATTATAGTCTAAAATTTTGCTTTTCTTTGCCATTTTAATCCTCCATATTTTCAAGCTCAGATTTCAAGAGTTCAATAACAGCCAAAGTTGATGCTTGTCTTATTTCTTGCCTAGAGCCTTTATTCATCAATTTTTTAACAACAGCCTTGCCATTAATAGCAACACCGATATACACAAGTCCAACTGGTTTTTCTGCTGTACCACCGCCAGGACCAGCAACACCAGTAGTTGATAAACCTATGTTAGTACCACTAACCTTTGCAACTCCAAGACACATTTCTTCAGCAGTTTGAGGGCTAACAGCACCATAAGTTTCAAGAGTTTCGTTTTTGACACCAAGAAGTCTGTGTTTGCTTTCGTTAGTGTAAGTAACCATACCATTAACAAAAGCCTGTGAAGCTCCAGCATAGTTAATAAGTGTTGCAGCTACTAAGCCACCAGTACAACTTTCTGCAGTTGCAATAGTCATACCTTTGTTAATAACAGCTTTCATTACAATATCTTCAATGTTTTCATTCATAGTATCACACTCTTTCTAAAAATAGTATAACAGAGAAAAATATAAAAATCAATAATTTTATAGAAAATTTATTCTATAAATCGAAAATTTGTTTAAATATGTATAACAAATATAAGTCTTATAGCAACTAGACCAACAAGAGTTAATAAACTTGCTATATTAATAAGTTCAAAGGATTTTGTAATATCATTGTGATTTACATCTCTTTTAGCATCACCAATAACAACACCTGTTTTTTTAGATTTAAGCTGAATACCTAAAGCACCAGCACAAAATGAAAGAGGTAAGCCTCTATTAAGTGAACTAACATTATACCTATCACGATTTAAAATTTTAAGTCCAGCTTTGCAATCAAGTTTAAGAACCTTAGCTGAAACAAGCATAAAAATTAAAGCAATTCTTGTTGGTATAAGCTCAGCAATATTTTTCAATATTCTAGCAATAATATTGCCAGTAGCATCATTTATAATAACAATTATTTTGTAAACAATGCCACCAGTACCACCAAATAACATTATAAAAAATATTGGTGCAATAACCTTGTCAATAGATGAGTCCATAATCATAACAATAATATTTTCTGCTATTTCTTTAGGCTCATCAATTTGACCGTTTTCTGTTATTTTGTTAAAAAGTCTTGTAGCATTTTTAATATAACCTCTTTTTAATGCCTTATGTACGCTTTCAGCACTTGTTTTAATAAGTTTGCAGGATATACAGAAGTAACATATTATACTTTGTAACACAATGGAGGCTATCATATTGTAATATTCTACACAATAAATAATGCCATACACTATAAGACCAGAAAAAACAATAAAAATAATAGTTATGACCATAGCAAGTTTATCACTAATTTTGCTATATAAATTTTTTAATCCTTTAAGGATTAGTAATTTTCCTTTTTTTAATATCTTAGGCGTGCCTATAAGCATATCAAGCACATAACCAATGACCACGCTTATAACTACAGACATATAAAACCTCCCAACTATTTATTCAAAAACAATACAATAATAAATTCAATATAAATAACAAATTCAAGAAAAACAATATAAAAATTAACGCTTTCATCAGTAAGTCTATGAGTCTTTTTAGATGCTCTATAAACACCGAAGTAAATCATAACAGTAGTAATAAATACCATTATAAATTTAGTAAAACTCATCATTTCAAAAAATGTTAATGTTGCCATAAGCCAAACTACAGTAATAATGGCAACAGGCATTTTTGCTGACTTTTCTGTAAGCTCCTTGTAGAAACCTTCTACTAATCTGTCGTTGTCAATAATCATAAATAGAGCAGTTATTCTTGAAAGTATAACTACACCAGGTACAATATAAGCTCCCTTTGTACCCATAGTAAAAAAGCTGCCAGCTACAACAATAGCATAAAGTGCAATAGGTACAAAAGCTGTAATTTTAATGTGATTAAAAATTTTGATTATTGTTTCAAAAGTTTTGTTACCCATAATTGCTGTAAAAATAACAGTTGCCACTAAGCAAGCTACAATATTGTTAATGTTAAAGCTATTAACAATTAAATACCACAGTCTAATAACAATAGCACTAATAACGCCAACTAAAGGAAAATAGCAAAGAGTAAATCTGCCTTTAGCATTTTCTGCCTTAGCCTTAAAAAGACTTATATTGCTGAAAAGTGATAGTGCCTGAAATAAATCTCCCATAAATCAATATCTCCTTTATTAATTATGACCAATATTATATTTACTATTTTACCATAGATTGGGCAAATAGTAAATAAAAAACCTTTTGTATATTATTTACTTCTGTTTATCCAATTACAAAATAAATTATTATTTAACTAATGCTTTGATTTTTTCTCTTAGTTCGTTACTTCCAAATGTATCATAAATATGAGAGTATGTAACAACATTAACATTGTTATCCTTGCAATACTGTAATACTGTTTTTAACATTGTTTCTTTGCTAGTGCCATCACTTAAATTAGCATTTTTTATCTGATGAGTGTATAAAATTTTCCATTGATTTTTATTTATTGCTTCATCAATTATGCCTTTTACTTGACTTATGCTATTCATACCGCTTCTAGGATAGTAATATTCTGGTGTATTACCGTATAAATCGCTATAGTCAAAGTTAGCTCTTACCCACTTATCTAAAATATTGCCATATAATTTGTGCTTTCCATTAATGTAATTTGCACCACCAGCTAGTATAATACCTCTAATATTCAATCCAGCATCTGTAAGAGTCTTTTTGTTTTTAATAAATGTTTCAATAAGCAAATTTTTGTTATTTATGTTGTCTGCTGTAATTACATTTGAACTGTGGCATAAAATTTCTCCACCGTTACTTTCTATGTGTTTCATAACATCAAGTTCAATATTTCCTAAACCTTTGTCACTTAAGCCGTTTACACTAGAGTATATTCTGTTAGGTGGCACTGCTAAACAAAGGGGATAATTAAATTCGTCAAATATTTTTGCAATGTAGTCAATATCGTTGTAGCCGTCATCAAAACAAAATGTAACATAAGGCTTATCAAAACTTTTAAAAACAAAGGGATTTTTTTTGCTTTCATTTTGTAATTTTGTCATAATATTTTCATCAATATATGATATATTGTTTATTAAACTATTTTCTAATTCGCTTATTTTATTAGATAAAGGCTCTGTTTCTAGCTCTAAACAGTTTATATCATATCCTAGCTTGCCATTTATATATATTTTAGTAGCATATTTAGGTGATTTAACTATAAGTGTAGTTGGGCTTGTTGTTAAATTACTTTCATAAGCATATACATTGTTTATTGTATTTGTACCGTCAGTAAATATAAAGAGTGGATACATAGTGTTCCAGTTATATCCTGTTATTCTGTAATACTTTTCTTCTGCACAATCTACCTCTGCATAAATACCACCATAATTAGTATTTACACCTAAAGCAGATGTAATAAGTTTGCTGTTATACTTTGTTAAAGTATTATTGCTGTTTTGAATAGATATTAATTTTAAAAATTCATCTTTATTTATACTTTCGGTATATTCATCAGCTACCCACTTTTTTATATAAGGTATTTTATTATTTTTATCCATACCATTAATAGCAATATATTTTCCATTGCTAGGTGAAATAACTGTGTGGTCTGTAATAGTTGTGTTTGGGTCGTTAGAGCTTAATATACAGTTGTTATTTTCATCAAAAAAGGCATAAGTAGGATATTTAGTGTTTCCAGCTGCTATACCGTGAATTTTATATCTAGTGTTTTCCTCAATAGTGCAATAAATATGCCTGTATGAGCTTTGAGGAGAGTCTATGTTATTATTGGATATATTGTATAAACCATTTTCAACACTAAACTCCATATTATCAAAGTTTCCTGCTTTGTACTTTATTTCAGTTGATAAGCCTGCTACGCTTTTAGCTGAAGTTTGAGCATTTTCGGCTGATTTAATAGCAGTTTCTTCGCTTTTTTGAGCAGATGTTAAAAGCTCTGATAATTTGTTTTCACTGTTAGTAACAGTTTCATTGTAAGTATCCATTGTTGCTTTTATACTATTGTAGTTTGTTTCAATGTCTTTAGTTAGTTCCACAATGTGGGTATATACACTAGGGCTTGCAATAGTTGGAGCTAGTCCTTCTGATAATGTATCACCTATTACTTTAATTGCTACTTTGTTAGTGGGTATAAAATCACCACCAGATACACAAATGTTAATAACACCAGATTTTTCCATAACTTCCCAAGGAATTTGACATCTATTATCCTTTAACTCTACAGATATAATAATATCGTCTTTTTCAAATGTAGCAGTTTTAGGTGAAATACCATTCCAAGAGCTGTCAAATGAAAAAACTGTGTAAAATAAGTTTCTGCTTGATGTAATTATAGAATTATTATCAAGTCTTTTTAAATATTGTCCGTTAATTTTAAATTTGTATTCCATACAAAACCTCCTTAAATTTTTTTGCTTTCGCATATTTAATTTAAACTATAAAAAGTGACATTTGGTGACATTTGTTCAATTTATACAATTTTTGTGAATGTTGCTAAAAATATTTGCCATTTTTCATATTTATGTTATAATTAAGGGAAATGTAAAAAAGCAATATATAAATAAGTAGGTGTAGAGATGTTTAGCAAGAAACTTAATATTGCTATGATAGGGCATAAGCGTATACCATCAAGAGAAGGTGGAGTTGAAATAGTAGTTGAAGAACTTTCAACTAGAATGGTTAAAAAAGGAAATAATGTTGTTTGTTATAATAGACGAGGCAAGCATATTTCTGGTAAGGAATTTGGACACAAAAAGGCCTATAAAGAGTATAAGGGGGTTAAAATTAGAACAATTTTTGCCATTGATAAAAAGGGCATAGCTGCTGTAACATCATCATTTGCTGCAGCAATTGATTGTATATTTAGAAAGTACGATGTAGTTCATTTTCACGCAGAAGGTCCTTGTGCAGCCATATTTATTACACATTTATTCGGAATAAGAACTGTAGCTACAATTCACGGTCTTGATTGGGCAAGAGCAAAGTGGAATAATGGTTTAGGTTCAAAATATATAAAGTTTGGCGAAAAAATGGCTGTTAAATATGCTGATGAAATAATTGTTTTAAGTAAGGGCGTACAACAATATTTTAAGGAAACTTACAACAGAGATACTGTACTTATACCAAACGGTGTAACTAAGCCAGAAATTGTACAAGCTGATGAAATTAGTAAAAAGTGGGGACTTAAAAAAGATGAATATATACTTTTCTTAGGACGAATTGTGCCAGAAAAGGGTATACAATATTTAATTGATGCTTTTAAAAAGGTTAAAACTAATAAAAAGTTGGTTATAGCTGGTGGAATGAGCGATACAATAGATTTTATGGCTAATATGAAGAAAACTGCAAAGTGTGATGACAGAATTATATTTACAGGTTTTGTTCAAGGTAAGGTGTTAGACGAACTTTATAGCAATGCTTATATTTATACATTACCTAGTGATATTGAAGGTATGCCTTTAAGTTTGCTTGAGGCGTTAAGCTATGGCAATTGTTGCCTTACATCAGACATAGCAGAGTGTGCTGATGTTATTGAGGATAAGGGTGTTACTTTTAAAAAGAGTGATGTCAATGACCTTACTGATAAGTTACAAATGCTTTGTGATAATAGTGATGTTGTTGAAAAATATAAGTCAGGTGTTAGTGATTGGATTTGTGGCAAGTATAATTGGGACGATGTAACAAACAAAACTCTTGACCTTTATAAGTGATAATTGGAGGTTGTTATGGAGTTATCTAAAAATAATTGTAGACAAGTATGGGTTGATAATGTTAAAGTAATTGCCTGTATATTAGTTGTGCTTTGTCATTTTGTGCAGAGTATGGTTAAAAGTAATATAATAGGAGATTATTACATTATTGATAGTATTAACAAGGCAATTTATTATTTTCATATGCCCCTATTTTTTATTTGCAGTGGTTATTTGTATCAGAAGTTTAGCAAGGTTTATACCTTTAAAAGCTGGGGGAGAAATGTTTTAAAGAAGTTTTTAGCTTTAGGTATTCCTTACTTTACATTTGCTACTTTTTCGTGGGCAATAAAGGTTGTGTTTTCGTCACAAGTAAATAATCAAGCTGGTGGATTTGTAGACAATATATTTTTAAATCCTGTTCCGCCTTATTGGTTTTTGTATGCTTTGTTTTTTATTTTTGTTTTTACACCAAGTTTTAAATCAATAAAAGTTGGCAGAGTTAGCATTGTTTTAGCTGTTTTGCTTAGAATAGCTTTAATATTGTTAAGAGGTCATTTAGCTTTAGTGCCTTATTTTGTAATTAAAATAATGGAATATGAGCTTTGGTTTGTTATTGGTATGTATATTGCTTTAGCTAATATAGATATTAAGGCAATGTCAAATAAAAAATATTTTAATATAGCAGTTGTTTGCGGTATATTGTTTGTAATATTTAGTACCTTAGTTGCAATATTTAATATTGATTATGAAATTTTAGGTGTTTTATTAGGTGCATTAGCCTGTTTTGCTGTTGTATTTGTTATTGGATATATTTACAGAAATAATGAGCAAAATGCCTTTTTTGAATTTATGACTAAATATACTATGCCATTGTTTTTAATACACACAATATTTGCTGCAACATTAAGAAGTTTACTTTTTAAAATAGGAATACAAAGTAGCTTTTTACATATTTTATTAGGTCTAATTATAACATTTGCAGGACCAATTATTGCAGGAATAATAATGAAAAAGACTAAGATTTTAGACTTTTTCCTTTATCCTACACGATTTATAAAAATAAAGCTCTAAGGAGGAAGTTTTTATGAGCTTAAATAATAAAAAAATTAAAATTGCAGTAGCAGGCACAGGTTATGTTGGCTTGTCTAATGCAGTTTTGCTTTCTCAGCATAATAGTGTTTATGCAGTTGATATTTTAAGTGAAAAAGTTGATATGATTAATAACAGAAAGTCACCAATTGTAGATGCTGAAATTGAAGATTATCTTGCTAATAAGGAACTTGAACTTGTAGCTACTACAGACTGTGACCTTGCTTATAAAGATGCAGATTTTATTATTATATCAACTCCAACTAATTATGACCCTGTCAAGAATTATTTTGACACATCATCTGTTGAGGCTGTTATTGATATTGTAAATAAAGTCAATCCTAATGCAGTTATTGTTATTAAGTCTACTGTACCAGTAGGCTATACTGTAAATATTAGAGAAAAGTTTAATAATAACAATATTATATTTTCCCCTGAATTTTTAAGAGAAGGTAAGGCTTTATATGATAATTTATATCCAAGTAGAATAATCGTAGGCGTACCAAATGATGATGAAAATTTAATAAAGTCTGCTCATAAATTTGCAGAACTTCTTTCTGATGGTGCGTTAAAAGAAGATATACCAGTTTTATTTACAGAGCCAACAGAGGCAGAGGCTGTAAAACTTTTTGCCAATACATATCTTGCTTTAAGAGTTTCATTTTTTAATGAGCTTGACACTTATGCAGAAGTACACGGCTTAAATACTCGTTCAATTATAGACGGAATTGGTCTTGACCCAAGAATAGGAAATCATTATAATAACCCTAGCTTTGGCTATGGTGGATATTGTTTGCCTAAGGATACAAAACAGCTTTTAGCTAATTATAAAGATGTTCCAGAAAATATTATACAAGCTATTGTAGATGCAAATGCTACAAGAAAGGACTTTGTTGCAGAGAGAGTTCTTGAGCTTGCTGGTTACTATGATAATTCTCACGGCAGAGATGGAATACCAGGCAATAATGTTACTATAGGTATTTATAGACTTACAATGAAGTCAAATAGTGATAATTTTAGACAAAGCTCAATTCAAGGCGTTATGAAAAGAATAAAGGCTAAGGGAGCTAATGTTGTTATATATGAGCCAACATTAAATGATAGCCAGTTTTTTGGCAGTGAGGTTATTAATGACTTAAATAGTTTTAAATTATCTTGTGATGCTATTATTGCTAATAGATATAATAAAGAACTTGATGATGTAAAGACTAAGGTTTATACAAGAGATTTGTTTGGTAGAGATTAAATAATATTGCTTGTTCCGGTTTTATGAGGTGTTGTTATGAATAGAAAACTTGTTATGCTCAAAATGTTTTTGGCTAAAAGTGGCTATAAAAGAGCTAGTATAATTAAAAAATATGATGTTTTTCATTCTATAGGTGAAAGATGTTATTATCACCCCTTTAAACTTCCGGCAGAACCTCATCTTGTTTCTTTTGGCAACAATGTTTTTATAGCTACAGATGTTAGGCTTGTTACTCACAATATGGCAAGTGCAATGTTTGCTGTATCTATTAAAAAAAGTCTTGCTATATACACTGGTAAAATTGAAATAGGCAACAATGTGTTTATTGGTGCTGGTGCAATGGTTATGCCTAATGTAAAGATAGGAAATAACTGTGTTGTTGCAGCAGGAGCTGTAGTAACTCACAACATACCTGATGGGGAAATATGGGGTGGAGTGCCAGCTGTTAAAATTGGCAACTATGAAAGCCTTAAAAACAAGTGTATTAATTATAGCGAAGAATTTAAAAGAGCAACTGAAAATATGGATTGCTCTCTTTATGACAAACAAATAAAATATTTTTGGAACAAAGAGGAACACTGATATGAAAATATTAATTATAAGAAATTATCCAAGTTATATGGATGTTGAACATAATACTTATAATATTCAAGAAATAGGTTTAGCAAAAGCCTTAGTTAGAAAAGGTCATACTTGCGATATAGTGTTTTGGACTAATAATAAAGAAAAAACTGTTGATTATACCTTTGAAGATAAGCATATTAAGGTTTATTATAAAAAGGGAATTAATATATTAAAGAACGCAGTTTATATTAATATTAATAAGTTAGTTAAACAGTATGATGTTATACAGCTTTGTGAGTATAATCAGCTTCAATCGTGGCTTATGGCTAAAAAGTACCCTGATAAAACAGTAATTTATCACGGACCTTATTATTCAGATTTTAATAATAGATACAATTCTATGTGTTCTTTTGTTGATAAATTTATGTTAAAAGCATATAGAAAAAATAATACACCATTTATTGTAAAAAGTAAATTAGCTCAAAAGTTTTTGCAGGATAAAGATATTAATAATATAACTGTAGCTGGTGTAGGTGTTGACTTAGGTGCTTTTGAAGTTAAAGAAAATGAAGTTGTGCCTAAAGAAGTAGCTAAAATTGATGAAATTGACGGTGGTATAAAACTTCTTTACATAGGTAGATTAGAAAAAAGAAGAAATGTTACATTCCTTGTTGATGTGTTAAAGGCATTAAGTGATAAAGGAATAAAAATATCTTTAGTAATTGTTGGAGATGGTGACAGCGAGTATAAAGATATGCTGTTTGAACACATAGAACAAAGTGGAGTTAAAGACCGTATTTGCTATATAGAAAAATTAGAGCAGAAGTATTTGTCTTTAGTTTATAATAGATGTCATATTTTCCTTTTGCCAACATATTATGAAATATTTGGTATGGTTTTACTTGAGGCTATGTACTTTGGTAAATTGGTTATTACCACTAAAAATGGTGGTTCAGATATGCTTATTTCAAATGGCAAAGACGGTATAGTTGTTGATGGATTTGATGTTAATAAATGGATTAGTGCTATTGTATTTAACTATGGCGAAGAAGAAATTTGCAAAAATGCTCGAGAAAAAATAGTTAATAATTTTACTTGGGACGCTATTGCTGATAAATTTATTGATGTTTACAAGAGGAAAGTAAAATGAAAGTTTTAATGGTTAATAAATTTTTGCACCCTAATGGAGGTTCAGAAACTTATATATTTAAACTTGGAGATTATTTAGTTAAACAAGGACATAGTGTTGAATATTTTGGTATGGAGCATAAAGGTCGCTGTGTAGGAAATAGTGTTAATGCTTATACTTCTGATATGGATTTTCACGGTGGTAGTAAAATTTCTAAAATTACATATCCAATTAAAACTATATATTCAACAGAGGCACGAAAGAAAATAAGACTTGTTTTAGATGATTTTAAGCCTGATGTTGTTCATATTAATAACTTTAATTTTCAGCTTACACCTTCTATAATACTTGAAATAAAAAAGTGGAGCAAGAATAATAAACCTATTAATATTGTTTTTACAGCTCACGATTATCAACTTGTTTGTCCTAACCATATGATGAATAATCCAATTACTCATCATAACTGCGAAAAATGTGCTTGTGGCAAATTTGCAAATTGTATAAAAGGAAAATGTATTCATTCATCTTTTGCTAAGAGTGTTGTTGGAGCTTGTGAAGGCTGGTTTTGGAAAATGAAAGGTGTTTATAAAAATATAAACACTATTATTTGCCCATCTTATTTTATGAAAACAAAAATGGATATTAATCCTTTGTTTGCTAATAAAACTGTAGCAATACACAATTTTATAGATAGTGTTGATAATAAGGAAGTCCAAAAAGAAAACTATGTTCTTTATTTTGGCAGATTTTCAGAGGAAAAGGGTATAAAAACTCTTATAAATGTGTGTAAAGCATTGCCAAATATTCAATTTGTTTTTGCTGGCACAGGTCCTCTTGAAGATGAAATAAAGGGTGTTAATAATATTAAAAATGTTGGTTTTCAAAAGGGCGAGGACTTAGAAAATCTTATTAGAAAGGCTAGATTTAGTATTTATCCTTCTGAATGGTATGAAAATTGTCCATTTTCTGTTATGGAAAGTCAAATGTATGGCACACCTGTTTTAGGTGCTAATATTGGTGGTATACCAGAACTTATTAATGTTGGTGCTACTGGCGAACTTTTTGAAAGTGGAAATTTTGAAAGTATGAAAAATGCTGTTGAAAAGCTATGGAATAATAATGAATTAACTGATAAATACAGCGAAAATTGTAAAAACATTAGTTTTGATACAATATCTGAATATTATAACAAATTAATTAAAATATACAGTAAATAGGTAACAATTATGGATAATAAGCAAAAGTCAAAAAAATATTATGATGAAATAAATATTGCAAGAGGTATTGCTGTTATACTTGTACTTTGGGGTCACGCTTTTCCTGATGTTTTAAGTGAAAGCAATATTCTATATCACAAAATAATGTATCACATTATTTATAGTTTTCATATGGGATTGTTTTTTGTCCTTTCTGGCTTTGTTTCATCAAGGAAAATTGTTGCAGGTAATATGAATATTAAAAATGAGCTATTTAACAAAATAAAAAGGCTCATAGTACCTTATTTGTTTTACTCCTTTATAACAATGGGGTTAAAACAAATATTTTCAGCTTTTGCTTACAATAGTTTTGATATAACAGAATTTTGGAAAATATTATTAGGCAAAAATCCTAATGGTGGCTTATGGTATTTGTGGACATTGTTTGTTGTGTCTATGCTGTGCTATTTATTAAGTAAGTTTAAATTAAATAGTTATTTTTATGTTGTTATTGGCGTATTTCTATATTTATTACTTTATTTTGTGCCACAGGGCTTTTATTCAAATATATTAAAGTATTTTGTTTTTTATGCTTTAGGTATAGTTATAGCAAAGTCTTATGATAGTATTAAGAAAGTTATTTTTTCAAACCTTACAGCTATTATTTCGGCTATTTTGTTTGCTGTGCTTCTTTGTATCAAAGGTGTGCCTTATGCAATTACTGGTATTTTAGGCACAGCTATTGTAATCTATTTAAGCATAAAAATAAGTAATAACAAAGAAAGTAAGGTCTTTAGATTTTTTAATGAAACAGGTAACTATAGCTATGATATTTACTTAATTAGCTATTTTGTACAAATACCTATAAGGGTTGTTTTTGATAGTATACTTAATATGCCATATTATTTTGTGGTTATATTAATGCTTGTTTTAGGCGGAATTATTCCATATTTTGTATGTAAATATATAATAAGAAAAATACCTATAGCAAATAAGATATTGCTTGGTAATTTGAAGTAAGGAGATATTATGAAAAAGTTAAATGGTACAGTCATTGTTACATATCGTTGCAATGCTCGTTGTAATATGTGTAATAGATATAAAGCACCTTCTAAGCCAGAGGAGGAAATTTCTATTGAGGCAATTAAAAAACTTCCACAAATGTATTTTACTAATATTACTGGTGGTGAGCCTTTTATAAGAACTGATTTAAAGGATATTGTAAGGGAGCTTTACAAAAAGTCTGATAGAATTGTTATATCTACAAATGGCTTTTTTACTGACAGAATAGTAGACTTGTGTAAGGAATTTCCTAACATTGGCATAAGAATATCTATTGAAGGTCTTGAAGAAACTAACAACAAAATTAGAGGACTTGAAAACGGCTTTAATAGAGGATACACTACACTTAAAAAACTTGTTGAAATGGGTATGAAAGATGTAGGCTTTGGTATGACTGTTCAAGATGCTAATGCTAAGGACTTAGTTGCTCTTTACAATCTTTCTGACCAAATGAATATGGAATTTGCTACAGCATCACTTCACAATTCTTTTTATTTTGTTGAGGCTAAGAATATTATTAAAGATAGAATGATGGTAGGACAGGCTTTTGAAGACTTAGTAAATGAACTTTTAAAGTCTAATTCGCCTAAAAAGTGGTTTAGAGCATATTTTAATCACGGACTTATTAATTACATATTCGGTCAAAAAAGACTTTTGCCTTGTGATATGGCTTTTGACACATTTTTTGTTGACCCTTATGGTGATGTTATGCCTTGTAATGGTACAAAGGATAAGGAAGTTATGGGCAATATTAATCAGGTGTCAAATTGGGAAGAACTTTGGAATTCACAGCAGGCTGATGCTGTAAGAGCAAAGGTTCGTCATTGTGATAGAAATTGTTGGATGATTGGTTCTGTTTCTCCAGCTATGCACAAGTATATTTGGGTTCCTGTTATGTGGGTATTAAAGCATAAGTTCTTAAGATATTTCAAGACTAAGAAATATTCTATGTTTGAAAATAAAATTGTAAGAGATTATCGTGACGGTAAGGTTACAAAGGAAGAACTTGATAAATGTTCAACTTGTGACTTTAAGGCTGTTATTAACGATGGCTTAAGTGATATTTCAAGAGAACAGCTTAAAAATAAAACTGGTGAAGAAATTGTAGATGCTGATATTGCAGAACAGATGAAAAAATAAGGGTTGAATAGCTATGAATATAATGTATCTTTTGTTTTCTTTTACTGTAGGTGGCATTGAAAGACTTATGGTTGATGTTGCTAATGGTATGAGCAAAAAACACAATGTAACAGTATGTATAATCAATGATTATTATTCTAATGAACTTGTTAATGAGCTTAATGATAATGTTAATGTTATACTTATGAAACGCCCTGTAGGAAGTGGCAAGATTAAGTGTATGGTTGATATTTTAAAGGAAGTTAAAAAGGTTAAGCCTGATGTATTACATTGTCAGGGTATGAATTGTATTCAAGCCTCAATTCTTGTTAAATTGTTTATGCCTAAGGTTAAGATTTATAACACTGTTCACGATGTTAATAATTATAAGAAATATAATAAATTTCAGGTTGTTTTAGGCAATGTTATGTGCCGAAAAATAATAGCAATATCTAAGGCTGTAGAGCAAGAGATACTTGATAAGGCTGTACCTAAAAACAAGGTTGAAGTAGTTTTTAATGCAATAGATACAGATAAATTTAAGCCTAGCCTAATAAAAAAATTAGATAAAAATAATATAACTCTTGTAAATGTAGCTAGAGTTTATCCTGAAAAAAAGGGTCAGGATTTATTGATTAGGGCAGTTGCACAATTATATAAAAGAGGTTATAATATTAAATGTATATTTGCTGGAGAGCCTATGAAAGGCAACATAAAATATATTGATGACCTTAAGTCTTTAGCTAAAGAACTAAGTGTTAGTGATAATGTTGAATTTTTAGGCAATGTTATGAATGTGCCACAGGTTCTTGAAAACGCAGATTTATTTGTTTTGCCGTCAAGGTTTGAAGGCTTTGGCATTTCTATAATTGAGGCAATGGCTATGGGCAAACCTTGTGTTGTGTCTAATATAGAAGGACCTATGGAAATAATTTCTTCTGACAAATTGGGCTATACATTTAAAAATGGTGATTATGCAGATTTAACTAATAAAATTGAATTAGCTATAAATAATTATGATAGTTTTGATTGTGAATATATTAGAAACTATGTTGTAAGTAATTATAGTGTTATAAATATGATAGATAAACTTGAAAGAATATATGGAGAATAATAAGTATTATGAATATTGCAATAATTGTCCTTAATTATAAAAAATATATTGATACAATCATTTGTGTAGATAAACTTATATCAATAGGTGTTGAGGCTGAAATTGTAATTGTTGATAATGCTTCACCTAATGACTCATACACACTTTTAAAAGAAAAGTATGACAAAGTATCTAATGTAAGTGTTATTCTTTCTGATAAGAATGGTGGATATAGTGCAGGCAATAATTTTGGAGTAAAATATGCTTTGGATAATTTTAATCCAGATACTATTGCTATAATGAATCCGGATATTATTATTCCTGACAAGTCTGTAATAACTAATCTTTATAATTTACTTAATAGCAATGATGAATATGGTGTTATTGGTGGTGTGCCTATTACTAATAACAAATTTGATTTAAGTAAATGCTGTTGGAACATACCAAAGGGTATAGAAGTTGTAAAATCTCATTTCATAAAGAGTAATAGTGGTGGCAATGTTAAAAGTTGTAATTTTTTAGGTAACTCTTTAATACAAACAGAGTGTGTTGCTGGTTGCTTATTTATGATAAAATCCCACATATTTAAGAAAGTTGGATTTTTTGATGAAAATGTTTTTCTTTACAATGAAGAAAATATATTAGGAATTAATATTAAAAAATGTGGGTATAAAGAGGTAGTATCTTTAAATGATTTTTATTATCATAATCACGACTATACAATAAATGAAACAACAACATTTTTAAATAAAGTTATGGCAACTAAAAATACATTTGAGTCAAGAAAATATATGTGTTCAAAATATTATGATAAATGGCTATTGCCATTGTTGTATTTTGTTGAATTTTTAAATCGTGCTTATTTAGCTTGTTGTTTTATATGGAATAAATTTTTTAGGAGATAGAAGATGGATAGGAAATTAAAGGTTACATTTTCTAATGCTAGTGTTATAGCATTTTTTTTGTTTTTAATTAAAAATTGTTTGTATTTGTTAGATACATCAGCAATTAATATTATGGGTAAACTTAACTATGCCGACTTTTGGCTTGGCTTATTTATAATATATGCCGGATATATATTCTTTACATATACTGATACAAAAGAAGGAGAACCACTTTTTAAATATAACATTATAGCTGTTGTTGTTATATGTTTATTAGCATCTTTTCAAGCCCATAGACTATTTGGTCAGTCTATGTCTTGGGGTATTAGACCACAACGATTTTTTATTGTTATTATATTGAGTTATTTTGCACTTAGAAAAATTTTTGTGGAAGAATTGCTAGATATTGATACTATGCAAAGGGTTATTATTAATTTTGCAATTATTGAAGCTGTTATGAGTATTATACAGCAGGTATTTTACAAGTACATTGTATTTATGCATTGTATGACTAACTATAGATATGGTAGTATCCGTCTTTACTTGTCTGGTAGTGTTATTACTTTGGCTATGTTTTTTGCTTTAGAAAGATTAATTAACAAAATTGATATAGGCAAAAATGTGTTTATTATTTGTGCTGGTGTTGTGTATCTTCTTGTTGTGTCAAAGGGTAGACTTACAACTGTAGCTACAATTTCTGCTCTTGTAGGTGGTTTTATGCTTATGAAGGGCGTTTCTGCTAGAAAGTTTTTATATGCCATTATACTTGTATTATGTTTGTTTGGCTTTTCAAGAACACAGATGTATAAAAACTTAACTGATGTTATCCAAATTGAAAACGGTGAAATAACTGGTGATACAATGGATATACGAAATGATGGTAGAAATTATTATTTAAGTAAGGTAAGTGAAAATCCTATATTAGGTAAAGGTTATCCTAATGAGCTTAATAGGAGAGCTACTACAGCCTCTGGTTATTATGATAAATTAATGCTTAATGATAATGGTGTTTTTGGACTTTTGTATGTCTATGGCTATTTAGGCATAGTTGTTTTTATGCTTTTGTTTATAAGGCTGGCTTGGCTAGGTTGGCAAATTTACAGACACTCAAATGTTTATTTTACATTAATGTATTTAATATTAATTGCTATACAGGCTATTAATGTAGCCTCTTGGTACTGGCAGTATGATGGTGTTCTTATATTTGTACTTGTAATATGTATGACAGAGGCAATATATATTAACACAGTTGAAAATGATGAACACAAACAAAGAAAACATTTTAGAATAGTGTTAAAAAGATAGTTGAAAGGACTTTATTTATGAATATACTTGTAATTAATGCTCATTGGAATAATAGGGGAGATGAGTCTGCTATTAGAGCAATGACAGATAGACTTCTTGAAAGATACCCTGATAGCAAAATTAAAATCCATTCAGACTTTAATTTTTTGCAGTTTCCTTTAAATGATAAGAGAATTGAAAATGCAGTTATTCCTTTTGGTTCAAGAAAAAATATTATTGATATGTATACAACTTTTGTTACAAAAGGAAAGTTTGCATTAGTTAAAGAGTCTAAGGAGTTTTATAACTTAATAAAGTGGGCAGATATAGTTTTACACGCTCCAGGTGGACCAAGTTTGGGAGAAACTTATGCTCACGCAGAAAAGAGATACTGGTATAAATTTAAAATGATTAATATGCAAAAAAAGCCTTATTTCTTTTATGCTCCATCAATGGGACCTTTTGTTGATGAAAAGAAAAATAAAATTAGAAAAAATATACTTGAAAATGCTAAGTTGATTATTACAAGAGAAGGTGTTTCTGGTAAGTATGCTAAGGGACTTGTGCCAAATAAAGAAGTATATACAACTATGGATTCAGCCTTTCAAGGAATAATTGATATTAAGGATAATGAAAATAAACTTGCAAAATACAAGGAACTTAATGATTTTATAAATAAGTATGATAAAATTGTAGGTATTACAATAACTGATTTAAAGTGGCACCCTGTACATAGCAAAAAGCCTGAAATAGCTCAATCAATAAGAAATTCATTTAACACTATTATTGATTATTTAAAGGATAAGGGTTATGGCGTAGTATTTATACCTCAGCTTTTTGGTACAGCTAATGATAAGGATTTAATGGAGTCATTTGCGAAGGAAAATTGCTTTACTATGGACGATAACCACGATTGTTATTTTCAGCAGTATATTATAGGAAAATTACACGCTGTTATTGGCTTAAGGTATCATTCTAATATATTTTCAGCTAAAATGAAAACACCTTTTGTTTCTGTTTCTTATGAGCAAAAAATGAAGGGATTTATGGAGCAGAGTGGTTTAACTGACTTGTGTATAGATATAGAAAATTTATCTGAAAAGACTTTAATAGATAAATTTAATTATCTTGAAGATAATTATGATAATATTAAGGAAAGACTTGAAGAAGCAAGTAGCAATGCTTTGAAAAAATCTCTAAAAACTACAGAGCTTATATGTGATTACATAGATAAAAATATGTGAGGAAGATAAAATGATTAACATTAAAGATAAAAGTCTTTGCAGTGGCTGTTTTGCTTGTTCATCAAAATGTCCTGTAAAAGCTATTAATATGGTTCAGGATAATGAAGGCTTTTACTATCCTAAGGTTAATGAGGATAAGTGTGTTAAGTGTGGCTTGTGTTTAAAAATTTGTCCTTATATAAATGAAGAAAAAAATAATGAGGATAATTTAATTAATAGTAGTGTTCAAAAAACTTTTGCAGCTTACAATATTGCCGATGATATAAGAGAAATTAGCTCTAGTGGTGGTATATTTGCTGTATTGGCAGAGTATGTATTGGATAATAATGGCGTTGTTTTTGGAGCTGCCTTTGATAAAGATTATAATGTAGAGCATACATATATAAGTGAAAAAAGTGACTTAAACTTAATTATAGGTTCAAAATATACCCAAAGTAAAATTGGCAATACATACATTGAAGTTGAAAAATGTTTAAAAGAAAATAAGCAGGTACTTTTTGCAGGTATGGCTTGTCAAATAGAGGGGTTAAAGGCTTATTTAGGAAAATATTATAATAACTTAATTTGTGTTGACCTAATTTGTATGGGTGTGCCTTCTCCTATGGTTTGGCAAAAATATCTTAATTATAAATTTGCAAATAAAAAAATTAAATATATTAATTTTAAGGATAAAAGTATAGGTTGGAATTGTTTTTGTGTTAGAATTGACACAGACAATGAAACATTTAAGGAAGTTGGTAGAAAAAATCCTTTTATGCGTTGTATGTTTGAAGCATTGACATTACGCCCATCTTGTTATAGCTGTCCTTACAAAAAGAAACATAGAGCAAGCGATATGACTCTTGCTGATTGTTGGGGTGCAGATAAACTAGTAAATAATGAAATGATAGATAACAAAGGACTTTCTACAATTGTTGTACATACAAACAAGGGATTGGAAATTTTAAACAATATAAAAAGTCAACTTGTAATAAAAGAAACTGATTTTGAAAAAGCTTTTGAAAACAATCAAAATATGTTTTCTTGTGTTAAAAAAAATAAGCTAAGAGGATTTTTTATGTGGGGGGTAACTAAAATTAACCCTAAGCTATTTATTGAAGTATTTGGTAGTAATATTTACTTTAAGTTAAGACGAAAGATTAATAGTATTTTAGAAAGGATTGGTATTTAGTATGAAGGCTCTTATTATTGGGGGAACAGGAATAATAAGCTCGGAGGTTTGCTATAGAGCCTTAGATAAGGGGTATGATGTTTATATTTTAAATCGTGGCAGAAATAAGCATATGATTGACAAAAGAGCTAATTTAATTGTTGCTGATGTTGTAAATAATAGTGTTGAAGATATTAGAGCTAAACTTGGCGACAATTATTTTGATGTTGTTGTTGACTTTCTTGTCCTTGAATGTAATGCATTAAAAAAGCATTTGGAATTTCTTAAAGATAAGTGTAAACAGTATATATTTATATCATCTGCTACAGCTTATAACAAGTCAAGTGAAGATGAAGTTATTACTGAAAATACACCAATAGGAAATCCTAAATGGGAATATGCCTATAACAAATATTTATGCGAAAAATATTTAGAGGAAAATATTGATAAGTATAATATGGTTTATACTACAGTACGACCTTATGTTACTTATGGTAAAACTCGTGTGCCTTTTGCAATAATTCCTGGTGGAGCAAATTATACACTTATAAACAGAATTGAAAATGGCAAGCCTGTTGTTTTGTGGGATAATGGTAAGGCAATATGTACCCTTACTCATACAAAGGATTTTGCCGTAGGTATGGTTGGACTTTGGGGAAATGATAAGGCTTATGGACAAGCCTTTCATATTACATCAGATTTTACTCAAAATTGGAAAGAAGTTTTAGATAAAATAATAAGTGCTGTTGGAGTTAATGCTCCCGTTATAAGTATGCCATCTACATATATTGCCGATAAATTGCCTGAATATTCTGGTGTTTTATTTGGCGATAAAGGAACTAATATGATTTTTGACAATTCAAAGTTAAAAGAGGCTTGCCCTGAGTTTAAAAGTACAATTAAATTTGAAGACGGCATTAAAGATACAGTGGCTTATTTTAGAAGTGAGCCTGCTATAAGAAATATGGCTTATGGTTGGGACGCTAGAATGGATTGGCTTGTATCTCAATATGTTAAAGAAAATAAATTAGATAAAAAAATTCTCAAAAAGTGTAAATTAAGTGCATATAAAGAAAAACTTACACTTAAGCAAAAGTTTGCTTATATTTCTAACAGATATGCTGTTATAAGGAATGTGTTGGCAAAATTAAAAAAGAATTAGGAGCTATTAAATATGATTTGGCTTTTATTATTTATTGTGGTTATTTATTTTGTGTTGGATTTATTATACAGAAGAACAAATCACTATAAAAATTTGTTTGAAGATACTTTAAAGTTAAGAGAATATAAAAATATACCAATAGATTATATAAATATAGGTAGTACACAGGCTAGATATGCTTATGACTTTGGAAACATAGGGCTTAATGTTGCTACAAATGAGCAATCTCTTGAATATAGCTTTATGTTATTAAAAAAATATGTTAAAAATCTTAAAAAGGGTGGCAATGTTATTATTACTATAGCTGATATGGATTTGCTTTTAACTGGTGGTTTGCAACAGAGAAAATATAAATATTGTGGTATATTGCCAGTTAAGGTTAAGGATTTGTTTAAATATAAGTTTTTCCCTCTTTTGTTTAATATTAAAGCTATTAAATATATTTTAAAAGATGAAAAGCTATATAATAAATTTGATGTTAGTCAAAACTTGCTTTTAAATGATAGTCAAAGATATAATGACTGTCAAAGAAGAATTAAAAGATGGGAAAGTTATGGTGCATTTTATTCTAACGATGAAAAAAAGTTTGAATTAAAAAATAATAATTTAGAGTACAATATTAAAATTTTAAATAATATTATTGAATTTTGTCTTTTACATAATTATAATGTAGTAGTTATTACACCACCAACTTCAAAGTATTTTAATGATTTTTTTGGTGATAGTTTTAAAGAAGTATTAAATAAGCCAATAGAAGATTTTGCTTATAATAATGTAAAGTATTTTGATTATTCTAGTGATGAAAGTATAAATAATGATGAAAACTTTCTAAATACTGCTTGTTTAAATCAAGCAGGTAGAACTAAGTTTACAGATATTGTAATTAAATCATTGCAATAAATTTATTTTAAAAAATTGAAATGAGGTAATTTTTTATGAATAATGGTAAAAAAGGAAAGAAAGCTATAATTTCTGGACTGATTTGGAAATTTGCTGAAAGAATGGCATCTCAAGGTGTTTCATTTGTTGTTTCAGTTGTATTAGCAAGACTTTTACTTCCTTCTGACTATGGTATGGTAGCTCTTGTGCTTATTTTTGTCAACTTGGCTAATGTTTTTGTAAGTACAGGCTTTAATACAGCACTTATTCAAAAAAAAGATGCAGATGATTTGGACTATTCTACATTATTTTATAGTTCAGTGGCAGTAGCTGTTGTAATGTACGGTATTTTGTTTGTTACAGCTCCACACTTAGAAATATTCTTTTCTCAAAAGGGCTTGACTAAGGTTATTAGAGTTCTTTCTCTTATACTTATAGTTAATGCTTTCAAGTCTATTCAGCACGCTTATGTGTCTAGTAATATGCAGTTTAAAAGATTTTTCTATTCAACTTTAGGTGGAACTTTAATATCTGCTGTAGTTGGCCTTTATATGGCATACACTGGCTATGGTGTATGGGCATTAGTAGCACAAAATATGGTAAATATTACTGTAGATACTGCTATTTTATATTTAACTGTTAAGTGGCGTCCTAAACTTATGTTCTCCTTTAAGAGAGCTAAATCTCTTATGCTTTATGGTATGAACATTACATTAGGTCAGCTTTTAAGTACAGGTTATAATCAGCTTAGGTCATTAGTTGTTGGTAGACTTTATTCTGCCGCTGATTTGGCTTATTATAATAAGGGTGAACAGATACCTCAGCTTATTACTACTAATATTGATACAAGTGTAGCCTCAGTTCTTTTTCCAGCACTTTCAAATGAAAATGACGATACTGGCAGAGTAAAGGTTATAACTAGAAATGCTATTAGTACAAGCTCTTATTTGCTTTTTCCAATTATGTTTGGTCTTGCTGCTGCAGCAGAACCTTTAATTAGATTGTTATTAACTGAAAAATGGATGTTTAGTGTTCCATATCTTAGATTGGCTTGTATTGCTTATGCTTTTATACCAGTTAATTCAACTAATTTGCAGGCTATAAAGGCTTTAGGCAGAAGTGATATGTTCTTAAGGGTAGAAATAGTAAAAAAAGTTCTTGGTATAGCTCTTGTATTGGTTACTATGTATCATAGTGTTTTTGCCATTGCAGTATCTAATGTTTTTATTAATGTTATAGCTATATTTATAAATGCTTACCCTAATAAAATATTAATGAAGTATGGCGTTAAGGAGCAGATAAAGGATATTAGTCCATACCTTATAGTGTCATTATTAATGGCAGTTATTGTTTATGCAGTTACTTTTTTACATATTGGTGATGCTGCAACATTGATTTTACAGGTGTTTGTGGGAATTGCTAGTTACAGCTTAATGTCTTATATTTTAGGCTTTGAACCATTTTTTATGCTTATTGAGGCTTTTAAGAAAATTACATCAAATAAATAGAGTATAAAAAGGAGTAGTTTATGGGACGAATTGACAAGTTAAAGAATATATTTTCAATTTCATATTACAAAAAAAATACTAGAGCTTATAAGGATTTAATAAAATATGATTATAAATTTAATGCTGCATTTAGAGGTGTTAAGTCCTTATCAAGAAAAGAAAAAAATAGCATAGAGATTAAATACCTTAAATGCTATAGAAAGTGTCAAGCCTATAGAAATACTCTTTGGGGAGATATTGCTTTTATTAAATTAAAAAAACTGAGTGAAAAAACAGGCATAGGCTTAAATGATAATCTTAATATTGGTAAAGGTCTTGTAATTGGTCATTGGGGCAGAATTGTAATGAATACTGTAGCTGAATTTGGAAATGAAATTATGCTTACTCATAATGTTACCATAGGCAGAGATGTAAGAGGAAAGAGAAAAGGCTCACCTAAAATAGGAAATAGAGTTTGTATAAGGTCAAATTCAACAGTTGTTGGCAATATTACAATAGGTGATGATGTTCTTATTGCACCTAATACTTTTGTTAATTTTGATGTGCCTAGTCATTCTGTTGTTATAGGAAATCCTGCAACTATACATCATAGAGATAATGCAACAGAAGGTCATTTGGGAATTGTAGAAGGTGAATAATATGAAAACTATAGAAATAATAATTAAAGATGTGATAACTAGTATATACCCGGCTTTTGTTTCGGGTATAATTTTTTCTGTGCTTATTATGTTTGTTTATAATTATAGCAAAGAAAAAGGCTTTAAAAATATATGCAAATTATGGATTGATAGATTCAAAAAAAATCAAAATTTTAGATTTTGTTTTTATTTAGCCTTTTATATTTTTGTTGTTTTAACTAAAACATTACTTACTAGACCTTATCACACAAGCCCTCTTGCTAATGTTTGGGGCGTATGGAGCTTACATACAGATAAAGGTGCTATAAATGTTGACCCTTTTGAAAACTTTGTGCTTTTTGTGCCATTTACTATTTTTTTGTTTATGGCAGTTAAAAATAAATTAGTTAATAGAAATAGTCTAATTAATGTTGTTGTTAAATCTTTTGAATTTTCTTTTGTTTTTTCATTAACTATTGAGCTACTTCAAGTATTTTTTAAACTTGGAACATTCCAGATTTTAGATATTGTTTCTAACACAGCAGGTGGAGTATTTGGTGGTATTTTGTATTTTATATTTTACAATATTAGTTGTGGAAGAAAAAAGGCTAAATAAGTTGTATGTAAAAATTAATTATGATATAATAACAAATAATGAATGTTTTTAAGAGGTGAAAAAATGAAAGGTATTATATTAGCTGGAGGTTCTGGCACAAGATTATATCCATTAACAATGGTTACATCAAAACAGCTTTTGCCTGTTTATGACAAGCCAATGATATATTATCCATTATCAACACTTATGCTTGCAGGTATAAAGGATATTTTAATTATATCAACACCTACAGATTTACCTAATTTTGAACGACTTTTAGGTGACGGCTCTAATTTTGGTATTAATTTAAGCTACAAGGTTCAGCCTAGTCCTGATGGACTTGCTCAAGCATTTTTGCTTGGTGAAGAATTTATAGGTGATGATAGCTGTGCTATGGTTTTGGGGGATAATATTTTCTATGGCAGTGGCTTTAGCAAAATTCTTAAAAATGCAGCCAACAAGGAAAAGGGTGCTACTGTATTTGGTTATTATGTAGAGGACCCTGAACGCTTTGGTATTGTTGAATTTGATAAAGATGGCAGAGCAGTTTCTCTTGAGGAAAAGCCACAAAATCCTAAGTCAAATTATGCTGTTACTGGTCTTTATTTTTATGATAAGACTGTTGTTGAAAAGGCTAAAAAGGTTAAGCCGTCAGCAAGAGGTGAGCTTGAAATAACTGACCTTAATAAAATGTATCTTGAGGAAGGTACTCTTGATGTTAAAACATTAGGCAGAGGCTTTGCTTGGCTTGACACTGGTACAGTTGACGCCCTTAATGAAGCTGCTGAATTTGTTAAGGTTATTGAAGGTAGACAGGGAATTATGATTTCTGCTGTTGAAGAAATTGCTTATAAAAATGGCTGGATTACTAAGGAGAAACTTTTAGAGTCAGCTAAATTATATGGTAAATCTGCTTATGGTCAGCACCTTAAAAAGGTAGCTGAAGGAAGGTATTTATATTAATGAATAAAAATATTAGTCAAGAAAATAAATGTTCTCAAAAATGTGCTGTTGATTTTTTGAAACTTATTATGGCATTTTTTGTTGTAGGTATTCATAGTCAGCTTTCAAAATTTTTTGGACCTGTTGGGGAAGGGGTATTAGACAATATTTTTGCTTTGGCTGTGCCTTACTTTTTTATTTGTTCTGGATATTTTTTGTTTAATAAAATTAATATATCTAATATAAATAAAGAAAATAGCATAGTAATAACTAATTATTTAAAAAAAATAATAAAGTTATATATAGTGTGGTCAATTATTTATTTGCCACTAACTATATATGGTGAATTATTTGTATGGAAAACTAGTACTGTAAAGGCTGTTATTAAGATTATTAAAAATTATATTTTAGTGGGAGAAAATTTTTATTCTTGGCAGCTTTGGTATCTTTTAGGTTTAATAGTAGCTGTATTTATAATATACTTTTTAGCTAAGTTAAAATTAAATTATAAGATAATAACAATTATTTCTCTTGTATTATTTTTAATTGGTATTGGTATTGATACCTTAAGCGTTAATGAAGTTTTTGAAAATCAATTAAATGTATACTATACAGTATTTTCAACTACAAGAAATGGCTTTTTTTATGGCTTTTTTTATGTTTCTTTAGGAATGTTAATAGCAAATAAAGAAGAAAAGTTAGGCATAATTGATATAGCTATATTAATTTTATCAATTGTAGGTCTTTTGTTATTTAATGCAAGTCCTTTTAAAAGACTTTATATTGCTTTATTAGCTTTTATTATTTTCAAAATTTCATTAAATGTAAATTTGAAAAACTCTCCAATTTACTTGATTTGTAGAAAACTTAGTATTAAAGTATATTTAATACATATGTATTTTGTAGCAATATATAGATTATTTATATCTAGCAATGAAGATGTGTATAACTATTTGGTTTGTTTTGTTTTTGCAAGTTTATTATCTGTTATAGTGGCTGTTATTTTTGACATTATTGACAAAAAGACAAATATTAAACGAGCTAAACTTTTATTTTAAAGGAGTATTATTATGACAATTATTGTAACTGGCGGTGCCGGATTTATAGGAAGTAACTTTATTTTTCATATGCTCAACAAATATCCTGATTATAGAATAGTTTGTCTTGATAAACTTACTTATGCAGGCAATTTATCAACACTTGAGCCTGTTATGGATAACCCTAATTTTAGATTTGTTAAGGCTGATATTTGCGATAGAGATGCTGTTTACAAACTTTTTGAGGAAGAAAAGCCAGATATTGTTGTAAACTTTGCAGCAGAAAGCCACGTTGACCGTTCTATTGAAAACCCTAGTATTTTCATTGAAACTAATATTATGGGTACTCAAGTTATGATGGACGCTTGCAGAAAGTATGGTATTACTCGTTATCATCAGGTATCTACTGATGAGGTTTATGGTGATTTGCCTCTTGATAGACCTGATTTATTCTTTACAGAGGAAACACCTATTCACACATCAAGTCCTTATAGTTCATCAAAGGCTGGTGCAGACCTTCTTGTGCTTGCTTATTACAGAACTTATGGACTTCCTGTTACAATTTCAAGATGTTCTAACAACTATGGTCCATATCACTTCCCAGAGAAACTTATACCTTTAATGATTGCAAATGCTCTTAATAATAAGCCTCTCCCAGTTTATGGCACTGGTGAAAATGTTAGAGATTGGCTCTATGTTGAGGACCATTGCAAGGCTATTGACCTTATTATACATAAGGGTAGAGTAGGCGAGGTTTATAACATTGGTGGTCATAATGAAATGGCTAATATTGATATTGTCAAAATAATTTGCAAGGAATTAAATAAGCCAGAAAGCCTTATTACTTATGTTACAGATAGAAAGGGTCACGATATGAGATATGCTATTGACCCAACTAAAATCCATAATGAGCTTGGCTGGTTGCCTGAAACTAAGTTTGCTGATGGTATTAAAAAAACTATTAAGTGGTACCTTGATAATAAGGAATGGTGGGAAAATATCATAAGTGGTGAATATCAAGACTATTATAAGAAAATGTACGAGGGAAGATAATATGAAAGTTTTAGTTACAGGCGTAAAAGGTCAGCTTGGCTTTGATGTTGTTAATGAGCTTGAAAAAAGAGGTCACACAGCTATTGGTGTTGACATTGATGAAATGGATATTACAGATGCCATTTCTGTTGAAAAAGTAATAAATGGTGCTAAGCCTGATGCAGTTATTCATTGTGCTGCTTGGACAGCAGTTGATGCAGCTGAGGATGAAGAAAATATACCTAAGGTTAGAAATGTAAATGCCAAAGGTACTGAAAATATAGCTAAGGTTTGCAAGGCTCTTGATATTAAAATGGTTTATATAAGTACCGACTATGTTTTTGACGGTCAGGGTACAGAACCTTGGGAGCCAGATTGTAAGGCTTACAAGCCTCTTAATGTTTATGGCAAAACTAAACTTGAAGGTGAGCTTGCAGTAAGCAGTAATTTAGACAAGTTTTTCATTGTTAGAATTGCTTGGGTATTTGGTGTAAATGGTAATAACTTTATAAAGACTATGCTTAAACTTTCAGATAAGTATGATACATTAAGAGTTGTTAATGACCAAATAGGCACACCAACATATACATTTGACCTTGCAAGACTTCTTGTTGATATGGTTGAAACTGAAAAATATGGCTATTATCACGCAACTAATGAGGGTGGCTATATTTCTTGGTACGACTTTGCTTGTGAAATATTTAAGCAGGCTGGCAAAAATATGAATGTTATACCTGTTACTACTGAAGAATATGGAATTTCAAAGGCAGCAAGACCATTTAATAGTAGACTTGATAAGTCTAAATTAGTTGAAAATGGCTTTGAACCTTTGCCAACTTGGCAAAATGCTCTTGAAAGATATTTAAAGGAAATTTAAGGAGGTGTTATAAATGGGACAGATTAAGGTTACTAAATGCCCAATAGAGGGTTTATGCGTTATTGAGCCTACAGTTCACGGTGATGCAAGAGGTTATTTTATGGAAACATATAACCAGAAAGATATGGAGGCCGAAGGTCTTAATATGGTTTTTGTTCAAGATAACCAGTCATCATCAACTAAAGGCGTTTTAAGAGGCTTGCATTTTCAGAAGCAGTACCCACAGGGCAAACTTGTAAGAGTTGTAAAAGGTAGTGTTTTTGATGTAGCTGTTGACCTTAGAGCTAATTCAGAAACCTATGGCAAGTGGTTTGGCGTTGAGCTTACAGAAGAAAACAAAAAGCAATTTTATATTCCAGAAGGTTTTGCTCACGGATTTGTTGTGCTTTCTGATGTGGCAGAATTTTGCTATAAGTGTACAGATTTTTATCACCCTGGTGACGAGGGTGGACTTGCTTGGAATGACCCTGAAATTGGTATAGACTGGGCGTCACTTGGTATTAAGGGTGAATATAATGGCACAGCATCAGCAGAGGGTTACACTATGGCTGACGGTACTCCTCTTAATTTAAGTGATAAAGACCAAAAGTGGTTAGGACTTAAAGATACATTTAAGTTTTAATATTTAATCCTAAAATAATAACATAGGAGAAAACAATGTACGAAAACAGTAAAGAACTTATTAAAATATTAAAGGCCTTTCTTTTTGAAGAAAAATATATTCAATCTAGCAATACTCAAATTGATGATATTGTTAAAATTGCAGAATTGCATAATGTAACTGCTATGGTTGGTTATGTATTAGAAAAAAATAATGTGTCTGTTTCTGATGATATTGCACCTAAACTTTTTAAAAAGAAGTTGCAATGTGGAATTTTAGGTGCAAAAAGAGAAATGCTTTTTAATGAAATAAGTGATGCCTTAAGTGAAAAATCTATAGAACATATTATTGTTAAGGGGTATGTTTTGAGAGAACTTTATCCTGTTAAGGATTTAAGAACAATGTCTGATATGGATTTTGTTATTAAATCAGAAGATGGCAATAATATGGAAAAGGTTATGGAGTCTTTAAATTATGATTTAGACGAGTATGTTCAAGGTGATTGGAGCTATTTTAAAAATAATATGCACATTGAATTTCACGAAAAACTTACAGAGTCTGAATTGGGCAATGGCTTTGATTATGATGAGTATCTTAAGGATTGTTTTTTACATACAGAGGAATATAGAAAACTTACTAAAAAACTTGATATGGAATATCATTTAATATATATGTTTATACATTGTGCTAAACATTTTTATAATGAAGGCTGTGGATTTAGAATGATAATGGATTTTGCAGCCTATATTAAAGCCTATAATAATGTTATTGATTGGAATTATGTTAATAGTGAACTTAAAAAAATTCATTTATATGATTTTTCTAATAGTATTTGGTATTTGTGTCAAGTTTGGTTTAATATAACTCCTAATAATAAAGAATATACTATGGATAGTGAGTTATATAATGAACTTTTGGGATATATTGTTAAAGGTGGTACTTTTGGCGAGGCACAAGCTAAAGATAGAATGATGTCAAAGGCTGCTAGAGAAACCTTTGAAAAAGCTGGTAATAGCAAGATTAAGGGTTTTTATGTAAAACTTAAAAAATATGTCTTGCTTGATGATAAGTCAATGAGAGGAATTGTAGGCTGGTATAAAAATATGCCTAAATTTATGCTTCCTGTTGCTTGGATTTACAAGGCTTTTAATGCTGTTAAAAATAAGGGTTTAGGTACTACAAGGGATATTATTGGTTCTGGTGCAAATAATAATACAGCCTTGCAAGAATATACTATGCTTGAAAAATTGGGACTATATAATAAAAAGTAAATATAATACCTCTCTCTATTAAATCAATAGAGAGAGGTATATTTTTTCAGCCACCTAATGTTACATCTTGATGTTGGTACCAGTTAATAGCATTTTCAATATGTTCTCTTTTAAAATCAGGCCAAAAATCATCAACAACATAAAAATCAGCATAAACAGATTGAACTGGTAAAAATCCAGAAAGTCTTCTCATACCACCCCATCTGATTATTAGGTCAATTCTTGAAATATCTGCTGTATTATAGTAAGTAACACTTTTATTAGCTTTTAAATCCCACTCCCAACTATAATTAATTAAAAAATTAACTTTTAAGCCACCAGTGCCAAAAGTTTTTCTTGTTGTTAAGTCGCTTAATTCAATAGGAAACATATCAGACTCTCTATTGCCAGCAACAAGTATTTCGCAGTTTTCATTTTTTAGCATATTAACCATTTCAACACAGCATTTAGTAAATGCTAGTCTTTGTTCAGTAGGTCTTTTAGTGTTGTCTGCAGTAAATCCATATATACTGATTTCTTTTACACCTAATCTTTCGCACTCCTTAAAGGCTTCAAGACCAGGTAAAAGTCCTTTTTCGTATCCTTTTTCTTTACCTAGTTGTTGACCTTTTGCCCATCTTCTGTTGCCGTCTGGTATTATTCCAATGTGGTTTGGTATTCTCATATTATCACCTCTTTGTAATTGTTGCCAAATTAATAAAGTATATACTATTGTACAAAAATAAATTTTATGATAATATAAAATTGAGGTGAAATTATGGAAAAGACTACAGAAATTAAAATAAGTGAATACGATGAAAAGGGCAATAAAATAGATTATGATGTTATAATGATATATGATAGTGATGTAACAGATAAACGCTATGTGTTTTATACTGACGGCAAGTTAAATAGTAATGGACAAGCTGGTATTAGAGTAGGTTTTGTTGAAGAAAATAATGGAAATGTAACTATTACATCTATTACAAATCCTATTGAGCAACAAATGCTTGCAAGAGTTTATGAAGATAATATTAGAAATAATAAAAAATAAATTAGTACAGTAAGTTTGGTTTAATATTAGGGGGTGGACTAGTATGAAAAAGCTACTTTTGTTAGCAAATTTTTATTCTGGTAAGGGCATTATAAAGCTAAATATTGCAGAAATGATTGATTATTACAATAGTAGAGGCTTTGAAGTAACAGTTTATTCATCTCAATATGTAGGGCATATTACAGATATTGTTGAAAAAACAGGTAGCAATTATGACCAAATTGTTTGCTGTGGTGGAGATGGAACATTAAATGAGGCTGTTAATGGACTTATGATGCTTAACAAAAGACCTATTTTAGGCTATGTTCCTTGTGGTTCTACCAATGATTTTGCAAATAGTGTTGGTATTCCTACTATAGTTGAGGAAAGTTATAAGACAGCTGTTGATGGTAGAGCTTGTGAAATAGATATGGGTAATATAAATAATAAGTATTTTGCTTATGTGGCAGGATTTGGGTTATTTACAAATATATCTTATGAAACACCCCAGAATATAAAAAATATATTAGGCTATCAAGCCTATATATTAGCAGGAATAAAAGAAATAGCCAATATACGCACTTATAATATGAAAATTACTTATGACGGCGGTGTAATAGAAGATGAAATAATGATTGGACTTGTTTCTAATTCTAATAGTATAGCTGGTATGAAAAAGTTATTTGAAAATTATGCAAATTTAAACGACGGCTTGTTTGAGGTGCTTTTGGTTAAAAAACCTAAAAATACAAGTCTGCTTAAAAATATTGTAACCTGTATTGTAGAGAAAAATTTTGATAATGATATGTTTTATAGTTTTAAGACAAGTCATATTAAATTTGAAAGCCAAGATTTTATAAAATGGACTGTTGATGGAGAATATGGTGGCGATTTTAATAATACAGAAATTAATGTTATTGGAAAAGCTATAGATATTATGGTTGATAAAAATCAAAGTAAAAAAATAGAAGAAGATAATAAATAATCCTATAAATTACACTTAAGTTTTGAAATTTATTGACTTATGTTAATTTAGTTGATATACTATAGTTAAGTTAGCAAACACCTTGAGGATACTGTTTATAAAGCAGTTCCTTAGAGTAAACAGGAGGCGTAAGAATGAATCCAATTGTTGTTAGAAATCTTAAAATTGGAGAAGGTATACCAAAAATTTGTCTTCCAATTGTAGGACATACTCAGTATGAAATCACTTCACAGGCTATGACAATAGCTGCTTTAAGACCAGATATTGTTGAATTTAGAGCAGATTGGTATGATGAGTGTGTTAGTGATGAGCATCTTATGGAAATGCTTAGATTAATAAGAAAATTAGTGGATATGACTCCATTACTTTTTACATTCCGTACATCTAATGAGGGTGGCATACAGGAAATTGAAAAAGACGAATATTTGAGAATAAATAAGGTAGCTATCGAAAGTGGTCTTGTTGATATGATAGATATTGAGCTTATGATTGGCGACAAGGAAATTAAGGATTTAGTTAAACTTGCTCATAAGAACGATGTTATTGTACTTATGTCTAACCACGACTTTGAAAAAACTCCAGAAAAGGATGTTTTAGTAGAGCGTATGGAAAAAATGATTGAATTAGGTGCAGATATTCCTAAGGTTGCTGTTATGCCTAATAGCAACAGAGATGTACTTAGACTTCTTGATTTAACTGATACTATAGCATCAGCTCACCCAGACTACCCTATTGTTACAATGTCAATGGACGGCAGAGGTGTTGTTAGTAGACTTGCTGGTGAAATCTTTGGCTCATCTATTACTTTTGGCTGTGCTAGAAAGGCATCTGCTCCAGGTCAGATTGAGGCTGGAGAGCTTGCTGTTGCTTTAAAAATATTACACCAAAACTTATATCATAAAGAAATGTAAATAAAGATAAAGGTTCTCTATCAAGTGGTAGAGAACCTTTTTGTTATATATTATCTTTTATTATAATAGGTATATTATCATTTTTGTTATTACTGTCGCTATTATAATGCTTGCATAGAAGTTCAGCAGCTTTCATTCTCTGTGTAAGATTTGCACCATCGTCCTCTCCTCTCATTACCATTGTAAGATAAGATGCTATTTCTGTTGGAATATCCTTTTTAGGTGTGGTATCTTGTGTATTATTGTTTAGTTTTTTGTCAATGTAATTAATTATGTCAGGGTTATTAAAGTATGTATTTTCTTTACTTTGTGCATATTTTTCTGAATAACCAGCCTTAATAAGAGAATTTAAACTATCACCTGTTTCTATAAAAAAATTTATAGCCATTTCTTTTCTTTTATTCATACTAATTCACCTCCTATTTATATATAACACATTTTAAGTGACATTAAGTGACATTTATTTGACTAATTTTATATTTTAGTGTAAAATATGGTGACATTATTTTTTAGGAGAAATATTATGGAAAGTAAAAATTTTTTTCAAAGACCTGTTACACTACTTTTGTGTGCAGTAATAGCAACAGCTTTGTGGGGCAGTGCTATTCCAGCTATTAAGATTGGTTATAACCTTTTTGGTATAGCAGAAAGTGGAGCATCAACTAAGTTTGTGTTTGCTGGTATTAGATTTGTTTTAGCAGGTATAGTTGTTATTATTTTTGACTGTATAAGTAATAAGAAAATTATTATTCCTCGTAAAGACGAGTGGGCAGGCATTGCTCTTTTAGGCATAGTTCAAACTACTATTGAATATATTTTCTTTTACTTATCACTTATATACTTAAGTGGAGTAAAGGGTTCTATATTAAATAGTATTGGCAACTTTTTTGCTGTTATTTTAGCTCATTTTGCATTTAAAAATGATAAGATTAATTTAAGAAAGTTTATTGGTTGCCTTTTGGGATTTTGTGGCGTTGTATTTTGTTGTTTTGAACAAGGACTTGATTTAAGTTTTAAATTTCAGGGTGATGGATTTATATTAATTGCAGCCTTTTGCTTTGCTTTAGGTTCAGTTATTACAAAGTTTGTAACTAAAAAAAGCAATTCTGTTACAGCTACTGGTTGGCAGCTTGCATTAGGTGGTGCAGTTCTTACTATAGTAGGTCTTTTATCTGGTGGTAGCATATCATTCCCTAGTATTCAAGCTGTAGCAATGCTTTTATATTTGGCAGTTATTTCATCTTGTGCATTTACAATATGGGCACAGCTTTTAAAGTATAATCCAGTTGGCAAAATATCAGTATACTGCTTTTTAAATCCTTGCTTTGGCGTAATACTTTCAGGTATTATGCTTGGCGAAAATATATTTAATGTTAGAACAGTTGTTGCACTTTTGCTTGTGTGTTTAGGTATATATATTGTTAATGCAAAGAGTAAAAAAGAGGCTTAATAATATTAATAAAATTGCATAAAAGTTTTACTAAAAATTTGAAATATAATTAACTATTGTTTTAATTTGTCTTTAGTGGTATAATACCATTAAATTATTGTGTGTACATATTCTTAGGAGGAATAGAAAAATGGGTAAGTTTTTTGGAACAGATGGCGTAAGAGGTGTAGCAAATGTAGAGCTTACACCAGAGCTTGCATATAAGTTAGGTAGAGCTGGTGCTTATGTTCTTACTAAGCATACTAACCATACTGCCAAAATTATTGTAGGTATGGATACAAGAATTTCTGGAGATATGCTTGAGTCAGCACTTATTGCTGGTATTTGCTCTGTAGGAGCACAGGCTGTTAGTCTTGGTGTTGTTCCAACACCTGCAGTTGCTCATCTTGTTAGAGCATATAATGCAGATGCAGGTATTGTTATTAGTGCATCTCACAATCCAGTTCAGGATAATGGTATTAAGTTCTTTAATTCTCAAGGTTTTAAGTTAAGAGATGATATTGAGCTTGAAATTGAAAATTATATGACTGACCGTTGGGAGGAACTTCCTCGTCCAACAGGTGATTTAGTTGGTGCAAAGACGGTTTGTGAAGAAGCTGTTGATGATTATGTTAATTTTGTTAAGACTACAACTGATATTAAACTTGATGGTATTAAGGTAGCCATTGACTGTGCAAATGGTGCTACATATAAGGCTGCCCCGGTAGCTTTAACTGAGCTTGGTGCAGAGGTTTATGCTATTCATAGAGAGCCGGACGGTACTAATATTAATAAGGATTGTGGTTCAACTCACATTGAAAGCCTTGCTAAGTTTGTTGTTGATAACAACTGTGACTTAGGTATTGCTTTTGATGGTGATGGTGATAGATGTCTTGCTGTTGATAGCAAGGGTAACCTTGTTGACGGTGATGTAATTATGGCTATTTGTGGTAATTATATGAAGGAATGTGGCAAACTTAAAAATGATACAATTGTTGCTACAGTTATGAGTAACTTAGGCTTATTCATTATGGGTAATGAAAAGGGTATCAAGATTGAAAAAACAAAAGTTGGCGACAGATATGTTTTAGAGCATATTCTTGAAAATGGTGATTGTTTTGGTGGTGAGCAGTCAGGTCACATTATTTTCTTTGATTACAACACAACAGGTGATGGTATTGTAACAGCTATTCAGCTTCTTACAACTCTTAAAAAGACTGGCAAGTCTTTAGATAAGGCTAAGGAAATAATGGAGGTTCTTCCACAGGCACTTGTTAATGCAAGAGTTGACAATAAGCGTAAAAAAGATTACCTTAAAAATGAAACTATTAAATCAGAAATTGAAAAACTTGAAGCTAAGTTTAGTGGTGATGGTAGAGTTCTTATTAGACCATCAGGTACAGAGCCTATTGTTAGAGTAATGATTGAAGGTAGAGACCAGCAGATTATTCAGCAGGAGGCTGAAAGACTTGCTAAACTTATTGAGGGCCTTTTAAATTAAGGAGGATTTGATTATATGTGTGGTATAGTTGGTTATGTAGGCGAGCAGAATGCAGTCCCTGTGCTTATTAGTGGTTTGCAGAGTCTTGAATACAGAGGCTATGATTCAGCAGGTGTTGCTGTTTTAAATGTAGATAAAATTGGTATTAGAAAAACTAAGGGTAAGGTAGATAATTTAAGAAATCTTTTACTTAATGAACCAGTTTCTGGTCACGTAGGTATTGGTCACACAAGATGGGCAACACACGGTGCACCATCTGACTTAAATGCTCACCCTCACTTTAGTAATGATGACAAAATTGCCGTTGTACACAATGGTATTATTGAAAATTATCAGGAGTTAAAGGCTGAGCTTGAGGCTAAGGGCTATATTTTCCATTCTGAAACAGATACAGAAACAGTAGCTCATCTTATTGATGACTATTACAAGCAGGGCTTAGACCTTTTAGAGTCTGTTAGAAGAACTCTTGAAAGAATTGAAGGTTCTTATGCTTTAGGTGTACTTTGTACAGATTATCCTGACCAGCTTATTGCAGCTAGAAAGGAATCACCTCTTATTGTAGGTCTTGGCAAGAATGAAAACTTTATTGCTTCTGATATTCCAGCAATCCTTACTTATACTAAAGATGCTTATATTTTAGGGGATAAGGAGCTTGCTGTAGTTAAGGCTGATGGCGTTAAGCTTTACGATATTAATGGTAATGAAATTCAGAAGGAAGTATATACATACAAGTGGGATGTTGAAGCTGCTCAGAAAAATGGCTATGACCACTTTATGTTAAAGGAAATATATGAACAGCCAAAGGTTGTTAAGGATAATCTTGCTAAGAGATTTTCTGAGGACGGCAAGAGCATTGAGCTTGACGGAATTAAGCTTGGTAAGGCTGAACTTGAAAATATTAACCAGATTTATATTGTAGCTTGTGGTACTGCTTATTATGCAGGTCTTATTGGCAAGTATCTTCTTGAAAGAATAGTTAGAATTCCTGTTAATTCTGATGTTGCTAGTGAATTTAGATACAAAGACCCACTTATTGATGAACATACACTTGTTATTGTTATTTCTCAGTCTGGTGAAACTGCTGATACTCATTCAGCATTAAAACTTGCTAAGTCTAAGGGTGCAAGAGTTTTAGGTGTTGTTAATGCTGTAGGTAGTTCTATTGCTAGAGATGCTGATGATGTTTTATATACTCTTGCAGGTTTTGAAATTGCTGTTGCATCAACAAAGGCATTTTCTGCTCAGGTAGTTGCAATGTATCTTATTACATTACACATTGCTCAAGAACTTGGCAAGATTGATGACAAAACATTTGCAGAAATTAAGAAGGCTATGGATAGAATTCCATCACAGATTAATGATATTCTTACAAAGGCTGTACCAGCTATTAGAGGTTTTGTTAATAAGTACATAAGCTCTAAGAATGTATTTTATATTGGTAGAGGTCTTGACTATGTTGTAGGTATGGAAGGCTCATTAAAGCTTAAGGAAATTGCTTATTTACATTCTGAACCTTATGCAGCTGGTGAGTTAAAGCACGGTCCTATTGCTCTTATTGAAAAGGCTACTCTTGTTGTTGGTGTTTGTACACAGGAGGCTCTTTTTGACAAGACTAAGAGTAATATGCAGGAAGTTAAGGCAAGAGGTGCTAAGGTTCTTGCTATTGCAATGGAAGGCAACAAGAGTATAGAAGAAGTTGCTGATGATGTAATTTATATCCCAAGAACCCATTGGATGCTTACATCTTTGCTTGCTAATATTCCACAGCAGTTATTTGCTTATTATATGGCTTTAGGTTTAGGCGAAGATATTGATAAGCCAAGAAACCTTGCAAAGAGTGTAACAGTTGAATAGGAGGATACAATTTTATGACAATAGGTATTATAGGGGCAATGGAAGAAGAAATTACAAACATTCTTGAGGATATGAATGTTGTAACAACTAAAAATGCTTTAGGTCTTGATTTTCACTTAGGTACAATAAATAATTGTGGACATAATATTGTTCTTGTGCGTTCAGGTATTGGCAAGGTTAATGCTGCCTTGTGTGCACAGGTGCTTATTGACCTTTTTGCTGTTGATGCTATTATTAATGTAGGGGTAGCTGGTGCAATGGACCCTAATGTTAAAATTGGTGATATTGTTATTTCAAGTGATGCTATTCAGCACGATTTTGATACTTCAGCTTTAGGTGATGAACCAGGCATCATTTCAAGAATGGATACTAGTGTATTTGTTGCTGATACAGAGCTTGTTGAAGTTGCTAAAAAGGTTGTTGAGGATATTGGTTTCCCAGTTTATGTTGGCAGAGTTGCCAGTGGCGACCAGTTTGTATCTGACCCACAGGTTAAAGAGAGAATTAACTCACTTTTTAATCCTATTTGTTGTGAAATGGAAGGTGCAGCTATTGCTCACGCTTGCTATTTGAATAAAATTCCTTTTGTTATTATTAGAGCTATTTCTGATAATGCAGAAGAAGGCAGTGATGTAAATTATGAAAGATTTTTCAGAGAAAGTGCAGTTACTGCTGGTAGAATAATTAAAAATATGATTGCTGAATTATAATAGTAAAAAAGTAATAGGTAGCTTTAAAGGCTAGCTATTACTTTTTTATTAATCATTTATGTTATAAATTTCTCTTAAAAATTTAGCCACACCAAAGTTGTCGTTTGTGTCAATAACCTTATTGGCAGAGGATTTAACGCAGTCATCAGCATTGCCTACAGCTATACCAAGTCCAGCAGTTTTTAACATAGAAATATCATTCTCACTATCACCAAAGGCAATAATTTCATCAGGCTTAACACCTATAATTTGGGCATATTCAAGTATAGCATTTCCTTTTGATACTGATTTTGAATTAATATCAATACAGTTCCAGTTAGATTGAACTGCCTTTACAGATGGAATATTAGCATTTATACTATCCCTTATCTTTAAAAGTTTAGGAATATCTTGCTCAATTACAACAGCCTTTACAACATTATCAAGACCTGAAACATCGTGCATATTTTTAACTAATTCGTAGTTAATAGAATATTTCATTTTTCTTGTATATTTAGTTGTAATAAGGTTAATACCACCTTCATATAGGGTTCTATCATTTGTGTAACAGGTATCATTTGTAAACATTTTTACACCAATGTTTCCGTCTTTACACATATCAAATATTTTATCAAGAGAATTTTTATCCATTGATTTTGTAAAATAATGTTTATTAGTATAAAAGTTTAAAAGTGTTGCACCATTACAACCGGCAACAGGGCAATCTATATCAAGTTCGTCAAGATAGTCTTTGGCTAAAATATCGTTTCTACCAGTAGCTAAAAGTATGTGTATACCCTTGTTATGTAAAACCTTAAATGTATCAATAATTTCTTTAGGCAAATAACCTTTTGAATTTAAAATTGTGCCATCGCAGTCAGTAGCAATTAGCTTATACATAGTATCTCTCCTTTCGATTTTTAAATTATTTTAACATATATTAAGATTAAAGTAAAATAATTTTGCATTTTTTCAGATATTGTTATATAATAAGTGTAATATAAAATGGAGGTTTTTTAAAATGAGTAAAGAAAAGTTTTATATGACTACAGCTATTGCTTATACATCAGGTAAGCCTCATATTGGTAATACCTATGAAATTGTATTAGCTGATAGTATTGCAAGATTTAAGAGAATGCAGGGCTATGAAGTGTTTTTCCAGACTGGTACTGATGAACACGGTCAGAAAATTGAGGAAAAGGCTAAGGCTGCTGGCATTACTCCAAAGCAGTTTGTTGATAATGTTGCAGGTCAGATTAAGAATATTTGGGATTTAATGAATACATCTTACGATAAGTTTATTAGAACTACAGATACTGACCACGAAAAGCAGATACAGAAAATATTTAAAAAGCTTTATGAGCAGGGTGATATTTACAAGAGTGTTTATGAGGGTATGTACTGTACTCCTTGTGAAAGTTTCTGGACAGAGAGCCAGCTTGTAGATGGCAAGTGTCCTGACTGTGGCAGGGAGGTTCACCCAGCTAAGGAGGAGGCATATTTCCTTAAATTAAGTAAGTATGCTGACAGACTTATTGAGCATATTAATACTCACCCTGAATTTATTCAGCCTGTTTCAAGAAAAAATGAAATGATGAATAACTTCCTTCTTCCTGGTTTACAGGATTTATGTGTATCAAGAACATCATTTAAGTGGGGTATCCCAGTTGATTTTGATGATAACCACGTTGTTTATGTATGGCTTGATGCTCTTTCTAACTATATTACTGGTATTGGTTATGATTGTGACGGCAATAATTCAGACCTTTTCAAAAAGATGTGGCCAGCTGATTTACACTTAATTGGTAAGGATATTGTAAGATTTCACACTATTTATTGGCCAATTATTCTTATGGCCCTTGATTTACCTTTACCTAAGCAGGTATTTGGTCACCCTTGGTTATTAAGAGGTGAGGATAGCTTTGAAGAAAAGATTGAAAACAATGACGGTAAAATGAGTAAATCAAGAGGTAATGTTATTTATGCTGATGACCTTGTAAGTTTATTTGGCGTAGATGCTGTAAGATACTTTGTACTTCACGAAATGCCTTTTGAAAACGATGGTGTTATTTCTTGGGATTTAATGATTGAAAGAACTAACTCTGACCTTGCTAATGTACTTGGTAACCTTGTTAATAGAACTATATCTATGACTAACAAGTATTTTGGCGGTGTAGTAAATAATACTAATGTTAAAGAAGCTGTTGATGAGGATTTAATCAAGGTTGTTACAGAGTGTAAGTCTAAGGTTGAAGCTAAGATGGATAAACTTAGAGTAGCTGATGCCATTACTGAAATATTTACATTATTTAAGAGATGTAATAAGTATGTTGATGAAACTGAGCCTTGGGTATTAGGTAAGGACGAAAGTAAGCAGGATAGACTTGCTACTGTACTTTATAACCTTGTTGAGGGTATTACAATTGGTGCTTGCCTTTTAGAGCCATTTATGCCAGAAACAACTGAAAAGATTTTAGCTCAGTTAAATGCTTCTAAGAGAGATTTTGCTGAACTTGATAAGTTTGGTCTTTATGCTAATGGTACTAAGGTAATTGAAAAGCCTCAGATTTTATTTGCTAGACTTGACCCTAAGGAAGTTGTACCAAAGGTACAGGCTATTATGGAAGCACAGGCTAAGGCTAATGCTCCAAAGGAAGAAACAAAAGAAGAACCTAAGGAAGAAAAGGAATACATTACTATTGATGATTTCTGCAAGGTAGAAATGAAGATTGGTGAAATTTTAGCTTGCGAAAAGGTTCAAGAGTCTAATAAACTTTTAAAATCAACTGTTAAGATTGGCTCTGAAACTAGAACTATTCTTTCTGGTATTGCTAAGTTCTATAGTCCAGAAGAAATGGTAGGTAAGAAGGTTGTTGTTGTTACTAACCTTGCACCTAGAAAGATGCTTAAGGGCAAATATGTGAGTGAAGGTATGATTGTTGCTGCTGAAGATGAAAGTGGTAATGTTAAGTTACTTACTGCTGATGGTAATGTTGAAAGTGGTGCTATTGTAGGTTAATTAGTTTTGTGCAAAAGAGTCCAAAAGGACTCTTTTGTTTTTAAATTGTAGTTTGTTGAGTAAACAAATGGAAACCCTTCCGTCAACCTTCGGTTGCCACCTTCCCTATAAGGAAAGGTAAATGGTGTATATATACAGTATAGGACACTAGTACCAAAAATAACTGGGCGAGCTTATTGCAAAAGTTTTATTGTTAAATCTGTAGGATTGGTTTTTGCGTAGAAAAAATGATTATACTTGTCTGTAGGTATTTATAAATAGTTAAATCGGGCGATTACTAATCGCCCCTACAAGTAACCTGTCCATAATAGTTGAAAGTATACCTAAGAATTAACCGCCTAGCTCCACTTATAGGGGAGCTGTCAGCTTTAGCTGACTGAGGGGTTTCCTTAACAATTTATAAAGGAGGAAAATATGTATTTTGACACACACGCTCATTATGAAGATGAAAAATTTAATGAAAACAGAGATACTTTAATAGAAGAAATGCACTCAAATGGAGTAGACTATATTATTAACATTGGTTCAGATATGGCTACATCTAAAAAGAGCATAGACCTTGCAAAAAAGTATGATTTTATATATGCGGCTGTAGGTGTACACCCAACAGAAGTAGAGGAAATGACAGAAAATGACATTGAAACATTAAGAAAATATGCAGATTATGAAAAGGTTGTTGCTATTGGCGAAATTGGTCTTGATTATCACTATGACTATTCTACAAAAGAAAAGCAGAGATATTGGTTTAAAAGACAGCTGGATTTAGCGGCAGAATTGGACTTGCCAGTTAGTATTCACTCAAGAGAAGCCTCTCAAGAAACCTTTGATATTATAAAAAGTAGTAATGTAAGAAAAGGTTCAATTCACGCATTTAGTGGCAGTGTAGAAATGGCAAAAGATTATATTGATATGGGATTTTACATTGGCGTAGGTGGCGTTGTAACATTTAAGAACGCAAAAAAGTTGGTCGATGTGGTTAGATTTGTCCCAATTAATAAAATTTTACTTGAAACAGATTCGCCATATTTATCACCAGTGCCTTTTAGAGGTACTGTTAATAATTCACAAAACCTTAAGTATGTTGCAGAAAAAATTGGTGAAATTAAACAAATTAGTCCTGAAGAAGTATGTAAAATAACAGCTCAAAATGCAAAGGAAATATTTTGGTGAAAAAAAGTTGTTGCATAATTATTACAAATGTGTTAAGATAGATGTTGCAAGTGATGTTGCGATTTAGTGTTCGTGGTTGTGCATAAATCCAACTAGCTTATATTTTTGCGATTTTTTTTATAAAATCCAACGAAAATGTTACTAAAACAACCAATAAGGAATCCAGTCGAAATTTAAAATTAAATTACGATTGACATTTTTGTAAGAAATACTTAACAAATTATTACAAAATTGTTGCATTCCATACGGGAGGATATTTATGTTAAGAAAATTTGTAAGTTGTGCAGCTATTATGATGGCAGTAACAGCTATATTACCAACATCAGCTTCAGCAGCAGATAATGCTTTTGTTGCAAACTCTGCTAACTATTCTGATGAAGCTAAGAGTAAAGTTATCTACTACCAGACAAATGATGTAGATACAAATGCTGAAAAGAGCGAAGTAAAGGTAAGCAGTAAGGAAGTTCCTTATACTACAATTACTAAGCAGACTGACAGCTTAACTAAGGGAACAACTAAGGTTGCTCAGAAGGGCGTTAACGGCGTCAACAAAATTACAGAGGTAACTAAGTATGTAAATGGCGAAGTTGCAGATGTAAGTGTTGCTGAGGAGGTTATTTCTGAGCCCGTAGATGAAATCATTTTAGAGGGTACTAAGAAGGTTGAAACTATTCCTAGTACAAGTACAGTAGAGTACTCTAAGGTACTTACAATGAACGCAACAGCTTACTGTCCTTGTTCACAGTGTTGTGGTTCATATTCCAACGGCTATACAGCTAACGGAATGAAGGCTGGCTACGGTGTAGCTGCTGTTGATACAAGAGTTATTCCTCTTGGTACAAAGCTTTATGTAGAGGGTTATGGCTATTGCATCGCAGCAGACACAGGCGGAGCTATTAAGGGTAACAGAATTGACCTTTGTTATGGTTCACATCAGGCTGCATTAAAGTCTGGCTTTGGTCATACAAATGTTAAGGTTTATGTTTTAAAATAATGTTTTATAAATTGGACTACCGAAAGGTAGTCCTTTTTTTATAAAAAATACAAAAATTTATTGCTATATTTTGTGTTTTGGGTTAAAATAACTATGTATGTTTAAATAACAAGAAAGGAGACTATTATGCTAGTTGAATTAATAGTCCCTTGCTATAACGAATCTGCAGTTCTTAAAATGTTTTACGATGAAAGCTGTAGAGTAATAAATTCTATAAAAAATTATGACTTTAACTTTATATTTATAGACGATGGTAGCAAGGACAATACTTTGTCAATTATGAAAGAACTTGCTGAAAATGACGAAAGAGTAAAGTATATTTCTTTTTCTAGAAATTTTGGTAAGGAGTCTGCTATGTTTGCGGGACTTAAAAATTCAAAGGGTGATTATGCAGTTGTTATGGACGCAGACCTTCAGCACCCACCAGCTCTCATACCTGATATGCTTAAGGTAATGGAGGAAGGTTATGATTGCTGTGCTACAAATAGAGCAACACGAGATGGTGACCCATTTTTAAGAACCCTTTTTACAAGAGGCTTTTATAAATTTGTTAATAAAATATCTGATGTTGATATGCCAGATGGTGCTGGTGACTTTAGAATGATGAGCAGACAAATGATTTCTGCTGTTATTTCAATGAGTGAGGTTCAGCGTTTTAGTAAGGGTATATTTAGCTGGGTAGGCTTTAACACCAAGTGGATTGACTTTGAAGATGTAGAAAGAGCTGCTGGTGAAACTAAGTGGAGCTTTTGGGGTCTTTTTAAATATGCTATGGAGGGAATTACAGCCTTTTCAACTGTGCCTTTAAAAATGGCAATTTATTTAGGTACTTTAGTTTCAGCTTCATCATTTATTTATCTTTTGTGTGTTATAATTAAGACACTTATTCACGGCAAGGATTTCCCTGGTTATGCCTCTATTATAGCAATAATGTTGTTTTTAGGTGGTTGCATTATGCTTTGCTGTGGTATTTTAGGTGAGTATGTGGCTAAAATATATCTTGAGGTTAAAAATAGACCTGTATATATTATAGGCAAAACTAATATTAGCGAGCCTGTTAATGACTACAGGAGGTAACTATGATAAAGACATTAATAAATAAAGTGTGTAATAGAGAAACTATAAGCTATCTAGTTTTTGGTGTATTGACTACTATTGTTTGTCTTGTAAGCTATGAGGCTATAAAACTTTTGCTTACTGGCGGTGGAGAGCTTTCACAGCTTCAAATGAATATTGCTAATGTTGGTAGCTGGATTATAGCTGTTGCCTTTGCCTTTGTTACAAATAAGTTTTTCGTTTTTCAATCAAAGTCTGTTGAGTTTAAGGTGCTTTTAAAGGAAATACCTTCCTTTGTAGGTGCAAGAGTTGTGTCACTATTATTTGAAATAGTGTGGATGAATGTAACTGTAGGACTTTTACATATTAACGATAGCCTTTGTAAAATTGGTGCACAGTTTGGCATTGTAGTTATGAACTATGTATTTAGTAAATTATTTATATTTAAAAATAAGTAAGGAGATATTTTTTTATGGAAAACAAAAAAGAAAATTGGTTTGTCGCCAATAGATTTGTTATTGGTGCATTTGTGTGTACTGCCATTATTATGTGCATTACATACATATTAAGACACGTTTATCCTTTTGGTGACCAAATTGTGTTAAAGGTTGACCTTTATCATCAGTACGCACCATTTCACGAGGAATTAAGAAGCCGTATACTTAATGGTCAAAGTCTTATGTATAGCTGGGAAGGTGGCTTGGGTAAGGAATTTGTAACCCAGATGGCATATTATACAGCTTCACCTATAAGCTTTTTAATATTGCTTTTCCCTCAGAAACTTTTACCTGAGGCATTAGCTTTCTTTATACTTATTAAGACTTGCTTTAGTGCGTCATTTTTCTCATATTATTTAAAAGAACATTTTAAGAAAAATGATTTATCTATTTTAATTTTTGGTTTGCTTTATGCTTTCACAGCTTTTATGACTGGCTATTACTGGAATGTAATGTGGCTTGATTCTGTTGCATTATTCCCTATTGTAGCTCTTGGCGTTGAAAGACTTATACACGAAAACAAGCATATTTTATACTATGTAGCACTTACACTTACTATGATTGTAAACTTCTATATGGCTGTTCTTGTTTGTGTATTTACTGCTGCTTATTTCCTTGTTGTTCTTTTTGCCAATTACGAGTGGAAAAGAAACAAGAGTGTTATGGTAGCTAGAATGATTAAGTTTGCAATAGTTTCAATTATTGCAGCCTTAACAGCTATGTTTATTTTAGCTCCTGTTGCTATTGCCTTAGGACAAACAGCAACAAGTGATACAAACTTCCCTAAGTTTGAAATTTATCAGAATGTATATCAGCTTATTACTAACCACTTTATTGGTGCAAGACCAGTTGTACTTGCTAGAAACGAGGACCTTCCTAATGTTTATAGTGGTGTAATAACAATGATGCTTATTCCTCTTTACTTCTTTAACACAAAGATTAATAAGAGAGAAAAATGGTTAATGTCAGCCTTATTAATATTTATGCTCCTTTGTGCTTGTATTAAGCCTTTGGACTTCTTAATACACGGTATGCATTTCCCATCTAACTTACCACATAGATATACATTTATTTATAGCTTTATTATGCTTTACATTGCTTACAAGGGCTTACTTAATATTAAGAGTTGTAAGTTTGAATTTGTTGTTTATGCAGGTATATTCTATACAATAGTTATTCTTGTTACAGAATTTGTTATGGTTCCAGCCATTTCTGATATTGATAGAGTATTATCTAATAGTGATATTATTATTAATATTGTAGCTATGATTGGTTACGCATATTTTATATATGCTTACTCAAAGGCAAAGCCACAAATGATAGGAGGTCTTTTAGGCGTAATATTTGTTTGTGTATTTGCAGAGTGTATGTTCTCAAGTGAACAGGGTCTTGATAGAACTACTGACAGAGAGGCTTATGTTAAGTATATTGAGGGTGCAGACGAGGCTGTCGATTATATGAATGATAAAGAAAACGGTAATTTCTACCGTACAGAGTTTAGAAGATTTACATCTATTAATGATGCAGCTCTTTATCATTACAGAGGATTTTCACAGTTCTCATCTCTTGCTCCAGGTGGTATATCAGACTTTATTGGTAATTTAGGTATTGCTGCTACTGGTAATAGTTATAGATACTATGACCCAACTTCTCTTATTGATGCTATGTTTGACCTTAAGTATGTTATGAATAAGGACGGAGAAATTAGCAACGAAAGATATGTGTTTGAAAAGCAGTTTAATAATGTTTGGATATATAGAAATGACAGAGTTCTTCCTTTAGGCTTTATGGTTAATTCAGATATTAAGAATTGGCAGACAGAAGACTCTCAGCCATTTGATGTTCAGAACAACTTTATTAAGCAGGGTGCATGTATAAACAAAGATATGTTTACACCTATTAAGGCTGATAGCGTTGATAAAACATTTATGAATGTAACTGAACAGATTGATGACAATAGCTTTAAGTATGAACTTACTGACCCAGCTAATCTTTCTCTTGAACCAACAGTTAAGGCAACATTTACTTCTGACAAGGACCAGTATGTTTATGTATATGTTGATGCTGGTAATGCTAAGAGAGTTAAATATCAGACAAACACAGCAAATGAGGATAGAGAGCTTTCCGCTGGTAAGAGTTTGTTTGATATTGGTCGTGTTAGTGCTGGTGAAACTATTAATGTTGAATTTGCTCTTACTAATAAGGGTGAGTTTGAAAAGACTTATAGAAAGAATGGTACTATTAAGATTTATGCAGCAAGCTATAATGATGAAGTATTCCAAGAGGCTTATAATAAGTTAAATCAGAATACTTACAACATTACTACTTTTGAGGATACTCATATTGAAGGTACAGTTAATGCACCTGCTGATGGCGTAATGTTTACTTCTATTCCTTATGTAGACGGTTGGAAGGTTACAGTCGACGGCAAGGCTGTTGATAAGGTTTCAATTGGAAATAACGGTGTAATTGGTGTAGATGTTCCAGCTGGTGAACATACTGTTGTGTTCCAGTTTAAGTCAAAGGGACTTATTCCTTCATTGATTATTTCTCTTATTGGTCTTATATTGGCTGTATTGTACACTTTTGCTGATAATAAATTTAAGAAAAAGAAAGAGCTTAAACTTGTTGCTGCAGCAGCTTTTGATGCTGAAGTAAATGAAAGTATTTCTAATAATAAGTTTAACAAGAAAAATAAGAAAAAAAGATAATTAAGCACAAGCAGCCGAAGAAATTACTTCGGTTGCTTTGTTTTATATTAGTAGAAAGAAGATGACGAAATGATAAAGAATTTAACAGAAGGTAATCCTTCAAAGGTTTTGATAGATTTTTCTTTGCCAATGTTTATAAGTGCAGTTTTTCAGCAGTTTTATAATATGGCAGATAGTATAATAGCAGGTAGATTTGCAGGTGAAAATGCTTTGGCAGCAGTTGGTGCATCATATCCTGTCACTATGGTGTTTATGGCTATAGCTATGGGTAGTAACATAGGCTGTAGCGTAGTTATATCTCAGCTTTTTGGTGCTAGAGAATATGGAAAGGTAAAGACAGCAGTTTCTACAACTGTTATAGCTAGTACAATTATTTCAATAGTTCTTTCAGCTATTGGTATTATAGCTAGTACATTAATAATGAATTTAATCAATACACCTACAAATATATTTGATGATAGTAAGTTGTATTTTAATATTTATATGTTAGGCTTTATTTTTCTCTTTTTATACAATGTAGCTAATGGTGTATTTACATCATTAGGTGACTCTAAGACACCTCTTATATTTCTTATTGGTTCATCAATAGGTAATATTTTTCTTGATATTTTGTTTGTAGCAATTTTTAAATGGGGTGTTGCAGGTGTTGCTTGGGCAACATTTATTGCACAGGGTATAGCTTGTGTGTTAGCTATGATTAGCCTTATTATAAGAATAAAAACTGTAGATAATGAAAAAACAACAGAATATTTTTCATTTCCAATGCTTGCAAGAGTTACTTACATAGCTGTGCCAAGTATTTTACAGCAAAGTTTTATTTCTATTGGTAACATATTTATACAGGGTAGAGTTAATTCCTTTGGTTCTTCTGTTATTGCTGGTTATTCTGCTGGTGTCAAACTTAATACATTTGCTTTAACTAGCTTTACAACTATTGGTAATGCTATGTCTACCTTTGCTGCTCAAAATGTTGGTGCAGGCAAATTTGATAGAGTTAAGCAAGGTCTTAAAACAAGCCTTACTTTTTGTTTTTGCATTGTAGTTCCATTTTTAATTATTTTTGTTGCTTTTGGCAGACAGGCTTTAGGCTTGTTTATGACAGCAGATAGTATGGACGCTATTCAATGTGGTATGCTTTTCTTAAAGATTATTGCTCCATTTTACCTTGTTATTTCAGCTAAAATAGTTGTTGACGGACTTATGCGAGGAGCGGGAGCAATGTTTGCCTTTACAACTAGTACATTTTTGGATTTAATATTGAGAGTTATACTTGCTTTTGTATTCTCTGGTATTATGGATAGTGAAACAGGCATATGGCTTAGCTGGCCTTTTGGCTGGACTATTGCCACAGTTTTAAGTTTTGTATTTTACTTTAGAGGAAGCTGGAGAAAGGGTATTTCAATGAAATAAAAATAGCTTTTAAATTTCCTCTAAATATGTTATACTAAGTTATTAGAAGATAAGAAAAAATTAACTAGGAGATAAAATTATGAGTTCAGATAGACAGTCTAAAATCAGAAATTTCAGCATAATTGCCCATATTGACCACGGAAAGTCTACCTTGGCTGATAGACTTATACAGCAGTCTGGTCTGCTTACAGAAAGAGAAATGCAGGCACAGGTTCTTGACAATATGGATTTGGAAAGAGAAAGAGGTATTACAATAAAGGCACAGGCAGTTCGTCTTATTTACAAAACTGCTGACGGTGAGGAGTATACATTAAATCTTATTGATACTCCAGGTCACGTTGACTTTAACTATGAGGTATCAAGAAGTTTGGCAGCTTGTGATGGAGCAGTTCTTGTTGTAGATGCTGCACAGGGCGTTGAAGCACAGACTCTTGCTAATGTGTACCTTGCTCTTGATAATAATCTTGAAATTTTGCCAGTTATTAATAAAATTGATTTGCCAAGTGCTGACCCAGACAGAGTAAAGGCAGAAATTGAGGATATTATTGGCTTAGATTCAAGTGAAGCACCTCTTATTTCAGCAAAGGCTAATATTAATATTGACCAAGTTTTTGATAAAATTATAAAGGACTTGCCAGCACCTAATGGCAATGAAGATGCACCTTTAAAGGCTCTTATATTTGATAGTTTTTATGATAGCTATAAGGGCGTTATTGTATTTATGCGTATATTTGACGGTAAAATCAAAAAAGGCTCTAAGGTTAAGTTTATGGCAACTAATACAGAGTTTGATGTTGTTGAAGTTGGTGTATTTGGTCCAGGACAGTATATTCCAGTTGAAGAACTTAAGGCTGGCGATGTTGGTTACTTTACAGCAAGTATCAAAAATGTTAGAGATACAAGAATTGGTGATACTGTAACAGATGCGAGAAATCCTGTTGCTGAACCTTTACCAGGCTATAAAAAAGTTAATTCAATGGTTTATTGTGGTATTTTCCCTGCTGATGGTGCAAAATATGGCGACTTAAGAGATGCCCTTGAAAAACTTCAGCTTAATGATGCTGCTCTTAACTTTGAGGCAGAAACATCTATTGCCTTAGGTTTTGGTTTCCGTTGTGGTTTCTTAGGACTTTTACACCTTGAAATAGTTCAGGAAAGACTTGAAAGAGAGTATAATCTTGACCTTGTTACAACAGCACCTTCTGTTATTTACAAGGTTTATTTAACTGATGGCACAGTTATTGACCTTTCTAATCCATCAGATTTGCCAGACCCTACAACTATTCTTAAAATGGAAGAACCTATTGTTAGGGCAGAAATTATACTTCCTAGTGAATATATAGGAACAATTATGGAGCTTTGTCAGCAAAGACGAGGTGAGTATGAGGGTATGGAATATCTTGAAAAAACAAGAGCCGTACTTACTTATAAGTTGCCTCTTAATGAAATTATATATGATTTCTTTGATGTACTTAAATCTCGTTCAAGAGGCTATGCTTCATTTGATTACGAACTTATTGGTTATGAAGAAAGTAGACTTGTTAAGCTTGATATGCTTGTAAATAGAGAAGTTGTCGATGCTTTAAGTTTTATTGTGCACGAGGATTCTGCTGCTGAAAAGGGTAGAAAAATGGCTGAAAAACTTAAAAAGGAAATACCAAGACATCAGTTTGAAATTCCTATTCAGGCAGCTATTGGTAATAAGATTATTGCTAGAGAAACAATATCAGCTGTTAGAAAAGATGTACTTGCTAAGTGTTATGGTGGCGACATTACTAGAAAGAAAAAACTTCTTGAAAAACAGAAGGAAGGTAAAAAGAGAATGCGTCAGATTGGTAGCGTAGAAGTACCACAGGCAGCTTTTATGAGTGTGCTTAAACTTGATGAAGAATAATTTGTAATATTTTAAAAATTATAATTTAATATTGAAATTAATACCTCCTGTGATAAAAATAATTCGTGGGAGGTATTTTTTTATTGGAAACCCTACCGACAACCTACGGTTGCCACCTTCCCTATGAGGGAAGGTAAAAGGTGTGCCCCTACAAATAATTTATAGACAAAAGTATACCTTATTTGTAGGGGCGA
>OLNW01000205.1_pt1 | contig 76902 bp, 83 predicted proteins | sample 1672121 | NCBI WGS metagenome assembly OLNW01 (sample SAMEA3136648, study PRJEB25190) | human gut metagenome
AACACCATTTGAAGAAGTGCTAAAGTTTATAAAAGAAAATGGAAGAATACCAAAGTATACAAAGAAAAAAAATCAGAAAGAACAGAAAAAGAAAGCGAGGAAGATAAATTATATCAGAAATGGAAAAAAACAGAAGAAAAGAAAAAAGTAGATAGTTATATAGGAAAAAGAATAGAAGAAATCCCAGAAGAAGATAGAGGACTAGTTGAATTAATTAGAAAATATGGGTATATGGGAAAAGCAAGAACTTCAAAAGAAATAGCAGAAGCAACAATCGTTTCACTAAAGGACATAGAACTAGCAGATAAAGAAGATAAAGCATTACAAGAGCTAGTAGAAAAAAATAAAACACAGAAGAAGGAGGAACAGAAATAATGAGTAATCGAGAAAATGCATATACAGAAGTATATACAATATTACAAGAATTAAATGAAGAAGAATATAGTAAAATTCCTCCAGAAATAGTAGAAACAATAGAAGAAAATATGAACAAAGAATATGAGTTCATGCTAGATGACGAGTTGGAATTAAAAGAGCAACAAATGCTACCAGAGACTAAAGCAATACTATTCAATCTGTTTAGAGATTATTTGGCAACAACAGAGCAAAAAGAAAAAATAATTAAAATGCAAAACGAAGAAAGACAAAAGAATGAATTAAAAAAACAACAAAATTATAATGTTGATGTATTTCAAAATAAAACAAAGATAAGTACAAAAACAATTGAAAATCAAGATAATGAATTGATTAAATACAAAGAAAGTATTTTTAGTAAAATATGCAACTTTTTTAAGATACATTTTCAAAGAAAGAGGTATTGAAAAAAAGGAATATTTTATAATAAGCGCTGATGAAAAAGACAATTTTAAAATCATATTGCACAAATGTTAAAAGAACTTAAAAATGCATAATTAAATAGTATTTAATTATAATAGCAAAAATAGAGTAGAAATTTAAAACTTCTGCTCTATTTTAAAATATTTTTAATAATATCAATAACCTCATTTTTCATAATATCATAATTAATTTGAGGATGTTTATGATAAACAATCTCATGACATAAGTTATCAACCATATTAATAATAATATGAACTTTTTCTCTAGGATTTTTAAGATGAATATTATTATTTTCAAGTAAAGTAACAATTTTTTCAGTAGTTTCAAATTCGAAATTTTTAAAGATAGCAGAAATATCACTATCCAAATGTGACATAGCAATAAGCTCCTCATGAGCTTTTTTAGAAATAGTATGAGTTTCTATAAATTTATCAATCATAGCATTCAAAAGTTTATCAAAATTATTTATTTCAATTTTTTGACTTTCTAATACATTAATCATAGGGAACATTATACTATTTGAATATTGTTTAATACCTTCTATAAATATATCTTTTTTATCATTAAAATATTGATAAATTATACCTGTTGAGACTCCTGCACTTTCTGCAATATCTGGGGTGGATGTATTATAATACCCTTTTTCACACATGAGTTCAAAACCTTTTTCTATTATTCTATTTCTTTTTTCGATTGATCTTTTTTGAGTTGGAATTCTAGTCATTTTATGCACCTCTTAGAGTTTATTATACATTCATAAATGTAAAAAATCAAGAAAAGTAAAAAAATAACCCCCTATACAGGGATTGGAATTAATGTATAGGGGAATAAATTAATTTTTAGTTAAATTTTCAGATAATTTTGAAATCCTTAAAGAGTTAATAGAAACATCTGCAGAAATAGACAATAGCTGATGTAATATAATATTTTTGTGACATAGATAATCTTCTATAGAAGAATTTATTTCTTTTAAATCTTTAAATTGTCTAGATTCATGTCTTAGAAATGCTGAATTTAAAGATTCGATTAAAGTTGATTTTTCATAAAACTCAGTTTCGAGATTAGATAATCTAAAGTCAAGACTTTTAAGATTTGATAAAATGTCATCAAGTTTTTCATTAATATCCATGGAAATCACCTCCTTAACAAAAAAATATATAACAATTTTGAAATAAAAAATAATGAATTAAAAACTATAGCAAAAGTATACAGTTAAATAGAGTATTCGTCAATACAAAAATTAATAAATGAACAATAAAAAGCTCGAAAGATTGTGTAATAATTATTAGAAAACACAAATATGAAAAAACTTTCATATTCTATTGACTGAAGAAGGTAAAAGAAGTATAATCAAGAAAAAATAAAATGGAAGGAAGAAGATATAATGAAAGAACTAATCAAATTTGAAAATGTTAAAAAAACATATAACATTGGAGAAAAAAGTTTCAATGCATTAGACGGAGTAGACTTCACAATAAACAAAGGAGAATTTGTAGTAATACTAGGACCATCAGGAGCAGGAAAATCAACACTATTAAACTTATTACGGAGGAATGGACACAGTAACATCAGGAGAAATAACTGTAGAAGGAGAAAAAATATCAAATTACAATGAAAATCAACTAACAGACTATAGAGCAGAAAATATAGGATTCATATTTCAATTTTACAATATATTACCAACACTAACAGTATTAGAAAATGTGCAATTAATAAATGACATAGTAAAAGAGCCAAAAGATGCAAAAGAAATCTTAAAAGAAGTAGGATTAGAACAACATTCAAATAAATTTCCAAACCAATTATCAGGAGGAGAACAACAAAGAGTATCAATTGCAAGAGCAATAGCAAAAAATCCAGTATTGCTATTGTGTGATGAGCCAACAGGAGCATTAGATTCTAAAACAGGTGTAGAAGTATTAAAATTATTAAAAAAGCAATGTGATGCAAACAATGGAGAAAATACAGTAATTATAGTAACACATAACAGTTTGATTGCAGAAGTTGCTGATAGAGTTATAAGACTAAAAAACGGAAAAGTAGAAAGCAACGAAATAAATAATCAACCAAAAAATATTGAGGAGGTAAATTGGTAATGTTAAAAAGAAAAATGTTTCGAGATATAAGACTTAACTTATCACAATTTATCACAATATTTTTAATGATATTTTTAGGAGTAATGGTATATGCAGGTGTAAGGTCTTATATGGAAGGTATGCAAAATACTGCAAATGTTTTTTATAGTGAGAATAATTTACAAGATTTAGATGTAGTAGGACAAAAATTTACAGATGAAGATTTAGAAAATATCAAAAATATTGAACATGTAAAAAATGCAGAAAGAAAACTAACTATAACAGGAACAATGGAATCAGAAGAGAACAGAACATTGCAAATAAATTTTATAGAGTCAAATGAGATATCAAAATTTTATGTTGCAGATGGAAAAGCATTTAACAAAGAAACAAAAGGGGTATGGCTTGACCAATATTATGCAAATCATAACAATTTAAAAGTTGGAGATACAATCAAAATAAAATATGACAAAATGACTTTAGAAGAAGAAATCATAGGACTTATAAATATTCCAGACCATGTTTATGACATAAAAGATGAATCAGCAATATTCCCAAATCATATTGATTATGGATTTTGCTATTTGTCAACAAAAGAATTGCCAGAAAATATGTCAATATATAATTATGTGATGGTAGATGTAGATAATGAAGAAAACAAAAACTATGTAAAAAATGAAATAGAAGATAAAGTAAAAGATGCAATTGCGGTAACAGACATAAAAGATGAGTTTTCGTATTCGTCTTATCAAAATGAAATTGAAGAAGGAGAAACATATGTGGGAGTATTTACAGGGCTATTCTTATTTATAGCAATCTTATCTGTTATTACAACAATGACAAGAGTGGTAAAAAAGCAAAGAATACAAATAGGAACATTAAAAGCATTAGGATTTAAGAAAACAAAAATAACGAATCATTATGTTGGTTATGGATTTTGGATTGCAACATTTGCAGCAATAGTAGGATTAATAGTAGGTCCACTTTTTATAGGAAACTTATTTATAGGTATGGAAATGTCATATTTTCAAGTTCCAAATGGAAAAGCAGCAGTTTCAAATAGCAGTTTCTTAGTTGCAATAGCAGTAATACTTATAGTGTCACTTGTTACATATATCACATGTAGAAGCGAACTAAAAGAAAGTCCTGCAGAAACATTAAGAACAGAAATGCCAAATATAAAGAAAAATAGTTTGAATATTACAACAAAAGGAATATTTAAAAATATGGGATTTTCTTCAAAATGGAATATCAGAGATATCATAAGAAATAAAATGAGAACTCTTATGGGAATAGCTGGAATGGCAGGATGTTGTATGCTTTTAGTATGTGCATTTGGAATGCTAGATACAATGAAAAATTTTATTGACACACAATTTGAAAAGCTATATAATTTTGACTATAAATTAACTTTAAAAAGTGAATATACAGAAGATATGTTAGACAAAATAACAGCTGAATATGGAAATAATACTTCTAAAACTTTAGGAATAGAAGTCAAAAATGGAGATACTAGAGAAGCGAATAACATATTTGTAGATGATAGTAATGGTTATGTAAGATTTACAAAACATAATGGAGAATTTATGGAGCTTTCTTCAGATGATGGAGTATATGTTACAGAGAAATTAGCTAAAAACAAAGGATATAAAATAGGCGATAAAATTTCTTGGCATATTTATGGAGAAGACAAATATTATGAAAGCGAAATAGTTGGATTTGACAGAGATCCACAAAATCAAAATATCAAGATGACTAGAAAATATTTAGAATCTTTAGGTATAGAATATAAGCCAGACGCTGTTTATACAAATAAAGATTTAAGCAATACTAAAGAAATTGATGGAGTAGAAATAATTCAAGACAAACAAGCATTAGAAGATGGTATGAATAGTATGATTAACACAATGAAAACTATGATTATATTATTAATTGTTATTGCATCAATTTTAGGAGGAGTAATAATATACAATTTAGGAATATTGTCATTTACCGAAAAACAATATCAATTCGCCACACTAAAAGTACTTGGATTTAAAAATTCAAAAATAAAGAAAATATACATAAAACAAAATAATTGGATAACAATAATATCAATTGTTCTAGGACTTCCATTAGGATATTATATGACAAGTTTTATTTTTAAAATGGCATTAGCTGAAACTTATGATTTTAGTAGTCATATCAAACTGTTATCATATATATTTGCTATAGTTGGAACTTTTATTGTATCTTATATATTTTCTAAGATATTGGCTAAAAAAGTTAACAAGATTGATATGGTTACAAGCTTAAAAGGAAATGAATAAATAAGGAGTGATTAGAATGATTAAATTAGTATTGGTCAGACATGGACAAAGCATGTGGAATTTGGAAAACAAATTTACAGGCTGGACAGATGTTGAATTATCAGAACAAGGAATTAATGAAGCAAAAGAAGCGGGAAAAGTTTTAAGAGAACAAGGATTTCATTTTGATGTAGCTTTTACATCTGTATTAAAAAGAGCAGAAGATACACTTGATTATATATTAAAAGAAATGGGTGAAGAAAATATAGAAATAAAAAGAAGCTGGAGATTAAATGAAAGACATTATGGAGCTTTACAAGGACTAAATAAAGATGAAACAAGAGAAAAATATGGGGCAGAACAAGTGCTATTATGGAGAAGAAGCACAAATGTAAGACCACCAAAATTAGAAGAATCAGACCCAAGATATCCTGGTAATGATCCTAAATATAAAGATTTAACGAAAGATGAACTGCCTAAAACAGAAAATTTAGTAGATACAATTAAAAGAGTTGTTGAATATTGGGATTCTGACATAAAACCTGAGTTAGAGAATGGAAAAAGAGTTATAATTGCAGCTCATGGAAATAGTCTAAGAGGTTTAATAAAATATTTAGATGGTATGAGTGATGAAGATGTTATTAAACTCGAAATACAAACAGGTAATCCAATCTGTTATGAATTAGATGAAAATTTAAAACCTATAAGACATTATTACTTGAAAAATAAATAAATGAAATAAAGAACTATGTAAAATTATCAAATGGCATAGTTCTTTTACTTGCTTTTTAAAGAAATATATAGTAGAATAAGGTTTGTCAAATGATATACTAAAGCAAGAAAGGATGAAAAAATATGGAAGGAAAAATATCAGAACTATTAAAAGAAAAAATAGAAAAAAGTGAATATCCAGTTGTTGGAGCCAAATACAACAATGAATATAAAAATTTAGATGATGTAGTATCAAGCGAAGGAAAAATAGAATTAATAGACATCAATTCTAAAGAAGGAATGAAAATATATAGAAGAACATTAACTTATATAATGGGAAAAGCATTTTGGCATACATATCCAGGAGCATATGTAACAGTAAATTATCAATTATCAAACTCTATGTATTGTGACATAGACAATGTAGAAGTAACAGAAGAAATGCTAGAAAAAGTAAAAGCAAAAATGCAAGAAATAATCGAACAAGACTTAAAGATAGAAAAAAGAACAATGACTAGAGCAGAGGCGGAAAAATTTTACAATCATACCAATACATCAAAAGGAAGATTACAATTTGATATAGAAGAAAATCAAAATATACATATGTACTATTGTGATGATTATTTTAATTATTTTTACGAAACAATTGCAACACATACGGGAGCAACTAAAGTTTTTGATTTGCAAAAATATAGTAATGGATTTTTATTAAGATATCCAAGTACGCAGGATGTGAATGTTTTACCAGAATTTAAAGAAACTAAAAAACTATTATGGGCATTACAAGAATATGAAACGATTTATAAAGTTTTAAATGTTGGAACTGTATATAGATTAAACAAAACAGTAAAAGAAGATAAAATAAGATATTTAATATTATTATCAGAAGCATTACATGAGAAGAAAATATCACAAATAGCTGATAAAATAGCAAAAAGAAAAGGAGTAAAAATGGTTTTAATTGCAGGACCATCATCTTCTGGAAAGACAACATTTGCACAAAGACTAGGTATACAACTTAAAATCAATGGTTTAAGACCTGTAACAATTTCAGTAGATAATTACTTTGTGGAAAGACCACAAACTCCTAGAAATGAAAAAGGAGAATATGACTTCGAGAATATTAATGCAATTGATATAGATTTATTTAATAAACATTTATTAGCATTGTTGAATGGTGAAGAAATAGAAATGCCAGAATTTGACTTCCAAGAAGGAGTAAAAAAATACAATGGAAATAAAGTGAAAATGGAAAAAGACGATATATTAGTAATCGAAGGAATACATTGCTTGAATGATGAATTAACAAAAAGAATACCTCAAGAGCAAAAGTATAAAGTTTATATAAGTGCATTAACAGTGCTTAATATGGATGCATATAATAGAATTTCTACAACAGACACAAGATTAATAAGAAGAATTGTTAGAGATAATCAGTTTAGAGGATATTCAGCTAAAGATACGATTTCAACTTGGAATAATGTAAATATAGGAGAAGAAAAGAATATATTCCCATTCCAAGAAGAGGCTGATAGTATATTTAACACCTCACTAATATATGAATTAGGAGTATTAAGAAATGAGGCAATGCCATTATTAGAACAAATAACAAGAGAAGAGCCAGAATATGCTGAAGCTCAAAGATTATTGGAAATATTAAGATATTTTGAACCAATATCTAAAGATATTGTTCCATCTAATTCCTTAATCAAGGAATTCCTTGGTGGGGGAGACTTTAAGGGATAAATGCACCGATGAGAACCGGTCCCAACGGTGCAAAAAATGCACCGCAGGGACCGGTTCTCTGCCGTGCAGTAGGAGAGTGAAATGTTAGAAAAAAGTAAATTTACAAAGATTGATGAAGAATTTATATGTGAAAATTGTGGAAAAAAGGTTCCTAAACTTGGGTATACATGTAGGAACCATTGCCCATATTGTTTGCACTCTAAACATTTGGATATTAATCCAGGTGATAGGGCTGAAACTTGCCATGGGATATTAGAACCTATTGGACTTGAAACTAATTCTAAAAAAGGGTATGTTATTGTCTTTAGATGCCAAAAGTGTGGGGCAATAAGAAAAAATAAGGTTGCAGAAGATGATAATATGGATGAAGTGATAAGGTTAAGTACTTTAAACAAATAAAAAAACGCTTTGTGTTTAAGCGTTTTTTTCTATGCTCTTTTAACTTTTCCGTTTTTTAAACATTTTGCACATACATGGATTTTTTTGATTTCTCCATCAACATCAGCTTTTACTGTTCTTAAGTTTGGTTTCCAAGTACGTGGTGCTCTTTTACTTATATGAGAACGAGTTATACTTAATTTATTTCCATGAATCGCTGTTTTTTCACAAATTGCACATTTTGCCATGATTAAATACACCTCCTATTTTTATTTTATAAACATGACTAATACTAAGTTTATCATACTATTTATAAAAATACAAGTGTTTTTGAAAAAAATTGTTATAGAGATAAAATTTTTGCATATAATTTTACCAAATAGGAGGCTCTTTATGAAAAAAATTAAAATTATTTTTGGTATAATATCTATTATATTAGTATGCTGTATAAGTTATCCATGCTTTAGTTTTTCAGGAAATTACACTTGGACGGTTTCTTCGCCAGTGATTCCAACTTCAGGTACTCTTTCTGAAACTACAGAAGCTGTAACTGATAATTTTTTGAATCTAGATGCTGGGGCAGCAATTTTAATTGAACAAACAACTGGGCAAATATTGTATCAGCATAATATTCATGAACGTTTACATCCCGCAAGTGTTACCAAAATTATGAGTCTTTTACTAATTATGGAGGCCTTGGATAGTGGAAAAATAACTCTTGATACTCAAGTTCCTTGTAGTAGTAACGCTGCAAATATGGGAGGCTCACAGATTTGGCTAGATACTACCGAAACTTTAAGTGTTAATGATATGTTAAAAGCAATTGCAGTAGTTAGTGCTAATGACTGTGTTACAGCAATGGCTGAATATATTGGCGGAACAGAAGAAAATTTTGTTCAAATGATGAATAATAAAGCTAAAGAACTTGGAATGAATGATACAACTTTTAAAAATTGTCATGGACTTGATGAAGATGAACATTTGACTTCTGCATATGATATAGCATTAATGTCAAGAGAACTATTAATGAATCATCCTACTATAACTAATTATTCAACAATTTGGACAGATACTTTAAGAGATGGCAAGTCTGCGCTTTCAAATACTAATAAATTAGTTAGAAATTATTCTGGATGTACTGGATTAAAAACGGGTTCTACATCGCTTGCACTCTTTAACCTTTCAGCATCTGCCACAAGAGATGGTTTGTCACTAATTGCAGTTATCATGAAGGCACCTACTTCTGCCTTACGATTTAGCAATGCAAGTACTTTATTAGATTATGGATTTAATAACTATTCCTATAAGTCTTTTGGAAATCAAGGAGATATTGTTAAAAATATTAGTGTTACCAAAGGTGTTTCTAGTAATGTAAATGTAGTTTATGAGAATTCACCAGCCTTTTTAGTAAAAAAGGGAGAAGAGTCTGGTATAACTTATGAAATTTCTTTGTCAGACTCTATTCAAGCGCCTGTTGAAAAAGGGCAAAAAATTGGGACAATTACGTATTCACTAAATGGAAACAATATTAATACTGTTAATTTGGTGGCAGATAATAAAATTGAGAAAATTGATATATTTAATATGTCTAAACTTATTTTAAGCAAATGGTTTAATCTATTAAGAGTTTAAATGTTAGGAACTATAAATAACTCAAAAAGGATGTCAAAATTGGCATCCTTTTTGAGTTTAATAAAGTAAAGTGATTTTACTACCATTTTTCTTGATAAAACCATCATCAACCAAAAGCTTAAATTCTCTCATCATAGCGCTTCTATCAACACTTAAAAAGTCGGCTAAATCAGTATATGAAAATGGCAATATAAATGTTTTTTGCAAAGAACCTTTTGATAAAATATCGAAATACGAAAGAATTTTACTTCTAGTAGTTCTTTTGGTAAGTAATTCGATTCGTAAATTTAATTCTATAATATTATTTAGAAAAAGTTCGCTTAAGTTATTTGTAAGAGTTCTATGAAAATCACAATTGCGCTTGCATTTGGTAAGTAAGGTATCATAAGTGAAAAATAGAATTTCTGAATTTTTGTGTGCAAGTGCAAAAAGTTCATTATTGGTATTTGCAGGATAGAACACTTCGCCAAAAACATCACTTTCAACAAAATGGCTAATAATTGTTTTATTTCCATTAACATCATACCTTATTAAATCTACTTCGCCAGAAAGTACTATACAAAGTTGATTGCGTTTTTCTATATATGTTGTGACTACATCACCTTTAACAAATTTTTTTATTTGAACTCTATCACAATTATGTTTAAAATTTTCTATAAAAATTTTTTTGTCGAAATTAGTATCCATAAAAAATGCCTCCAAATTATCAAAATCATGTGTACCAAAAGTTACAAAATTCAACATAATAATTATACTAAAAATTATGAAATTTTGAAATTATTATATTTCATTTTTGTCGCTTTTGCAACAGTTTTTTGAAAAAATAAATGTATAATGAGAACGGACAATAAATAAAAACAAAAGTTACAAAAATGCGCAAATGGCTGAAAATAAAGCTTTTTAAACAAGAAAGGAAATGGGGTAAGATGAAAGTTATTAAAAGAGACGGAAGAACAATTGATTTTGATAGGAACAAAGTAGAAGTTGCAATTCAAAAGGCAAATAAAGAGGTAAGAGGAAAAGAAAAAGCGACAAAACAAGAAATTGATGAGATTATTGAATATATAGAAGAACTAGGCAAAAAAAGAATGCTTGTTGAAGATATTCAAGATGTAATAGAAGAAAAATTAATGGAATTTGATAAATATGAATTAGCTAAAAAATATATTGTTTATAGATATACAAGAGCATTGGTTAGAAAATCAAACACAACAGATGAATCAATATTAGGATTAATTAGAAACGAAAACAAAGAATTAGCAGAAGAAAATTCAAATAAAAATACAATGTTGGCTTCAACGCAAAGAGATTATATTGCGGGAGAAGTTTCAAGAGACTTAACTAGAAGAATGTTATTGCCAGAAAAAATATCAAAAGCACATGAAGATGGAATCTTACACTTCCATGATGCCGATTATTTTGTTCAACCAATATTTAATTGTTGTTTAATTAATATAGGAGACATGTTAGATAATGGAACAGCAATGAACGGAAAAATGATAGAAAGTCCAAAAAGTTTCCAAGTAGCATGTACTGTTACAACTCAAATAATAGCAGCGGTAGCAAGTAATCAATATGGTGGACAATCTGTAGATATGAAGCATTTAGGAAAATATTTAAGAAGAAGCCATGATAAATTTCAAAAGAAACTAACAGAAAAATATGGTGGAAAGCTTTCTAAACAAGTGATTAGTGATATGGTAAAAGATAGAGTAAAAGAAGAGCTTTCAGCAGGAGTACAAACAATTCAATACCAAATAAATACATTAATGACAACAAATGGTCAATCTCCATTTGTAACCTTATTCTTACACTTAGAGCCAGATGATGAATATATAGAAGAAAATGCAATGATAATAGAAGAAATTTTAAAACAAAGAATAGAAGGAATCAAAAATGAAGTTGGAGTATATGTAACACCAGCATTCCCAAAATTAGTATATGTTTTAGATGAACACAATTGTTTAAAAGGCGGAAAATATGATTATTTGACAAAATTAGCTGTAAAATGTTCAGCAAAGAGAATGTACCCAGACTACATATCAGCTAAGAAAATGAAAGAAAATTATGAAGGAAATGTATTTAGTCCTATGGGATGCAGAAGTTTCTTGATTCCATGGAAAGATGAAAATGGAAATTATAAATTCGAAGGAAGATTCAACCAAGGTGTAGTAAGTATCAATTTACCACAAATTGCTATAATTTCACAAGGTGATGAAGAAAAATTCTGGAAGTTATTTGATGAGAGACTAGAACTTTGTAGAGAAGCTTTAATGTGCAGACATTATGCATTATTAGGAACAACATCAGATATATCACCAATTCATTGGCAAAATGGTGCAATAGCACGTTTGAAAAAAGGAGAGAAAATTGATAAATATCTAAAAGATGGATATTCAACATTGTCTTTAGGATATATAGGAATATATGAAGCTACAAAACTAATAAAAGGAGTTTCTCATACAACTCCAGAAGGACATGATTTTGCAATAAAAATTATGAAATATTTAAAAGATAGAACAAATATATGGAGAAAAGAAACTGGATTAGGATTCTCATTATATGGAACTCCAGCAGAGTCTCTATGTTATAGATTTGCTCGTATTGATAAAGAAAAATTTGGAAGTATACAAGATGTTACAGACAAAGGATATTATACAAATTCATATCATGTTGATGTTAGAGAAAAGATTGATGCTTTCCATAAATTGAAATTCGAAAGTGAATTCCAGCCATTATCAGCAGGAGGAGCTATTTCTTATGTAGAAGTTCCGAATATGAAAAATAATTTACCAGCACTTGAAGAAGTTGTTAAATTTATTTATGATAATATCCAATATGCTGAATTTAATACTAAATCTGATTATTGCCACGTTTGCGGATATGATGGAGAAATGATTATTAATGAAAATAATGAATGGGAATGTCCTCAATGTGGAAATAAAGACCATTCTAAAATGAATGTAGTTCGCCGTACTTGCGGATATTTAGGAGAGAATTTCTGGAATGTAGGAAAGACAAAAGAAATTAAATCTAGAGTTTTACATTTATAATAAATTTTAGCTGTACTAAGAAATTTAGTGCAGCTTTTATAGTTGCAATTCACAATCGCATTCGCTTCGCTCATTTGGTCGCTTACGCGGTATTTCAAAAACAATATATTATTAATTTCTAAATATAGTATTCTATAAGTTATAAATTACAATATGAAAAAGATAAAAAAATTACGAAAAAATTAGCAAAAACACTTGACAAGTGCTAAAAAGTATTGTATCATAATATACGAAATTAGCAAACAATAAAACAGAGTGCTAAAACAAACTAACAATTCCTAAAAAGAGGAGGAATAAAAAGTGTTAGAAGAAAGAAAAAAAAGAGTATTACAAGCAATAGTAGAAGAATATATTCAAACAGCAGAACCTGTAAGTTCAAATGCAATAATGAATTTAGAAGGGTTAGAATGTAGTAGTGCCACAATAAGAAATGAAATGGCAGAACTAGAAAAAATGGGATACTTAGAAAAACCACATACATCAGCTGGAAGAGTACCATCAGCCAAAGGATATAGATACTATGTAGATGAGCTATTGCAGGAAGATAAAATAACATTAGATGAAATAAAATATATTAGTGAAAAACTAGAAACAAAAGTAAATGAACTAGAAGAAATAACAAAAATAGCATCAAATACAATATCAGAAATAACGCATTATACAACAGTTTCGATAGGACCGAGTTCAGATGTTCAAAAAATAGAAAATATAAAATTTGTATTATTAAGTTCTAGAATGATGATGGCTGTTATATTAACAGACTCTGGTTTAGTAAAAGAAACAATAATAAAATTTGATGAAGATATTACAGAAAATCAAGTGCAAACATTAAGTTATATGTTTAACAACAAATTAAAAGGTGAGCCTATAACCAAAATAGATAAACCATTAGAAAAATATTTGGTAGAAGAAATGAGTTATAGTGTAAATTTAATAAAGCCTATTATAGAGCAGATGAAAAAGGTAGTTGAAGAGGAAAGTGTGCATTTGGAAGGTGCAAATAAATTATTTGAATTACCAGAATTCAACAGTTTAGAAGTTGCTAAAAACTTTGTAAATATATTAGATGAAAAAGATTTAATGGCAGATATGTTAAATACAGGATTTGCCAAAGATATAAATGTATATATTGGAGAAGAAAACGAAAAAGAAGAATTAAAAGACTTTAGTGTAGTAACATTCAAACATAGAATAGGAAATAAAGATTTGGGAACAATTGGAATAATAGGACCTAAAAGAATGGATTATGCAAAAGTAATTTCTGTAATGAAATACATTAGTAAAAAACTAAATAATGAAGAAGACTCAAAAGATGATATAAAATAAAGAAAGAAGGTATAAAATGGAAAAAGACGAAAAAGTTGAAGAAGTTGAAAACAAAGAAGAAAAGGATTGCATAATAGACCCAAAGCAACAAGAGCTTGATGAGTTAAATGACAGATACAAAAGAGTTATGGCAGAATTTGAAAACTATAAGAAAAGAAGTAGCAAAGAACGTGAAACACTATATAATTCAATACTTGGGGATATAGTTGAAGTGTTCTTACCAATAGTAGATAATCTTGAAAATGCTTTAAAAGTTGAAACACAAGATACAGAATACAAAAAAGGCATAGAACTAGTATTAAAACAATTTAAAGATGTATTAAAAACAAAAGGAGTTGAAGAAATTCCGGCTGTTGGAGAAACTTTTGATCCAAGTTTACACGAGGCGGTAAGTAGTATTCAAGACTCAAATAAAAATGCACAAGAAATTGTGCAAGAATATAGGAAGGGTTATAAAATAGGCTCAAGGGTTATACGTCATTCTATGGTTGTAGTGGCTAATTAACATTAAAAGCACTAATCTGCACATTTTCAATAGCTATTGTAAACATCGACGTAGCAACGTACGCATTCTGCTTACAATAACTATCAAAAATGCACATCTCAGCACTTTTAATGCTAATTAAAGAATAAAATAAATAGTTATTAATTTAAAAAAAATATATAAAGTCAGCGTATATCTTGAAAAGAAAGATGTGTCCCCTGACTTAAAGTAGAAGAAAGGAAGTAATTAATTATGGGAAAAATAATAGGAATCGATTTAGGAACAACAAATTCATGTGTAGCAGTAATGGAAGGAGGAGAACCAGTAGTAATACCAAATGCAGAAGGAAATAGAACAACACCATCTGTAGTAGCATTCTCTAAAAATGGAGAAAGACTAGTAGGACAAATAGCAAAACGTCAAGCAGTAACAAATCCAGAAAATACTGTTATATCAATAAAAAGAAAAATGGGAACAAATGAAAAAGTAGATATAGATGGAGATAAATTTTCTCCACAAGAAATATCAGCAATGATATTACAAAAATTAAAAGCAGATGCTGAAAACTATTTAGGACAAAAAGTAACTCAAGCAGTTATTACAGTACCAGCATACTTCAGCGATAGTCAAAGACAAGCAACAAAAGATGCAGGAAAAATAGCAGGACTTGAAGTATTAAGAATCATAAATGAACCAACAGCAGCATCATTAGCATATGGAATGGATAAAGAACAAGATCAAAAAATAATGATATATGACTTAGGTGGAGGAACATTCGATGTTTCTATACTAGACATTGGTGATGGTGTATTTGAAGTATTAGCAACAAATGGTAATACACACTTAGGTGGAGATGATTTTGATGAAGCAATAATCAAATATCTAGTAGATGAATTCAAAAAATCAAATGGAATTGATTTATCAACAGATAAAATGGCAATGCAAAGATTAAAAGAAGCAGCAGAAAAAGCAAAAATTGAATTATCAGGTGTTCAACAAACACAAATCAATTTACCATTTATCACAGCAGACGCAACAGGACCAAAACACTTAGATGTAACATTAACAAGATCAAAATTCGAGGAATTAATACATGACTTAGTAGAAGCAACAGCAGGACCAGTTAACCAAGCATTAAAAGATGCAGGATTAACAGCAAATGATGTTCACAAAGTATTATTAGTTGGTGGTTCTACAAGAGTTCCAGCAGTTCAAGAAGTTGTTAAGAGAATAACAGGAAAAGAACCAGATAAAGGAATAAACCCAGATGAATGTGTTGCTATTGGTGCAGCAATCCAAGGTGGTGTATTATCAGGAGATGTAAAAGACTTAGTATTATTAGATGTAACACCATTATCATTAGGTATTGAAACATATGGTGGAGTATTTACAAAATTAATTGAAAGAAACACAACAATACCAACTAAAAAATCACAAATATTCTCAACAGCAGCAGATGGTCAAACATCAGTAGAAGTTCACGTATTACAAGGTGAAAGAGAAATGGCTGCATATAATAAAACATTAGGAAGATTCCAATTAACAGGAATTCCAGCAGCACCAAGAGGAGTACCACAAATTGAAGTAACATTTGATATAGATGCAAATGGTATAGTTCATGTATCTGCAAAAGATATGGCAACAGGAAATGAACAAAATGTATCTATTACAGCATCAACAAACTTAACAGATGAAGACATCGAAAAAGCTGTTAAAGATGCAGAAGCACATGCTGAAGAAGATAAAAAGAAGAAAGAAGAAATCGAAGTTAAGAATAATGCAGAAAGCTTAATTTATAACAGTGAAAAAACATTAGGAGAATTAGGAGATAAAATTAGTGGAGAAGAAAAAGCTAAAGTAGAAGCTGAAATTGAAAACACAAGAAAAGCTCTTGATTCAAATAATACAGAAAACATCAAAGAAGCTACAGAAAAACTAACAAAAGTATTTTACGAAATGTCTGAACAATTATATAAAAATACAAATCCAAATGGTGGAGTAGACCCAAATGCAGCAGGAGCTGAAGCTAATGGAGCAGATGCAAATAATGCAGGAAATGATGGAACAGTATATGATGCAGATTACAAAGTAGAAGATGATGACAACAAATAATATATAAGAAATAATAAGGCAGGCAGAATTTTTAATCTGCCTGCAAGTTTAATGTTAAAGAAGGATAAAGAGGTGAAATAGATGGCTGCAAAAAAAGATTATTATGAGATATTAGGAGTTCAAAAAAATGCAACAGATGAAGAATTAAAAAAGGCATATAGAAAAATGGCAAAAAAATATCATCCAGATGCGAACCCTGATAATAAAGCAGAAGCAGAAGCAAAATTTAAAGAAGTAAATGAAGCTTATGAAGTGCTATCAAATCCACAAAAAAGAAAAATGTATGACCAATTTGGAACAGCAGACCCACAAGGTTTTGGCGGAGCTGGTGGTCCATTTGGTGGAGGAAATTATTATTCATATACATCTTCAGGTTTTGACGGTTTTTCTGACTTTGGAGATTTAGGAGATATATTTTCATCATTCTTTGGTGGAGGTGCAAGAACTGGTGCAAGAGCACAAGCTCAACGTGGCCCAAGGAAAGGTGCAGATCTTAACCTAAATATGGATATTACATTTGAAGAGGCATTTTTAGGGGTTGAAAAAGAAATATCAATTACAAGACCAGAAACATGTAGTATTTGTCATGGTTCAGGTGCAAAACCTGGGACATCTGTTACGAAATGTCCAACATGTAATGGAACAGGAACAGTACGCCAAGTACAAAATACAATACTTGGTCAAATGCAAACCACTAGAACTTGTACTGCATGCCATGGTACAGGTGAGGTTATAAAGGAACCTTGTGATAATTGTAAAGGTAAAGGAACTGTTAGAAAACAAGCTAAAATAAAAGTTAAAATTCCAGCAGGAATAGATAATAATCAAACAGTAGTACTAAGAGGTGAAGGTGAACCTGGCGAAAAAGGTGGTCCTAAGGGAGATTTATACATAACTATAAAAATGAAAAGAAGTAATGTATATACAAGACAGGGAACTACTGTAATGTGTGAGGTGCCTATAACAATTACTCAAGCTACATTAGGAGCTAATTTGAAAATTCCTATGGTTGACGGAAGTACAGAAATTTATACTATTCCAGAAGGAACTCAAACAGGAACTAAGTTTACTATAAGAGACAGAGGATTCTCATCATTGAATTCTTCTTCAAGAGGTAATTTTGTGTTTACAGTTACAGTTCAAACTCCTAAACGTCTTAATAAAGAACAGAGAGAGTTATTAGAAAAATTGGCTAAATCAATGAATGAGCAACCTCCTATAAAGAAACGAGGGTTATTTGGATAAAAATTATATAAAAGCGCCGATATGGCGTCTTTTTTTTTAGAAATCTCTTTATTTTTATTAAATATTATAGTATAATATATTGGGAAAATTATGCAAGAGAAGTGAAAGGATTGAGATATAATGAATAAAAAAAGAATAGTAACAGGAGATAGACCAACAGGGAGATTACATATTGGTCATTATTTTGGCTCATTAAAGAATAGAGTAGAAATGCAAGAAACAGGAGAATATGAACCATATATATTAGTAGCAGATGTTCAAGCATTAACAGACAATTTCAACAATCCAGAAAAAGTAAGAAAAAATGTAAGAGAAGTTGTAATGGATTATCTATCAGTCGGAATAGACCCAGATAAAACAACAATATATATACAATCAATGATACCAGAAGTTGCAGAATTAACGGTATTTTATTCTAATCTGGTAACGATAGCAAGACTAGAAAGAAACCCAACAGTAAAAACAGAAATTGCACAAAAAAGAAATATATTCGGAGAAAGCGTAACATATGGATTTTTAGGGTATCCAGTAAGTCAGGCAGCAGATATAACAGCACTAGAAGGAACAGTTGTGCCAGTAGGGGAAGACCAATTGCCATTAATTGAACAATGCAGAGAAATAGTAAGAAAGTTCAATAGCATATATGGAGAAGTATTAGTAGAGCCAGAAGCTGTATTATCAAAAGAAAAAAGAATAAAGGGATTAGACGGAAACGAAAAAATGGGAAAATCATTAGGAAATGCAATTTACTTATCAGATACAGAAGAAGAAGTAAACAAAAAGGTAATGAGTGCAGTAACAGACCCTAATAGAATAAAAAAAGACGACTTAGGAAATCCTGATATATGTATGGTGTCATACTATCATAACTTATTTACACCAAAAGAAGAGTATAACACAGTATGTGAGGAATGCAGAGCAGGAAAAAGAGGTTGTGTAGCATGTAAAAAACAATTAGCAAAAAATATAAACAAAACACTTGAACCAATAAGAGAAAAAAGAAAATATTATGAAGAAAGACCAGAATTAGTAGACGAAATACTAATGAAAGGAACAGAAAAAGCTAGACAAACAGCAAAAGAAACAATGAAGAAAGTAAAAAAAGCTATGAAGTTAGATTATTTTGAATAAGAGGAGGAAATATGTTTACAGATTATGCAAAAATAACCATAAAATCAGGTAATGGCGGAGATGGCGCAGTAACATTTAGAAGAGAAAAATATGTGGCTGCTGGTGGACCAGATGGTGGAGATGGTGGAAGAGGTGGAAGCATCTACTTTCAAGTTGATCCTAATGCAAACACATTGATTGATTTTAGGTACACAAAAAAATTCAAAGCACAAAGTGGCGAAAATGGTAGTGGAAATAATAAATACGGAAAATCAGGAGAAGATTTATATATAAATGTACCAATAGGAACTGTAATAAAAGATGTAGAAACTGGAAAAATTGTAGCAGATTTGTCAAAAGAAGGACAAAAAGAACTTGTTTTAAAAGGTGGAAGAGGAGGAAAAGGAAATTCTCATTTTGCAACTGCAACAAGACAAGTTCCAAGGTTTGCACAAGCTGGAGAAGAAGGAGAAGAAAAAGAAGTAATCTTAGAATTAAAATTATTAGCAGATGTAGGATTACTAGGATTTCCTAATGTTGGAAAATCAACATTTTTATCAGTTGTAACAGATGCAAAACCTAAAATTGCAAACTATCATTTTACAACAATAGAACCAAATTTAGGAGTTGTAAAAACTAAAAATGGAGAAAGTTTTGTAATAGCAGATATTCCTGGAATTATAGAAGGTGCAAGTGAAGGAGTTGGATTAGGAATTCAATTTTTAAGACATGTTGAAAGAACACGTTTATTATTACATGTAATAGATGTATCAGGAATAGAAGGCAGAGACCCAGTACAAGATTTTTATACAATAAATGAGGAATTAAAGAAATATAGTGAAAAATTAAGTACTAGAAAACAAATCATAGTTGCAAACAAAATAGATGTAATGCAAGATGATACAGGATATAAAAAATTAGAAGAATTAGCGAAAAAAGAAGGATTAGAAATATATAAAATCTCAGGAGTAACAGGAGAAGGAGTAGAACAATTATTAAGTCATGTAGCAGAAGTATTAAAAACATTACCAAAAGAAGATATAGAAGAAGTTGAGGAAAGAGTAGTATACACTTTGGGAGATGATAAAGAACAATTTACTGTAAGAAAAGAAGGAGATACTTTTGTAATAGAAGGAAAAGCAATAAATAGACTTATGGGAAGAATCAACATAGATGACAATGAATCAATGTATTATTTCCAAAAGAGTTTAAAAACACTTGGAATTGAAGATGAATTAAAACGCCAAGGAATAAAAGAAGGAGATTATGTTAAAATTCTTAACTGGACTTTTGAGTGGTATGCATAAAATTAGGAGGAAAAAATGCAAACTATATTAAATATATTGCAAGATACGGCAATAGATACGATAAAACTAATACCATTTTTATTTATAACGTATTTAATAATGGAATATATAGAACATAAAACAAGCAATAAATTACGAGAAACTATAAAAAAATCCGGAAAATTTGGACCATTGTTAGGGGCAGTGGTTGGAATTTTCCCTCAATGTGGTTTTTCTGTATCTGCAACTAATTTATATGCAGGCAAAGTGATTACAATTGGAACATTAATTGCAGTATATTTAACTACATCAGATGAAATGTTACCGATTTTACTTACAGAATCTGTTCCAATAAGTACAATATTAACAATTTTGTGTATAAAATTATTGATAGGTATAATCGCTGGATTTTTAGTAGATATTGTTTTTAATATAATAAAAAAAGACAAAGATGAAGAACAACAAATTGAAGAATTGTGCGAGCATGAACATTGTCATTGTGATGAAGGGATTGTTCCATCTGCCTTAAAACATACTATAAATATAACAATATTTATATTCATAATTACACTAATTCTTAATAGTATAATTACATGTATAGGAGAAGAAACAATTGCACATTTTATAAGTAAAAACGTAATATTGGGGCCTGTTATAGCTGGTTTAATTGGATTGATTCCAAATTGTGCATCATCTGTAATAATAACAGAATTATTTATCGAAAAAGTAATTTCAATGCCGATATTAATATCAGGGGTTGCAGTAAATGCTGGAGTTGGATTGTTAGTCTTGTTTAAGACAAATAAAAATATAAAAGAAAATATGAGTATAGTTGGTCTATTATATTTAATAGGAGTATTAGCTGGTATAATATTAGAACTATTCTTATAAATTTAACGAAAAAACTTGTTTTTTTGGAGAATTTGTAAGATAATATACTAGAAAGGAATAAAAGTGGAATGAAGATAATAGATAAATTTTTGAAAAAAATACATGCAAGTAGAAATACATTTGCAACATATGTATTAACTTTAATATCAATATATATTATTGTAGATAGGCTTGTAGAAATGCTATTTATGATATTTACAGGAGTATCTGTATCATATTGGGGACCATTTCAATATACATTGGCATTGGCATGCCCAATATTGGCATATTTATTTGCACCCCCATCTGAATTTGCAACAAGCAAAAGCATGAAAGTAACGTTATTTCTTACATATGCGGTTGCATTATATATAATAGCATTATCAATGTTTGTTCAGTGGACCAATAGAGGAGTTTGGCTATTTCTAATAGCATTACCTGGTTATACTGATTTGGTAACAAATTATTCAGAACTTATTAGACCAGCACTTACAGCATTAGCATTATATTTACCATTAACAACATTTTATGGAGTTTTTAAATGGATACGTTTAGGTATATTAGATAGCAAAGACCAAACAAGGTCTATTTGGGACTATAAAGGAATAAGTTTAGCTGATACTAAATCTGGGCATGGACCATTTACCTGTGATATGCTTTTATGCAATGATTTTGAAACAGGTAAGAAGATGATGTTTTATGAAAAAAGCAGATACCTATCATTATTGGCATGTGGTGGTTCTGGCTCCGGAAAAACATCATTAATACTAGAGCCTATGATGGCTAAAGATATAGAAAAAAAGGCATTTTATATTGCAAATGCTAAAGAAATGGGATATACAGCTTTAAAAACAGGAATTGCAATATTAAATAGACCATATGACAATGAATATTTAAATGAGAATTTTAATTTAAATATGATAACTCCAGTTACTGGAAAAGAAGCAGTATACAAAGCATATATGAAAAAAATGATTTTATCTGCATTTGATGATGAAATTATATATAGAAATCTTGGACTAACACTAGTTTCACCTGACTTTGAGTCTGTTTCAAGAATAATGAAGGTATGCAAAAATTATCATATAAAGTGTAATATTATAGACCCTTCAAATCCAAATTCTAAAGGTTTAAACCCATTTGTATATGATGACCCAACTAAAATTGCAGTAACTATATCATCAGTATTAAAAGGTATGTTTTCAAGTTCAAGTTTAGAAAAAGAAGAAATGTATAGAGAAGAATTTATTATTCAAGCTTTAGAAAATATATCAATAATGCTAAAAGAAATGTATCCAAGAATTAATGATGGAAAAATACCTAATTTGGAAGATTTATTAAAAATGCTTACTAATTTTGACTTAGTTCAAAAAATGTCTGAAATAATGAATGCTGATGAAGAACTTTCTAAAAAATATAGTGCTCAAATTAGATATTTTAAAAAGAACTTTTATGCAAATAGTCCTGCAAGAACAGAAACGGAAAAAGATATTTATATTGCTGTGGCTCAGTTAGATAATATTCTAAGACTACCAGGAGTAAAAAATATATTGTGTAATAGAAATGACAATATAGATTTTGACAAAGCATTAGAAAATGGAGAAATTACATTAGTTTGTACTCGTAGAGGTGACTTAGGTAGAACTACACATAGAGCATTTGGATTATTCTTTATATTATCAATGCAGAATGCAGTTCTAAGAAGAGCAGGAAATGAAAATAGTAGAATTCCACATTTCTTATATATTGATGAGTTTCCAGATTTTATATGCAAAGATACTGAAGCAATATTTACATTATATCGTAAATATAAAGTAGCTGCTGCAATTACAGCACAAAACTTATCTCAATTAGAAGGAAATGTTCCAGATATGAAATATAAAGAAACTATTCTTTCAAATTGTGCTAATAAAATATTTGTCGGCAATGGAACACCAGAAGACTTAGAATGGTGGGAAAAAGAATTGGCATTGAAGAGAGATTGGAAATATAAGAATAATATGGATATGAATAAATTAGAGTATGATTCAAAATATTCAGATGTTAGATATGATTGGACAAATTACTTTAAGATGAATAAATTAGCTACCATGGCTTTTAAAACAGCGGCAGTGAAATTGAAAGAAGAAAATGGTAAGATTAATGTAGGCGAAGGAAGATTTGATTTTATAGCTTCTAAATATAAAGAAGAACAGTCTATAAAAATATATAATTTCTCTAGATTTACTCCAGGTGTAGCAAACGAAGGAGATTCTGATGAAGTTACAAAGCCCAAATTTGACCCTAAACATATAGATTTTACAGATGAAAGAGATGAATTTAATCCAGTTCAAATTAATAATACAGATGCTGATTTTGAATTTGATAATGAAGATGCAATTGTAGTTAATTTTAAGAAAAAGAAAAAATAGAGAAAATCACTTGACCGATAGGGAAAATTATGATATAAATATAGAGTAATTTTATTGGCCCCTTGGTCAAGCGGTTAAGACGCCACCCTCTCAAGGTGGAATCATGGGTTCGATTCCCGTAGGGGTCACCAATATATTATATAACCTTAAAAGGGAGTAGTTTTAAATTGTTAATCAACAGTCGCGATTTTCCTAAGGAATTAGGGTAGAAAATCTGGTTAGCAAGCTTTAAATAAAAGTAAACGAGACTTTTAAAGAAAAGATGTAAAAGTTTTTTCTTTAGAAGTCTTGTTTTTTATATAATTTCTATAAAATGGTTATAATATATAAAATAGCTAAAGAAAGGAAAGATATTAATGGAAAAAAATTGGTTTAACAAAGAAGTAAAAGATGTTGAAACAGAATTAAAAACAGACTTAGAAAATGGTTTAAACAGTAAACAAGTAGAAGAAAACAAATCTAAATATGGTGAAAATGAATTACAAGAAAAGAAAAAAGAACCATTAATTAAAAAGTTTATAGCTCAATTTAAGGATTTTTCAATAATAGTATTAATAATAGCTGCCATTGTATCTGGAGTAGTAGGAGTTGCACAAGGAGAAGGATTTACAGATACAATAATAATACTAATAGTAGTGCTATTGAATGCAGTTATTGGAGTTGCACAAGAAAGCAAAGCAGAAAAATCATTAGAAGCATTAAGAAAATTAAGTGAACATGCGGCAAAAGTTGTTAGAGATGGAAAAGAACAGGTTATTCCTGCAAGAGAGCTAGTGCCAGGAGATCTTGTAATAATAGAAACTGGTGATTATGTATCAGCAGATTTAAGAATAATAGAGGCAGTAAATTTAAAATCTCAAGAAAGTTCATTAACAGGAGAATCGGTACCAGTTGAAAAGTCAATAGAAGCTATAAAAGGAGAAGAAATAGGAATTGGAGATAGAGTAAATATGCTATTTTCTTCAAGCTTAATTACTTATGGCAGAGGAAAAGCAATTGTAGTAGAAACAGGAATGAATACAGAAGTTGGTAAAATTGCTGGAATATTAAATAATACGGAAAAACAAGAAACGCCACTTCAAAGAAGACTAAATAGTCTAGGAAAAACATTAGGAATTGCAGCACTTGCAATATGTGCATTTATTTTCGTATTAGGATTATTACAAGGAAAAGATGTAATAAGTATGTTTATGACAGCAGTTTCTTTAGCTGTAGCAGTAATACCAGAAGGATTAGTTGCAGTATCAACAATTGTATTAGCAATAGGCGTTCAAAAAATGGTAAAGAAAAATGCTATTGTTAAAAAATTACCAGCAGTAGAAACATTAGGAAGTAGTACAGTAATTTGTTCAGACAAAACAGGAACATTAACACAAAACAAAATGACTGTGGAAAAAGTATTTTGTAATGATGTAACAGTTGATGTAGATAAAGTAGAAACTACAGAAGATTTTAATAAATTAGTATATAACTGTATGTTATGTAATGATTCAAGAATACTAGAAACTGGAGAACTTGCAGGAGATCCGACAGAAACAGCATTAATAGATATGGCATTTAACTTAGAATATCAAGAAGAAATTGTTAGAGAAAATCTAAGAGTTGAAGAAGTTCCATTTGATTCTGAAAGAAAATTAATGACAACAGTTAATGAAAACAATGGAAGATATAGAGTATATACAAAAGGTGGAGTTGACGAACTTTTAGCAAGATGTAATTCATATTTATTTAAAGGCGAAATAAGAACAAACTTAGAAGATTACTCAAGATGGATAAGAGAAAATAACGAAAATATGGCAAAAGATGCATTAAGAGTATTAGCATTTGCATATAAAGATATTGACCATATGCCATCAAAAGAAGAAATGGAAACAATAGAAAGTGGATTAACATTCATTGGAATGGTAGGAATGATAGATCCACCAAGAGAAGAAGCTAAAAAAGCAGTTGAAAAATGTAAACATGCTGGAATAAAAACTGTAATGATTACAGGTGACCATAAAATTACAGCAGTTGCAATTGCAAAAAAATTAGGAATATTAGAAAATGAAGATGAAGCATTAACTGGATTAGAATTAGATAAAATATCTGATGAAGAATTAACTAAAAATATAAGAAAATATTCAGTATATGCAAGAGTATCACCAGAACATAAAGTTCGTATAGTTAAAGCATGGCAGGCTAATGGAGAAATAGTTGCTATGACAGGTGATGGAGTAAATGATAGTCCTGCATTAAAAACAGCAGACATTGGATGTGCAATGGGAAAAGTTGGAACAGAGGTTGCTAAAGAAGCAGCAGATGTTATATTAACAGATGATAATTTTGCAACAATAGTATCAGCAGTAGAAGAAGGAAGACGTATTTATGACAATATATTAAAAGTAATACAATTCTTGATTTCTTGTAATGTTGGAGAAGTTATTGTATTATTACTAGCAACATTATTTGCACCATTAATGGCTAAAACATTTGGAATATCTGATGTAACAATGATTCAGTTATTACTTCCAATTCATATATTATGGATAAATCTCGTAACAGATACATTCCCAGCATTAGCATTAGCATTTGATCCTGCTAATAGAGATATAATGGATAGAAAACCAATAAAAAAAGATGAAGGAATATTTACAAAAGGTAGAACATTCAGAATTATTTATCAAGGTGCAATGATTGGAATTTTAACACTATCTGCATTTATAATTGGTTTAGCAACACCAGACAGCAAATTACCAACTATGGTAAAATATGAGGGTGAGACTATAGCTGTTGAAGAAATAGATAATTTGGAAGAAATTCTAGCAAATGGTGGAGAATATGTATCAAAAGAAGAAACTAAAATAGAGATTGGGCAAACAATGGCATTTATGGTATTGGCATTTTCAGAATTAGTTCATGTATTTAATATACGTGATAATAAAAATTCAATATTTAAAACAGGAATACTTGGAAATTCAATATTAATTTGGGCAGTATTAGCTTCTGCATTTTTAATGGCAATAATATTAGCAGTACCTGCATTAAGACATATATTTAGTATTCCAATATTACCAATGAATAATATGATTGAGACAATAGCTTTGATTATTGCTCCAGTTGTGATTGTTGAATTAATGAAATTATTTAAAATTAATACTGTTAAAGGAGAATAAAAATGAAATTTTTAGTTGTATCAGATATACATGGCTCATATTATTATGCAAAGAAATTTAAAGAAATATATGAAAAAGAAAAACCAGACCAAATTATTCTTTTAGGAGATTTATATTATCATGGACCAAGAAACTCGTTGACAGAGGAATATTCTCCAATGAAGGTAGCTGGAATTTTGAATGATTATAAAGATAAGATTTTATGTATAAGAGGAAATTGCGATGCAGAAGTTGATGAAATGATTTCAGATTTTAAGTTTCATGATAAGATTGAATTAACAATAGGTGGAGCAAGATTTTTCTTTACACATGGTCATATATATAATATGGATAATGTTCCTGAAAACATAGATATACTTGTTTATGGACATCTTCATACAGGTTTTATCGAAAAGGAAAATGGAGTTATTTTTGTAAATAGTGGTTCAATTTCTTTACCTAAAAATAATACTGCTCATAGCTATTTAACTATAGATGAGCATAAGATTATTTTGAAAGATGTTGATGGAAATATAATAGAAGAGATTAATTATAATAAATAATTTTAAAAGCACACTTTTAATTTAAGTGTGCTTTTTGAAATAATTACTCATCAAGGCATTTATCAGTCTTATCACAGATTTGAGGAGGTTCTTTAAAACTTAAATACCAACTCATACCATTATTATTTTGGTCTATATAATTTAAACGTTCTTGTAATTGAGGATATGTTCTTGGAGAGGACATAATAACGGGCTGACCAGGCATCCAATTAGCAGGGGTAGAACCTTTGGCGCAATCTGCCATTTGTAAAGCTTGAATAATTCTCAATATTTCAGGTATAAATCGTCCTATATTTAGAGGATATACAAGAATAGTTCTAATAATACCTTTATCATCAATAATAAAGACATTTCTAACTGTTTCAGTAGAACTAATATCATTAGATATCATTCCATATTTTCTAGCAATAGAACCATTTCTATCTGCAACTATTGGGAAAGGGAGAACAATACCTGTCATGCAGTAAATATCATGCATCCAAGCTAAATGTGATGCATTGCTGTCAATGCTTAGTCCTAATAGACAAGTATTTAACTTTTCAAAATATGGGCATGCATTTGCAAATGCAATCATTTCAGTAGTACACACGGGGGTAAAATCTCCAGGGTGAGAGAAAAATACTAACCACTTTCCTTTATAGTCATTTAAGTTAATAGGTCCATATGTAGTTTCTGATGTGAAGTCAGGTGCGTGTTGGCCGATTTTTACAGTTCCATTCATCATTAATTCATAATCCATATAAAAACTCCTTTCATTTTATATAATATTATTTAGATTTGAAAATGTTAAAAAATAAATGGTAACATAATCTTTTAAAAAACTATGAAAAACTTGTAAATTGAGGAAAAATATTGTATAATGGAGTAGAAATAAAAGTGATGGAGGATTTTTATGAGTAGAATGAAAACATTTGCCAAATATGTTATTTGGATAATATTATTTTGGATTTTATCAGATATTTTAATATATTATGGAGTTAACTCTACATATAAAGAATTGAAAAAAAAGAATGAAATTCCAAGTCAAATTGTAGTAAAGAATGCAGAAGCGACAAAAGTAAATGGAAGAATAAAAGGAACAGTTGCTAATAGTGCTGAAAATGATTTGAGCGGAAAATTTTTGAAAATAGACTTATATGCAGATAGTGGAAATGTATTAGCAACAGAATATGTAGAAATTGGAAACTTAAGAGAAAATGAAGTTAAAAGCTTTGAAACATATTTTAAGATGCAAGACATAAAAGCGTATGATATTTCTATTGTTGATGAGAAAAATGAGGAAACTACAACAGATGTATTTATGACAGAAGATATGAAAAAAGCTGGAGTATTAGCATTATTAACGTATATGATATTTTTCTAAATATTTTTTAAAAGTAAACATAAAATAAACATTGACAAAAAATGGGAAATATGCTATTATAATATTGATGTGACTTTATAATTATATTTTACAATTATGCTTAATAGCATAAATAGGAGGAAAAGAAATGTGTAGAATAAGCGAATACCCGGGATTATACATGAAAGCAAAGGAACTTGTGCGGATGACAGGGATAAGCCCTGCTATGCCAGGACACGAAATGCTCATTCGAGCAATAGTAATATGCAAAGTGCAGGGAATGAAGAATTTATATGCTGCAGTTGCAGAAGAAATGTCTGTAGTTCCTGGGCAAAAACCATTAACCGTGAAAGAAGAGGAAAGACATCCTGTTAAGCAAAGAATCCTTGAAGCTATGCGTAGCGTTGGGATTGAAGATGATGTCAAACTCTTCATAGAAGAGCTCGCAAATCAGATTTAACACATTACCCCAAAGTGAGTATATATACTTGCTTTGGGGTTTTTCCATTTTATCTTAAAAAACAGAATAAAAAATTATCACACTTTTTAAAGTTGAGCATATTATTAAACAAGAGGTGATAAAAGTGGCATATTCAGAAAGGGAATTATTAGCAAGAATTGCACAATGTGAAGCTGGAGGAGAAGGAGACAATGGAATGAAAGCTGCACTAACAATTGTAATGAATAGGGTAAGAACATCAGAAGGGGAATATGCGAGGGTATCTCAAGGTGGAAATATAAGAAATATTATTTTTCAACCAGGCCAATTTGATTGTGTAAGAGAAACAATAAATGGAATATATAATCTACAAACAATTTATAATATGAATCCAACAGATATTCATTATCAAATTGCTGATTGGGCATTAGCAGGGAATATTCTTAATGAAATTGGTGAATGCTTGTGGTATTTAAACCCGTTTAGGCCTTCTTGTGGTTCAACTTTTCCAAGTAATGGCTCAGGAACTTTGCATACAAGGTTAGGAAATCATTGCTTTTATAGACCTACTTCTAAATATGCACAAACCTAAAAAAAGGAAAGGAAGGTGTGTTTTATAATGGCAAATATGGAAGAAAGCCAAGACAAAAGAGAAATTAAAGGAGATAATAGAAATGTAAATATTGATTCAAATTCACCAGAAATATTGACAAATCCAATTTATACTCCTGCATTTTTAAGAGAACAAATAGGCAAATTGATGAGAGTTGAATTTTTAATAGGAACAAACACAATGACAGATAGAATTGGTATTCTTGAAGATGTAGGAGCAAGTTACATATTACTACGTTCATTTGAAAATGATAGCTTAGTTTATTGTGATATTTATGCAATAAAATTTATAACCATTTCTACAACTGGGTTTTATGGTACAATGAATGCAAGTATGATGAATAATAATAGATATTACCAAGCACCAGGCATGCCTAATTTTTAAATAATAAGAACTCCCATTATGGAATTGATATAACGTAAGGGAGTTTTCTTTTTGAAAAAATATTGTCTTTTTGTAGAGAGTATGATATAGTAGAAAATGAAAAAAATAAGAAAGGAAATGATAGAAAATATGTCATTCATAGAACAAATAAAACAAAGAGCAAAACAAGAAATAAAAACAATAGTATTACCAGAAGCAACAGATACAAGAATATTAGAAGCAGCGCAAATAATAAAGGAAGAAGGATATGCAAAAGTAATACTAATAGGAAATGAAGAAGAGGTTAGAAAATTAGCACAAGAAGGAAACATTGATTTAGGAGAAACAAAAATTATAGACCCAGCAAAATCAAAAGAAACAAAAAGATATGCAGAAGAGCTTTATGAATTAAGAAAAGCAAAAGGAATGACAGAAGAGCAAGCAAGCCAATTAGTACTAGAGCCAGTATATTATGGAATGATGATGGTAAAATTAGATGAAGCAGATGGGCTTGTATCAGGAGCAGCACATTCAACATCAGATACACTAAGACCAGCATTACAAATATTAAAAACAGCACCAGGAACCAAATTAGTATCAGCATTTTTTGTAATGGTAGTACCAGATTGCAAATATGGAGAAAATGGAACATTTATATTTGCAGATAGCGGATTAAATGAGGAACCAGATTCAGAAAAATTATCAGAAATAGCAATATCATCAAGTAAAAGCTTTGAACAATTAGTAGGAAAAGAACCAAAAGTTGCAATGTTATCATATTCAACTTATGGAAGTGCACATTCTGCATCAACAGAAAAAATAATAGAAGCAACTAAATTAGTAAAAGAAAAAGAACCAAACTTATTAGTTGATGGAGAATTACAACTAGATGCAGCAATAGTTCCAGAAGTAGCAGAATTTAAAGCAAAAGGGAGTCCATTAAAAGGAGAAGCAAATGTATTAGTATTTCCAGATTTAGGAGCAGGAAATATTGGATATAAATTGGTTCAAAGATTAGCAAAAGCAGAAGCTTATGGACCACTTTGCCAAGGAATTGCAAAACCAGTAAATGATTTATCAAGAGGATGTAATAGCGAAGATGTTGCTGGAGTTGTTGCAATAACGGCAGTACAAGCTCAACAAAAATAGACCTGGAGGGATTATATGAAAATATTAGTATTAAATTCAGGCAGTTCATCTTTAAAGTATCAAGTAATTGATACAGATACAGGGGAAATGCTAGTAAAAGGTAATTACGAAAGAGTAGGACAAGCAGGTGCATTTTTGACGCATAAAGTAAATGGAATAAAGCATAAATTTGAACACCCTGCAAAAAATCATGAAAAGGCAATTCAATTTGTTATGAATAGATTGACAAGTGAAGTATATGGTATTTTTAAATCTTTAGATGAATTAGATGCAATAGGGCATAGAGTAGTACATGGCGGAGAAAGATTTAAAGATGCAGTTTTAATAACTGATGAAGTTATACAGGGAATAAAAGATAATGAAGAATTGGCTCCTTTGCATAACCCAGCAGCAGTATTAGGAATAGAAGCATGTAAAAAAGTTATTCCGAATAAACCAATGGTAGCAGTATTTGATACAGCATTTCATCAAACTATATCAAAAGAAAAATACATTTATCCAATACCATATGAATATTATGAAAAATATCATGTAAGAAAATATGGGTTCCATGGTACTTCACATCAATATGTTGCAAACAGAGTAGCAGAGATAAGTGGAAAAAATATTGAAGATTTAAAAATAGTAAATTGCCATTTAGGGCAAGGAGCAAGTATCTGTGCTATAAAAAATGGAAACTCAGTTGAAACAAGTATGGGATTAACACCACTTGGTGGAATTCCGATGGGAACGCGTTCTGGAGATTTGGATCCATCAGTAGTAACATATTTAATGAAAAAAGAAGGATGGACAGCAGAAGAAGCTGAAACAATTTTGAATAAAGAATCTGGAGTATTTGGAATGTCAATGGTTTCAGTAGATTTTAGAGATATTGAGGCTGAAGCTTTGGCAGGAGGAAAACAGGCAAAATTAGCACTTGATGCTTACCATTATGCAATTGCTGGATATATTGCGAAATGTGCAGTTGCAATGGAAGGAATAGATGTTATAACATTTACTGCTGGAGTAGGCGAAAAATCACCGTATTCAAGAAGTGAAATTTGTAAGTATTTAGAATTTTTAGGAGTTGAAATTTCAGGAAAAGCTAATTTGGCAAGAGGAGAAGAAGCAGAAATTTCTACACCAGAATCTAAAGTAAAAGTCTATGTGGTTCCAACAAATGAGGAACTTATGATAGCAAAAGAAACTGAAAAAATTATTAAAAGAAATTAGAAAGGAAAATGAAAAATGAAAGTATTAGTATTAAATTGTGGTAGTTCATCACTAAAATATCAATTAATAAATATGGAAACAGAAGAAGTTTTAGCTTCTGGAAAATATGAGAGGATAGGAGAAGATGAAGCATTTATAACTCATAAAGTAAACGGACAAAAAATTGAAATACAACATCCAGCAAAAACACATGAAGAAGCAGTAGACTTTACATTAAAACAATTAATAAATCCAGAATATAAAGTAATAGATAGTTTAGATGAAATATCTGCAATTGGACATAGATTAGTACATGGTGGAGAAAAAATCAATCAATCAGTAATTATTACAGATGAAGTTGTAAAAGTTCTAAAAGAATGTATCGATTTAGCACCATTACACAATCCAGCAGGAATTATCGGAATAGAAGCATGCCAAAAAGTAATGCCAGGAAAGCCAATGGTTGGAGTATTTGATACAGCATTCCATCAAACAATGCCAAAAGAGAGATATATTTATCCAATACCATATGAATATTACGAAAAATATGGAATTAGAAAATATGGATTCCATGGAACCTCACATATGTATGTATCACAAAGATTGGCAGAAATAGTTGGAAAAAATGTAGAAGATTTAAAAATAGTTACATGTCATTTAGGACAAGGTTCAAGTATATGTGCTGTTCAAGGTGGAAAATCAGTTGACACAAGTATGGGCTTAACACCACTTGCAGGAATTCCAATGGTAACACGTTCTGGAGATTTAGACCCATCAGTAGTAACATTCTTAATGAAAAAAGAAGGATGGACAGCAGAAGAAGCTGAAAGTGTATTAAACAAAAAATCAGGAGTACAAGGAATATCAGGATTAGCACCAGACTTTAGAGAAATAGAAGCAGCATCTTATGGGGATAATGAAAGAGCTGCAATAGCAATTGAAAAATTCAAATATGAAATTGCATCATATGTTGCAAAATATGCAGTTGCAATGAATGGAGTAGATTATATTGTATTTACAGGTGGTGTTGGAGAAAATCAAATAAATATAAGAAGAGGAATTTGTGAAAAATTAGAATTTATGGGAGTAAAAGTTGATGTTGATGCAAACAACATGAGAGGAGAAGAAAAAGAAATTTCTACACCAGATTCTAAGATAAAAGTTTATGTAGTTCCAACAAATGAGGAACTTATGATAGCAAAAGAAACAGAAAGATTAGTAAAATAATGTTAAGGAGAGAATATGAATCCAAAACAAGAATATAAAAAAATGATAAACAGTTTTAAATATGCAATAGAAGGTGTTATTTCTTCATTTAAAACTGAAAGAAATATGAAAATACATGTATTGGCAATGGCAATAGTCATTGCCTTAGGTATATTTTTAAAATTAAGTAAAATCGAATGGTGTATTATAATCATAACAATTGTAATGGTAATATCAGCAGAATTATTTAATACAGCCATAGAGACTGTTGTAGATATGGTAAGTCCTCAAAAAAATCCACAAGCCAAATTAGCTAAAGATATTGCTGCTGGAGCGGTATTAACTTTAGCAATTGGCGCAGTAATAATTGGAGCAATAATATTTATTCCTAAAATTGTCACTTTTTAGTCACAATTAAAAAGTATAATTAAAAATAAAAAAGGATGTACTAATTATGAAATTAATAAAAAGAATAATATTACTACTAATAATTGTAATAGCAATAACAGGAGGAGTATTAGCATATAAAGGACACAAAATATACAAAGAAGTACTTGAAAAAACAAGTGTAGCAGACAAAGTGGCTGAAATAAAAGCTAAAGAAAATTATACTGAATTAAAAGACATGCCAGAGTTTTATAAAAATGCTGTAATTGCAGTAGAAGACAGAAGGTTTTATGAGCATGGTCCAATAGATTTGATTGCAATAACAAGAGCAGTTTTTGTAAATATAAAATCTTGGGAATTACAAGAGGGAGGAAGTACAATAACACAACAGTTAGCAAAAAATATTTATTTCACTCAAGAAAAGTCTGCATTAAGAAAAGTAGCAGAATTGTTTATGGCATATGAGATAGAAAAAAATTGTGATAAAGATACTATTTTAGAATTGTATTTAAATACAAGTTATTTTGGAGATGGCTATTATTGTGTAAAAGATGCGTCAGAAGGCTATTATGGTAAAGAGCCTAAAGAGATGAATAGAAATGAGGCGAGTATGTTAGCTGGAATACCTAATGCCCCTTCGGCATATTGTCCAACTAAACATTTAGGTTTGGCAAAACAAAGACAAATTCAAGTTTTAGATAAAATGGTTAAATACAAGGTTATTACAGAACAAGATAAAACAGATATATTGCAAGAAGATAATTCCGTGGAAAAGTAAAGTTTAACGAAAAAAGTGCAACCTTATAGGGATTGCACTTTTTAAATTTCTATGATTTTCATATTATACTTATCTTCAAAAACCTTCTTTTTGGTAATATATTCTTTAGTTCTAACTCCTTTTACATCAATAACATCATAAGTACTATCCGTATTAAAAACAATAAAATCAGCTTTATATTTTAGACCTGGTGCTAACATAAAAGTTGGTTGCAAACAAAATCCGTTAATTTCTTTAGCTTGTAATCTTAATTTTAGTTGGCAATAATAATCTGCTTCTTTTTGGCTATCAAAAGTATGACCATCTACAGAAGTTTTATTAGCTCTATATTTTGTTTTTTTAATTTTGCTATTTGTAAAATTTTTATAATCTTCTACACTCCAATGTTCCATCTTTTGCAATCCTTTCATTTAATTTCTAAAACAGATTATATAATAAAAAATTAAAAAGTAAAAGTATTATTGAAAAAAATTTGCATTTTATATAAAAATATGTATAATAAGAGTAGGAAGTGAAGTTATGCAAAAAATATTATTAGTAGAAGATAATGAAACAATAACTAAAGGATTGAAATATTCATTAGAACAGGAAAAGTTTGAGGTTGAAACTGCGCAAAATATTGTAACGGCAAAGACAAAGATAAAAAAAAATTTTGACCTATATTTACTGGATATTTCATTACCAGATGGAGATGGCTATGAAATATGTAAATATGTTAAAAATTTAGGAGATGTACCAGTTATATTTTTAACAGCCAAAGATGAAGAGTCAAATGTTGTTCAAGGGTTAGATATGGGAGCAGATGATTATATAATAAAGCCATTTAGAACCAGAGAATTAATTTCAAGAATAAAAAGTGTATTGCGAAGATATTATCATGAGGAAATTAATGAAGTTCAAATAAAATGTGGGAATATAATTATTGATAATAGCAAGTTATTAGTATATAAAGATGGAAAAGAGATTACATTTACAGGACTTGAATATAAAATATTATTTATGTTGGTTTCTAACAAAGGCATATTGGTTACAAGAGAGCAAATATTAGATAAAATTTGGGACATAGCAGGAAATTTTGTCAATGATAATACACTTACAGTTTATATAAAAAGAATAAGAAACAAATTAGATGATAAAGATGGAAAATTTATTCAAACTGTTAGAGGGATAGGATATAAGGTGGTTGAACAATGAGAGAAAAAATAAAATTAGTATGTATAATTTTAATAATAACTATAGCAGTTGAAATAGGAAATTGCGCAATCATTTTTAAATATAATAAGAAATATCAAGATAAAATTAATGGTGTTATTTCCAATATTATAGGAGAGATAACACAAGCATATCCTGATGTTGATAATGAGGAAATTTTAAAAATATTAAATGGAAATAGTTCAAGCGAAAAGGGAGAAGAAATCTTAAAAAAATTTGGTATTGATGTAAATAAAGTTCAGGCAATAAATGAACTTCAAAGCCAAAAACAAGAAATGATTATAAATAGCATAATTAGTAATGCAATATTTGCAATTTTAATTATTGTTGTAATCCTTATGTATCAAAATAAACAAAATAGAAAAATAGAGAGTATTATTAATTATATAGAAGAAATTAATAAAGGAAATTATAATCTTAATATAGAAAAAAATACAGAAAATGAATTGAGTAATTTAAGTAACGAATTGTATAAAATAACAGTAATGCTTAAAGAACAAGCAGAAACTTCAGATAAGGATAAAAATGTTTTGCAAACTTCTTTGGAAGATATTTCTCATCAATTAAAGACTCCATTAACTTCAATTTCTATAATGCTAGATAATATAAGAGAAAATCCACAGATGGATGATAACACTAGACAGGAATTTATACACGAGATTAGCAGGCAGGTTGAATGGATAAATTGGCTTGTTATTTCATTATTGAAATTGTCTAAATTGGATTCAGGAACAGCTATTTTTAAAACACAAGAAATTAATGTTCAAGAACTAATTAATAATGTTATTCAAAATCTTGCTATTCCATTAGACATAAAACAACAAAATATAATTGCTAATACTAATAACAAAAATGTATTTTTTATAGGAGACTATAATTGGCAATTAGAGGCTATAACTAATATAGTAAAGAACTGCATTGAACATACACCAGAAAATAAAAATATTTATATTAGTTATGAACAAAATAATTTTTATACTAAAATAGTTATACAAGATGAGGGTTGTGGCATTAATTCTAAAGATATTAAACATATTTTTGAACGTTTTTATAAAGGACAAAATTCCTCTAGTGATAGTGTCGGAATTGGTTTAGCTCTTGCTAAAAGTATTATTGAAAGAGATAATGGCTATATAATTTGTTCTTCTGAAAATGAGAATGGAACAAAATTTGAGATTAAATATATGGTTGATTTTTAATAAAGGATATAGTAAAATGAAAACAAGGAAAAATGTCTTGAAAAGAGGGATAAAATGAAAAAAATACCAAGAGCCAAACATCAAAACGTCAAAGGAAAAAGGTTAAAATCAAGAAGATATAACAATAAAAAGCAATTAAACAAGCGAAAAGTAGCAGAAGTATTAATAATAATTATAGTAATAATTACGTTAATGGTAAAGCATCAAAAACACAAATCAACAATAGAAGCAACAACCAATCAAGTTGAGCAACAAGCAGTTGCAAATCAAGAAGATTCAAAAAGTGAGGAAGAACAAAATCAAGAAAAACAGCCAGAAAAAGAAATAACAGATTGGAGATTGACTCTTGCAAATTACGAGAATTTATTACCAGAAGATTTTACTGTAAAAGTTGAAGATATAGATAAAACAAGGCAATTTGATGCAAGAGCAATAAACGACTTAAATAACATGATGAATGCAATGAAAAAGGATGGAATCACAAACATTTGGGTACAATCAGCATATAGAAGTGTTGCCAGACAAAAAGAATTATATGATGCAAGTGTAAAGAAATATTTACAACAAGGAAAAACGCAAGAAGAAGCTGAAGAGCTAACAAACGAATACATAAATAAACCAGGTTCAAGTGACCATAATTTAGGACTTGCAGTAGACTTTAACAAAGTAGATAATGGATTTGAAAAGCTAGATGGATTTAAGTGGCTACAAAAAAATGCAGAAAATTATGGATTTGTATTAAGATATCCAAAAGATAAAGAAGATATAACGAAAATAGCATATGAATCTTGGCACTGGAGATATGTGGGCACAGAACATGCAAAAAAAATGAATGAATTGAATATGTGTTTAGAAGAATATATACAATATTTAAAGACACATTAAAGGGTTCGGTAGTAATGCCGAACTTTTTTCGATTAAAGTCACTTTAGAGTCACATTCAAATATTAATATATAATCAAATAATGAGGAAAGGAAAATAGAAATATGGAAATTTTAAAAGTTGAAAATTTAAACAAGATTTATGGAAAAGGAGAAAACGAAGTAAAAGCAGTAAACAATATATCATTTTCAGTAGAAAAGGGTGAGTTTGTAGCGATAGTAGGGGCATCTGGAAGCGGAAAATCAACATTATTACATTTACTTGGAGGAGTAGATAGACCAACAAGTGGAAGAGTTTTTATAGATGGTCAAGATATTTATGAATTAAATGATGAACAACTTGCTATTTTCAGAAGAAGACAAGTAGGATTAATATATCAATTTTATAATTTAATTCCAATATTAAATGTAGAAGAAAATATTACATTACCATGTAATTTAGATGGAAAGGAAGTAAAAAAAGAAAAATTAGATGAAATGCTAAAAACATTGAAATTAGAAAATAGAAGAAAACATCTTCCAAATGAACTTTCAGGAGGCCAACAGCAAAGAGTTTCAATAGGCAGAGCTATAATAAATAATCCTGCAATTATGTTAGCCGATGAGCCAACAGGAAATCTAGATAGCAAGGCTTCTGAAGAGATTATTTCATTATTAAGACTTTCTAATAAAAAATATAATCAAACTGTTATTGTTATTACACATGATGAAAAAATTGCATTAGAGGCAGATAGAGTTATAACAATAGATGATGGGAGGATTATAAAAGATGAAAAATGTTTTAAATAATTTTACAATAAGAAGTCTAAAATTAAATATCAAAAGAACAATTGCAACATGTATGGGAATTATAATGTCAACTGCATTGATATGTGCAGTAGCAGGAGTATTTTCAAGCTTTCAACAAACACTTATAAAACATGCAAAAGATTCTGATGGAGATTATCATGCAGTATTTTTTAATGTTAAGCCAAATGAACAAAAATATATATTAGAAAATAGAAATGTAAAAAGTACATTTATTACACAAGGAATTGGTTATTCAAAACTTGCAAATGTTCAAAATGAGTATAAACCATATTTATATTTGATGCAGTTTGACCAAAATGCATTAGCAAATTGGGGATTAAAACTGATAGACGGCAGAATGCCAGAAAACTCTAACGAGATAGTAATTCCTAGACATTTAGAGACAAATGGTGGAGTTACATATTACCATATTGGAGACAAATTAACTCTAAATATTGGAAAAAGAATGACAGATGATGGAGAAGAGTTGAAACAAAATAATCCTTATAATAATCAAGCAGAAGAAGGAGACTATATTGCAGAGCACTTAGAGGTAACTCAATCAAGAGAATTTACAGTAGTTGGGGTGATAGAAAGACCTAATATGGAAATAGAAGATTATAGTGCGCCTGGATATACAGTAATTACTTTGTTAGATAATGTAGATAAGCAATTGCCTGTAAATATCGCTGTAAAATATAAAAACATCAGAGAAGTCTATAATATTACCAAAGATATTGAAAAACAATTAACATATGCAAATTCTACTACAAATTCAGAACTATTAAGATGGTCTGGAGTTACAAGAGATAGTGGAACATTACAAATGTTGTATTCATTAGCTGGAATTGTAATTGGTATTATAATTGTTTCTAGTGTATTTGTAATAAGAAATAGTTTTGCGATTTCTATAACAGAAAAAATGAAACAATATGGTATGTTATCAAGTATAGGTGCAACCAAAAGGCAAATAAAGAAAAACGTGCTTTTTGAAGGAATGCTTTTAGGATTAATATCAATACCAATAGGAATATTTTGTGGAGTATTAGCAACATTTATTTTGATGAAAGTTTCAACAGAATTAGTTGGAAAAAGCGTATTTACAAATGAAGTTGAATTTGTATTTAGTATGCCATATTGGGCAGTTATAATAAGTATAGCTTTAGGATTTGTAACAATTTATTTATCTTGTATTTTTTCTGCTAGAAGAGCAGCAAAAATATCACCAATAGATGCAATCAGAAGCAATACTGACATAAAAATAAAATCAAAGAAAATTAAATGTCCAAAATTAGTTTCAAAAATATTTGGAATTGGAGGAGAAATTGCATACAAAAATTTAAAAAGAAACAAAAAGAAATATAGGACTACTGTTATTTCACTTGTAGTAAGTATTACAGTATTTATATCTTTAAGTACATTTTTGAATTATGCTTTTGGAATAACAGGAATTTATTATAAAGAAATGGATTATAATATTACTATTTATTCAAACTATCAAAATGATAATGAAAATAGTGAAAAAAATACTTTTGAGTATTACCAAAAACTTATGGAGAGTTCGAATGTAGATAAATATGCAATAATGAGAACAGTGGTTTTTGATAAATGTAATATAGAGCAATTTGCAACAGAAGAATTTAAAAATTATTATAAAGAAAGTTATTCAGCTTCAATAGATGAAGCCATGACTATCTCAATTACTTCAATAGGGGATAAAGCATATAGAGATTATGTGAAAAAAATTGGTGGAAAATATGATGATTATAAAGATTCTATTATTTATTGTGATGATTCTAGTATTTATACATATGACAATGAAAGCCAAAAATCAGAAAGAATGATACCATTTGATTTTAAAGAAAATGATGTTATAAAAGGTACAACTGTTGGCAATGAGGAAGTAAACTTGAAAGTAGCTAAAATTTCAGACCAAAGTCCTTTAGCTGCAAATAGATATACTTTTTCTGGAACATTTTTGGTAAGTGATGAATATATGGATAAATTAAAAGATTATGGTTGTGTTAGTGCATATGTAAATGCAAGTAATGCAGAAGAATTTTGCAAAAAATTAGATGAGGAAGAGACTAGACTTGCGAAAGAAGGAATAAGACTTAATTATACAAATTACAATGAGGAAGCTGAACAACAAAATAGAATGGTTCTTCTTATATCAATATTTCTATATGGATTTATTGTTGTAATTACATTAATTGGTGTAACAAATATTTTTAATACAATAACAACAAATATGAATTTAAGAAGTAAAGAATTTGCAATGTTAAAATCAATTGGTATGACTAAAAAAGAGTTTGATAAAATGATTAATTTGGAAAGTGTATTTTATGGTGTGAAGTCTTTAATAATAGGAGTTGCTTTAGGTTCTGGTATTTCTTATTGGATTTATAAAATTTCAATTGGAAGCCAAGCTACAGAAAATTTGAAATTTGTTTATCCAACAAATGCTGTTATAATTTCTGTTGTATTTATTGCTGTTATTGTTGGCATTATTATGAGATATTCTTTAAATAAGATTAATAAACAAAATATTATTGAGACTATTAGGAATGATAATATTTAAAAAATATATGAAATTGAGCCTGAACAAGAAAATGGCTCAATTTTAAGTATTAATAAAAATTTAATAATTTTTTTATTTTTTATTAATAAAAATCTGTTATAATAGAGAAGAAAAGAAAGGAAGAAGAAAAATGTATAACATATTAGTAGTAGATGATGATAAAGAAATAGTAAAAGCGATTGAAATATATTTAGGAAAAGAAAATTATAAAATAATAAAAGCATATGACGGAGAACAAGCACTAGAGAAAATAAAAGAAAATAAAATACAATTAGTAATATTAGACATAATGATGCCAAAAAAAGATGGAATAGAAACACTAGAAGAAATAAGAAAAGACAAAAATATACCAGTAATAATGTTATCAGCAAAATCAGAAGACATAGACAAAATAAATGGATTAAATAATGGAGCAGATGATTATATTACCAAACCATTTAATCCCGTAGAATTAATAGCAAGAGTAAATGCACTGATAAGAAGATATACCAAATTAGGAAGTTCAATAAATGAAACCGCTTCTGAAAGTGAAAAAACAAATATTATAAAAAATGGAGAATTGGTAATAAATGACGATTTAAAAAAAGTAATAGTAGACGGCAAAGAGGCCAAGCTAACCCCTACCGAATATAACATATTAAAATTTTTAACTCAAAACAAAGGAAAAGTATTTTCAATTGAAGAAATATATACAAATGTATGGGATGGAGAATGTTATGCAGCAGAAAATGTAATTGCAGTACATATAAGACACATAAGAGAAAAGATTGAGATAAATCCTAAAGAACCTAAGTATTTAAAAGTTATTTGGGGAGTCGGATATAAAATAGAAGATTTGCACCGATGAGAACCGGTCCCAACGGTGCAGAGGGAGGAAAAATGAAAAGAAATAAGCTATTAAAAGCAGTAAGTTATGTAGTATTATCAATATCAATAGTAATACTTATTATATCTATTATGTGTATTGCGATAAAAAATTCAGATTATCTTAATGAAGAAAAATATTTTAAATCTGAACAATTTGCGTTTAACTACTTGATGACATTAAGAGATATTGCAAATATTTTAATACATAATAATAGTTTATATGATAGTGTAAAAGACGAAGAGATGGAAATATATCATATATATAATAATTATTCAGCAAGTGGCGATATACAAAGTACGTATACGAATTATCCAAGCTTAAAAAACATAAATTTTTTGATTATTTATAAAAATAAGGCGATTACGAATATATCAGCTAATACGATTAACGAAATAAAAGAACAGATGAACAATCTTCCATCGGATTCAAAAGTTAATATTTTAGATGGCAAGATTCAAACAGATTCGCAAAGTATGGAACAATATGGAGATAAGTACTTAAATAATTTTATAATTACATATTATACTACAGATACAGCGAAAACTGATACAATGCTTAAAGATGGAAGATACATTGAATATATTTCAGCAAATATAAATGATTTTGAGGTGTATAGTTCATATAAAGAAGAGCTAAACTCAAGTTCTGACAGGCAGATGGCGACAACATTTTTAAAAATGGTTGAACCAATTGCAAATAATTCATATGTTATCATGCCAATAAGTGCAGTATTAACGGTATTATTGATTATATATTTGACAAGTGCAATTGGACATGATGAAGATGAAAAAAAATCGGTTGAGATTAATACTTTTGATAGAATTCCAATAGAAGCAATATGTTTTGTTGCAATGTTAATTAGTTGTATGCCATTTATATTATTAGAATTTGTTGGAACTGATTATAATGCAATAACATCAATAGCTATAACAGCATATTTTATTATATATATTTGTGTTGCGATTACTATGACAACTATTATAAAAAGGGTAAAAGCAAAGCAATTTTTAAGAACATCATTCATAGGAAAAGTTTTGATTTGGTGGTTAAATATTTGCAAAAAAATCATAAAAAAAATAGAAACTATTTATAATACCCTTATATATTCTCCGAATACGACAGCTAAAGTAATAATTACAGCGGGTTTAACAGTATTTACATTGATTTTGATAATAACATTATTTGGAGACAGTTCAATGTTGCCAGTCATAATATTTATGATAATAGGATTTGTTTTATATAAGATAATAAGAATTTTTAAAGAGTATTTACAAATAGAGAAGAAATTAAAAGAAATATATGAAGGAGACAATCAGAATGAACTTGATGCTAAAGAATTTTCTAGTACATTCAAAAATTCAATAATATATTTAAATGATATTTCAAATGGGTTTGAAAATGCAGTTCAAGAAAGAATGAAAAGTGAAAGAATGAAAGCTGAACTAATAACTAATGTTTCGCACGATATAAAAACACCGTTAACCTCAATAATCAACTATGTTGACTTATTGAAAAAAGAAAATATCCAAAATGAAAAAGCAAAAGAATATATAGAAATATTAGAAAATAAATCTCAAAGATTAAAGAGACTTACAGAAGATTTAGTAGAGGCTTCTAAAGTATCAACGGGAAATATATCTTTAAATTTGGAAAAAATTAATATAGTAGAACTTGTAAAACAGGCAACAGGTGAATTTGAAGATAAGTTTAAGAAACGAGGACTAGAAACTATAATTAATACTAAACAAAGTGAAATTAATGTTATGGCAGATAGTAAATATATGTATAGAATTATAGAAAACTTATATAGCAACATTTCAAAGTATGCACTAGAAAACTCGAGAGTATATATTGATATAAAATGCACCGATGAGAACCGGTCCCAACGGTGCAAAAAATGCACGGCAGAGAACCGGTCCCAACGGTGCAAATAGAAATAAAAAACATATCAAAAGATAGACTTAATATTTCTGCTGATGAATTAATGCAAAGATTTGTAAGAGGGGATAAAGCTAGAACTACAGAGGGAAGCGGACTTGGGATTTCTATTGCACAAAATTTAACCGAGTTACAAAATGGAAAGTTTGAGCTAAAGCTTGATGGAGATTTATTTAAAGTTGAACTGACATTTAATAAGATATAGAAAAGAAGGAATATAGAATGAACAATAATAAAAATAAAAAAATAAAGATACTAAGAATAATAATATTTATTGTAACTGTAATTCTTATGATAGGACTTACGATATATTTGTTTCCGGTAATGAAAAATCTATCAACACATGAAGGACAAATAGCATTTAAAGAAAAAGTCAGCAATTCAGGAATTTATGGATTTTTATCATTATTAGGACTGCAATTTGCACAAATATTTTTGGTTGTATTGCCAGGAGAACCATTAGAAATACTTGCTGGAATGTGTTATGGCGCTGTGGGTGGAACTTTATTTATCTTATTTTCAGTAGCGCTTACAACAACTGTAATCTTCTGGATAACTAGAAAGTTTGGGAAAGAACTTATATATGATTCGTTTGGAAAAGAGAAAATCGATAAGATTGAAAATAGCAAGGTTTTTCAGAATCCTAAAAATATTGAATTTATATTTGCTATCTGTTTTGCAATAGTAGGAACTCCAAAGGATTTACTTACTTATATTGGTGCACTTTTTCCTATAAAACCGATAAAATTTATAATTATTGCTACATTTTGCAGATTCCCATCAATTATATCTTCTACTATTGTTGGACAGTATTTTTCAGAAGGAAATTGGAAAGTAAGTATAATTGTTTATTTAATCACTTTCATATTTACATTTTTAATTATAGCCTTAGTGAAATTTTTTGATAAGGAAAAAGTCGCAGAAAAGGCTCTGAAGGAATTGAAATAGTACTAGAATTGAGTAAAAACTTGAAAAATTATGTCAAATATGGTAATATATAGATTAGTGGAGTCAAGAACTCTTTGTAACTGTTGATGTTCGTTTTTTTTATTAAGGAGGATTATAATGGGAACATCAGTAAAAGAAGAATACGAGAACTTGAAGAGAATTGCTATAATCGAGTTGACAGTAATATTACTAATAACAGTAATAAAAAGCATTTTGCCATATTCAGAAACAATCAATTTTATACTGAATATTCAAGCATTGCTTTGCATGGTGTCATGGTTGAGAAGCCGGGCACGATTATCAAATAAAGTTAAAGAAGAGTATTTAAGAATAATTGCTGAAGTACTTGAAATTAGCTTGAGGCTGAGAGACGAGCAGGATATCAATAAAGAGGAACTTAAATATGAGACTAATGGCTTGTTAATGGAATTTGATGATTTGTTAGACTTTTTTCAGCAAAGAGTACCAGATGCAGGTATTACTAAAGAGTTGAGAAAACGTCGTGAGATACTTAATGAATATTTAGAAATGATAACAGAAAAAGCTTGAAATCTGCGATACAAGGTATTGCATAAGATGACATAATATGGTATAATTGATTTATTAGTAACTTTGAAACCACGTCTATAATAATTATTAGGAGGTAACAATATGATAAGTGGGTCAAAAATTAAAGCAGCACGATACGAGATTATGGATGAGATAGCAAATGAAATTGTCGAGAGACAATTTGAGTACTTGGAAAAAGCCATTGAAAATGGCAAGATAGAGTATTTTGCTACTCGGAAAGTATCTGCAAACAAACATACTATGAATCAGATTGCAGATTGGATTTTCAAAAAGAATGGGATTAAATGGCTGAGAATTCGGCAATTGATTACTAAAAAATCCCAGGAAATTTTAGAAAAAAAATTGAAAGGAGATTCTTGGAGTATTAGTTATGGCCTAAGTGTTGTAACTTTAAGACCTATCTCGTAAAATTTGTGAATATGTGTTCGAAAAAAGCCTGAAATTCAGGCTTTTTTTGATTTTTGCACCGTTGGGACCGGTTCTCAACGGTGCATTTTTCAAAAAATCAACCTAAAAAATCAACTGAAAATAATTGCCAAAAAAGATAGAATATGTTATAATATGATAGTATTTTAGCGAATTTGAAAGGAGTAATACCAATGACATTAGTAGAAGAATTAAAATGGAGAGGACTAATAAAAGATATATCAAGTCCAGAATTAGAAGAAAAATTAAATAAAGGTGGACTAACATTTTATATAGGAACAGACCCAACAGCAGATAGTTTACATGTTGGACATTTGTCAAGCTTTTTAATCTCAAAAAGATTAAAAGATGCTGGGCATCATCCAATACTTTTAGTAGGTGGAGGAACAGGAATGATTGGAGACCCAAGACCTACAACTGAAAGAGCGATGATAAGTAAAGAACAAGTAAAACACAATTTCGAATGTTTAAAAGCACAAGTAGAAAAAATATTTGGATTTGAAGTTGTAAATAATAATGATTGGTATAAAGACATAAATGTAATAGATTTTTTAAGAGATTATGGAAAATATTTTAATGTGAATTATATGTTAGACAAAGATATAATAAGAAGAAGACTTGATACAGGAATTACGTATACGGAATTTTCATATATGATATTACAAGCCTTAGACTTTAAACATTTACATGAATGTAATGGAGTTGACCTACAATGTGCTGGTTCTGACCAATGGGGAAATATTACAGCTGGAATTGATTTAATAAGAAGGTCAACAGGTGATGAAGTATATGGATTTACAATGCCATTAGTTACAGATTCACAAGGAAAGAAATTTGGTAAAAGTGAAGGAAATGCATTATGGCTAGATAAAAATAAAACATCAAGTTATAAATTATATCAATTTTTTATAAATGTAGAAGATAGTATGGTAATAGATTACTTAAAAATATACACATTCTTATCAAAAGAAGAAATTGAAGAATATGCAAAGAAAAATGCGGAACATCCAGAATTACGAGAAGCACATAAAGCATTAGCAAGAGAAATTATAACATTCCTACACGGAAAAGACGAATATGAAAGAGCAGAAAAACTAGCACAAAGTTTATTCAATAATGAGTTCAAGAACTTAACTAAACAAGATATTAAAGACTTATTTGATGAACAAGATATTAAAGAAGTAGAAAGTAATATAGGAATAGTTGATATGTTGGTTAACACTGGAGCCGCTTCTAGCAAAAGAGAAGCAAGAGAATTTACACAAAGTGGAGCAGTTTCTATAAATGGCGAAAAAGTTACAGATATAGCAACAACAATAACAGATGATATGTTTATAGATGATACATATATAATTATTAAAAGAGGCAAGAAAAACTACTACATAGGTAGAAAATAAAATATAATAATATAAAAGGAGTGTGAGGAAAATGAGTGAAGAACCGCGAGAAAATCCAAAGCTGAAAATGGATAAAATGATGATAGGTCAAAAAGTGAGGAAAAGTTCTTTACTCATTTTTTGATACGTTATTTTTTTAATCCATTTCTTATATAATATAAAAACAAATTAATGTAAAAATGAATAGGGGGAAAGAAATGGAAATAGAAGAAATAAAAGAATTAGTAGCAAACAAAAAATTTACAGAATTAAAAAGTAAATTAGAAGAAATGAATAGTGCAGACATTTCAGAGATATTAGATGAACTAGAAGATAAAGAAAGTGTAATAATAGTATTTAGGTTATTAACTAAGGAAAAAGCAGGAGAAACCTTTTCACATATGGAATCAGACATGAGAGAAAAGTTAATACAAGATTTAACAGATGCTGAATTAAAAAATGTATTAGATGAATTATTTATGGATGATACTGTAGACCTAATAGAAGAGATGCCTTCAAATGTTGTACCTAAAATATTAAAGGCTATTTCTCACGAAGATAGAAAAAAAATAAATGAGTTGTTAAAATATCCAGATGATAGTGCTGGAAGTATAATGACAACTGAATTTATTGATTTAAAAGAAGATATGACTGCAGAAGAAGCACTAAAAAGAGTTAGAAAAATAGGAGTAGATTCAGAAACAATTTATACTTGTTATGTTCTAAGTTCACAGAGAATACTTAAAGGTCTTATAAATATTAAAGATATATTATTAAGTAAAAAAGAAACAAAAATAGGAACTTTAATGGAAACAAATATAATATCTGTAAATACTCTAGAAGACCAAGAAGAGGTTGCCAAAAAATTTGATAAGTATGATTATTTTGCATTACCTGTTGTAGACCACGAAAACAGGCTAGTTGGAATAATAACAGTAGATGATGCCATTAATGTAATACAAGACGAAGTAGAAGAAGACTTTGAAAAAATGGCAGCAATAACGCCAACAGAAGAAGGATACTTTCAAACATCAGTATTTAAGCATGCCAAAAGCAGAATATTGTGGTTGCTTATATTAATGTTATCATCAGCATTTACAGGCAATATCTTAACAAAATATGAAGATGCGTTTGCAGTAGTTCCAATATTAGTAGCATTTATTCCTATGATAATGGGAACTGGTGGAAATTGTGGCTCACAGAGTTCAACACTTATAATTCGTGGACTTGCTACTGATGAAATAAAATTAAAAGACGTATTTAGGGTACTTTGGAAAGAAGTTAGAGTAGCAATTGTAGTTGGAATCGCTTTAGCAATTGTAAATATGATAAGAATAATGATTCAATATAAAAATATGCAACTTGCAATTGTTTTAAGTATTACATTAATTGCCACTGTAATTGTTTCTAAAGTAATAGGTTGCACATTGCCTTTGCTTGCAAAAAGATTAAAATTAGACCCTGCAATTATGGCAGCACCATTAATTACAACAGTTGTTGATGTGTGTTCAATATTGGTGTATTTCCAAGTTGCGACACATATAATGGGACTTTAATGAGATTGGAGGGTGAAAAATGAATATAGAAGAAATAAAAGAATTAATTGAAAACAAACAATTTACACAACTAAAAAAAGAACTTAAAGAAATGAAAAGTGCTGATGTATCATTAATACTAGATGAACTTGACAAAGAACAAGCAGTTATATTATTCAGACTTTTGTCAAAAGAAAAAGCAGGAATGGCATTTGCGTATATGGAAACAGACATGAGAGAAAAACTAATTAAAGACTTAACTGACGCTGAATTAAAAAATGTATTAGATGAATTGTTTATGGATGATACAGTAGATTTAATAGAAGAAATGCCATCAAATGTTGTAACAAGAATTTTAAAAAATGTAGATAAAAATGATAGAAAAATAATAAATGAATTGTTGAAATACCCGGATGATAGTGCTGGAAGTATAATGACTACAGAATTTATAGATTTAAAAGAAAATATGACAATAGAACAAGCATTAGATAGGATACGCCAAATAGGTACAGATTCAGAAACAATATATACTTGTTATGTATTAGGAAAAAACAGAAAATTACAAGGAATTATTAGTATAAAGGATTTGCTTTTAGCAAAAGAAGAAAGTTTAATTGAGGACAATATGGAAACAAACATAATATCTGTAAATACTTTAGAAGACCAAGAAGAAGTTGCTAAGAAATTTGATAAATATGATTTGTATGCATTACCTGTAGTTGATAATGAGAATAGATTAGTTGGTATAGTAACAGTAGATGATGCTATTAATGTATTACAAGATGAAGCAGAAGAAGACTTCGAAAAAATGGCAGCTATGGCGCCAACAGAAGAAAGTTACTTTGAGACATCAGTATTCAAACATGCAAAAAATAGAATTGTGTGGTTACTTATATTAATGCTTTCATCTGCTATAACAGGAACAATTATAACTAAATATGAAAATGCATTTGCAGCAGTGCCATTATTAGTAGCATTTTTACCGATGTTGATGGATACTGGAGGAAATTGTGGTTCACAAAGTTCAACACTTATAATTCGTGGGCTTGCTACAGATGAACTTGAAGTAAAAGATGTATTCAAAATTTTATGGAAAGAAATAAGAATTGCTGTTATTGTAGGAATATCATTAGCTACAATTAATGGTTTAAGGATTTTTGCACAATATAAAAATTTGCAAATTGCATGCACGGTAGGATTAAGTATAACAAGTACTGTCATATTGTCTAAGTCAATTGGATGTTTATTGCCTTTGCTTGCAAAAAAACTAAAATTGGACCCTGCAATTATGGCTGCTCCTTTAATTACTACTATTGTTGATATTCTTTCTGTATTAGTGTATTTTAATATTGCTACAGCTATTATGGGATTATAAAATTTAATAAATGTGAAAAGTTTGTGAAAACTAGCACTCTCTTATTGACATTGCTAAAATATAGATATATAATAGCAATATCAAAGGAGAGTGTTTTAATATGGAAACAAAACAATTTAAAGCAGAGTCAAAAAGACTACTAGATTTAATGATAAATTCAATTTATACAAACAAAGAAATATTTTTAAGAGAACTAATCTCAAATGCAAGTGATGCGATAGACAAACTAGCATATCGTTCACTAACAGACAAAAATTTAAATGTAGACACATCAAAATTAGAAATCAAAATAAAAATTGACAAGGAAAATCGTCAAATAATAATAAAAGACAATGGATGTGGAATGACAGAACAAGAACTTGAGAACAATTTAGGAACAATTGCGCAAAGTGGATCATTAGCATTTAAAGAAGCAAACGAGAAAAAAGAAGATATTGATATCATAGGACAATTCGGAGTTGGGTTCTATTCAGCATTTATGGTAAGTGATAAAGTAACTGTAGAAAGTAAGTCAGTTGATGAAGCGCAAGCACATAAATGGGAATCAACAGGGGCAGAAGGATACACAATAGAACCATGTGAAAAAGAAGATATTGGTACAACAATAACATTGCACATAAAAGAAGATAATGAAGATGAAAAATATAGTGAATTTTTAGAACAATATAAAATACAAGGATTGATTAAAAGATATTCTGACTATATCAGATATCCAATAAAAATGGACATAGAACATCAACACAAAAAAGAAGGAACAGAAAATGAATATGAAACAGAGATAGAAACAGAAACTATAAATAGTATGATTCCAATTTGGAAAAAAGAAAAAAGCAAAGTAACTAAAGAAGAATACAACAGTTTTTATACAGAAAAGTTCAATGATTTTATGCCACCATTAAAAGTAATACATTCATCAGTAGAAGGGCAATTCACATATAATGCATTATTATATATACCATCACATTTACCATATGATTATTATTCACAAGAATACGAAAAAGGACTTCAATTATATTCAAATGGTGTATTAATAATGGATAGATGCAGTGAATTATTACCAGACTATTTTGGATTTGTAAAAGGATTAGTAGATAGTCCAGATTTATCATTGAATATATCAAGAGAAATGTTACAACATGATAGACAATTAAGAATTATAGCTAAAAACCTTGAAAATAAAATAAAATCAGAGCTACAAAATATGTTAAAAACTGAAAGAGAGGAATATGAAAAATTCTTTAACACATTTGGTATGCAGTTAAAATATGGAACTTATGATAATTATGGAATGAACAAAGACAAATTAAAAGATTTATTAATGTTCTATTCTTCATCAGAAAAGAAACTAGTGACTTTAGATGAATATGTTTCTAGAATGAAAGAAGGACAAGCAACTATCTATTATGCTTCAGGTGAATCTATTGACAAAATTGATATGTTACCACAAGTTGAAGGTGTAAAAGACAAAGGATATGAAATATTGTATTTAACTGAAAATGTTGATGAATTTGTAATACAAGTATTACAAGAATATAAAGAAAAGAAATTTGCAAATGTATGTGCTGATAATATAGATTTAGAAACTAAAGAAGAAAAAGAGGAACTTCAAAAAGTAAATGACGAAAATAAAGACATGTTTGAAGTTATGAAAGAAGCGGTAGGAGAGGAAGTTGACAAAGTAAGATATACACACAAATTAAAAAATCATCCAGTATGTTTGACAAGTGAAGGAGCAATTTCAGTTAAAATGGAAAAAGTCATAAATTCTATGCCTAATAATGAAGAAAAAATTAAAGCTCAAACTATCTTAGAGATTAATGAGAACCATCCAATTGCTCAAAAGATTAAAGATTTATATCAAAGTAATAAAGATGAACTTAAAGAATATACTAAAGTTCTATATGCTCAAGCTAGATTAATTGAAGGCTTACCTATTGAAAATCCAACAGAAATTAGTAATTTAGTTTGTAATTTAATATCAAAATAAATTGACATAAAACTCAGAAGATGCTATAATATAATTGACAGGAAAATTCCTGTTTTTGGTAACTTGTTAATATTTTAACAACACACAAAGGAGAACAAAAATGGCAGAAGAAATTAAGACCAAAAAACTGAGTATTTCCGAAATGGTATCAGCACTGAAAGAGTTGAATTCTAATACTGAATTCAAAATTTTTAGTGAGGACGTAATCGAATTTAAAGGGGTACGTCCAGCGGAGGCAAAATATCCTGAAGGATATTACTATTCACCAATGCGTGGCATTACAAATGAAGAGAATGCTACATCAGATGAAGATATTGCCAAATTCAGATTGATGACTGTATGCGGATAGGAAAATGTCATTATTTGAAACAGATTACTGTACCTCACGAAAGTGGGGTTTCTTTTTTGCTTTTAAATTCATTTTTAAGAAAGCACATACTTTTTTTAGGCTCATAAGATATATAAAAAAGAATGGAGGCAAGATAATGAAAAAAATATTAGAAGTAAAGAATATTTGTAAAACATATCAATCCAAAAACGGAGAAATAGAAGCACTGAAAAATATAAGTTTTGATATAGAACAAGGAGAGTATATAAGTATAATTGGTCCGAGCGGTTGTGGCAAATCAACTTTATTATCAATTATATCTGGTCTTGAAGGAAAAACATCTGGAGAAATTTACATAGATGGAAAAATTGGATATATGCTACAAAAGGATAATCTTTTAGAGTGGAGAACTATATATAAAAATGTATTGTTAGGTTTGGAAATTCAAAAAGAAAATACACCGGAAAATAGAGAATATGTAGAAGAGTTACTAAAAAAATATGGGTTATATGAATTTAAAGACAAATATCCTACTCAATTATCTGGAGGAATGAGACAAAGAGTGGCACTTATTAGAACTCTTGCTATTCGCCCTAAAATTTTGCTATTAGATGAGGCTTTTTCTGCTTTAGATTACCAAACTAGATTAATGGTTACAGAAGATATTTTTAAGATTTTAAAAGCGGAAAATATTACTGCATTAATGGTTACCCATGATATATCAGAAGGTAGAGTTCAAAATAGACAGTATGCTAGATAAAAACAATTTGAATTTAATAGAAATACTTAAATTTCAGAGTATAAAAAAATTTTGAAATTTATTTTTAACTATTGACAAAAACAAATGTTTGATATAAAATTGAGAAAAAATAAATTTTGTAAGTTTATGGAAAAGTTTTAAATATTATGATATAAATAGAATAATTAATATAACTTATAATAATAAAAAGGGAATTGATAAATCTATGAAAGAAAAAAGATGTTTATTATGCAATAAACCATATGATTATAAATATAAAATGTTTGGAAGAGGATGCCTTGATAACATATATGGAGTATTAGATTTTCATAAACCACCAAAATTTGTATGGAACAAAGAGGCATATTTATGCACTAAAATTGCTTGGAAAAATCATAAATATTTCTTAACAAAAAAGAAAAAATATAACTTAGCACAAAAATATATAGCATTTAATTATTTAGAGAAAATGAATTTGGAAGCTTTAAATGATGTAAAGACGATGTTAACAAATGATATAAAGAATATAACTACATTTTCTAAAAGTAGGACAGAATTAATGTCATTTACATTAAATGATATATATAAATTATATAACTATTATCAAAAATTTGAAAAAATTATAAAGGATTTTCAAAATATAGATTGGGAAAAGATAGATAAAGAAACAGCAAAGAAACTTATAAAAAGTATAAGTTTTATATTTGATATAACTAAAAAATCAAATCCAATATCATATGCAGTCTTTTATTCGATGCAATATATATTTTGGAAGGTTGTTGTTGTAGGTGGCATATTGTGTAAAATGAAACTGTCTGCTAAATTATTAAGTAATTCTCTATATTTATTTGGAGAAGAACCAAAAAATTTATTTATAGAAGATGATGATATAATTGAGTTAATAACAGAAAATGAAATGTTTAAAGCTAAAATACAACAATTGATAAAAAAATATGGAGAAGGAAAAAATGAATTTATTGTAGATGATAGTGCACTTGATGAAGATATTTCTATAACATTTGATAGCAAAGATTTACTCTTTGCATTACATAATGCTACAGTATTTGTTAAAGCACAAAAGAATGAAAATAATATATGGGAAATGGAGGTACAAATAAAAGATACATATGACTTTACTGAATTTAAAAATTTGAAAGAATATGCAGATAATAAAGATGGAATATTAGAAGATATTTTGTCAACAACATTAAATAATCTAGCTGTAGTATCAAGTGAATATGGGGTTATAAAAATATATGACTTGGAAATAAAATTTAGAACAAAAGAAGAAAAATATTAAATTTTATAAGAAGGTGTTCATATTGAAAAAAACAGAAATAACTAAAACAACGTCGTTGATAATGTGTACTGTTATTATATTAGGTTTAATTATTTATATTTTTATAATAAAAGAATTTGTAAATAAGGATAATGACTATAAAAAATTAGGATTAGAAATAAAAGAATCAAATATAGAATATAGCACAATTTATGACTATGATAAGTTGTATAAATATAAAGTGTACAAAATAAAAAATTATTATAATAATATGGAAAAGTTTAAAAAGCAATTAGAAGATAATGAGGATTGGAGTAAAAATAAATTTTATGAATACATAATGTTAAAGTTTTGTGAAATTAAAGATGATGAAAATATTAAAATTGACAGAGAAAATCTATATTATTATCATAAAAATGGAGCTTATGCTATTTTTGATTTGAAGAATGCAAAAATATATTATTTTGAAAACAGTATTTGGAATAACCATAAAGAGTATAGTAATATTTTAGGTATAGAAACAAAAAAATATAATACAAGAGAAATATACAGTGTAAGAGGTGGACCACAAAATGACGGTTTAGACTATTATGTATATGAATTTTCAAAAGAATGTGGACAAGATATAGTAAAAAATCTAGATAATGATTCTAAATGGAGCAAATATAAATTAGAAGATAAAATATTAAATAATTATACATACAACAAAGAAGTACTTGAGATTAAAAACGGATATTACCATTATGAATTGGTATGTAGAACGAGAGATGAAAATAAAAAGAAAAATGTTACTAAAGAAAATGCAACAGGTTGTGAAATAGGCGTTTATGATGCTGACAAGAATATCCTATATTATTATTGGCAAAGTATATAATAAAATAAAGAAAAATTTTAAATTTGTGAAAGGAATTTTACGTAATGAACAATGAATTAAATGAGCAAAATAATTTTATAATGTATACAACAGATGATGGACAAGTTGATATTGAAGTGAGATTAGAAGAGGAAAATGTATGGCTTACTCAAAAATCAATGGCCGAATTATTTGAAACAACTAGGAATAATATAACAATGCATATAAAAAATATTTTTGAAGATGGAGAACTACAAGAAAAAACAGTTAGTAAGGATTCCTTACTAACTGCTAAAGACGGAAAAAACTATAAAACAAAATTTTATAATTTGGATTTAATTATAGCAGTGGGATATAGAGTCAAATCAGTTCGAGGTACGCAATTTAGAATATGGGCAAATAAATTAATTAAAGAATATCTAATAAAAGGATATAACCTTAATGTTAAAAGATTCAAAAACAATGGAGGCGGAACATACTTTGAAGAGGTATTAGAAAAAATTAGGGATATCCGTTCATCAGAAAAAGTATTTTGGAGAAAAATATTAGATATTTATGCTACAAGTGTAGATTATGATGTTAAAAATGAGCAAACAAGAAAATTTTTCAAAACAGTTCAAAACAAAATGCACTATGCCGTTCATGGTAACACAGCAGCAGAAGTAATATTTAATAGAGTGAATAGCGAAAAAGAGAATATAGGATTAACAAACTTTAAAGGAAATATGCCTACAAGAGCAGAAACTGAAATCGCTAAAAATTATTTGAGTGAAAAAGAATTGGATTTATTAAATAGAATGGTGTCAGCATATTTAGATGTTGCAGAGATTAATGCTTTAAATATGCATGCGATGACAATGAAGGACTGGGTAAAAGAACTAGATGGATTTTTAACTATGACTCATAAAGATATATTAGAAGGAGCTGGGACAATATCTCATGAAAAAGCATTAGAGAAAGCACATAAAGAATATGATAAATATATGAGAAATCATTTAACACAAGCAGAAAAAGATTATCTAGAAATAATGGGTGAAGATATAAAAAAGTTAAAATAATGCAAGAGTAAAATGCTAATTAAAGGATAAAAAAAGAAAGATAACTAGTAAGTTATGGAGAAGATTAAATGAAGAAATTATTAAAATATGGAATAATAGCTATTATTATAATAACTATTATTGTTTTAGGAATAAATTTATATGTAAGAATATCCACAAATAAACAAATTATTAAAGGAAATGACTATACAGCATTATCTGATGTAGATTGTATAATAATTCTAGGAGCTGGAATATGGAAAGATAAACCTAGTCCTATGTTAGAAGATAGATTATTAGAAGGTATAAAATTATACCAAAATAGTGTGTCAGACAAGATAATAATGAGTGGTGATCACGGAAGAAGAGAATATGATGAAGTAAATATAATGAAAAATTATGCGATTGAAAAAGGCATACCATCAGAAAATATTTTTATGGATCACGCAGGATTTTCTACTTATGAAAGTATATACAGAGCAAAAGATATTTTTGAAGCAAAGAAAGTAGTAATAGTAACTCAAGAATACCATTTATATAGGGCATTATATATTGCAAATCAGTTAGGGTTGGAAGCCTATGGAGTAGGAGCAGATTCAAGAAAATATGTAGGAGCAACATATAGAGAATTAAGAGAAATATTAGCGAGAGATAAAGATTTTATAAAATGCATATTTAAGCCAGAGCCTACTTATTTAGGAGATACAATTCCTGTAAGTGGAAATGGAGATATTACAAATGACGGTAAACAAGATATTTAAGAAATATTGGAGTTAGTATGAAAAAATTTTTTATAATTGTTATATTTATAATTATTAGTGTGATTTTAGTAGCGTTATTATATTTTTTTAACACTATTCCACACAAACAATATTCTAATAGCGATTTTAATATTGAAACTTATATTAGTAGTGTTGATAAAGACAATGATGGAATATATGACCAAACCCAATACAAGTAAACTATGAAGAAGATGTTTTAGAACTATACGGACAAGATTATATTATAGGACATTATAGAATCAGTTAAACAAATTACATTGATATCTTAACAACTAAAATAGATATTATATGTGAGTTAAAAATGTCCAAATTTTTGAGTAAAATAAGCTCCTAAATTGGACATTTTTTATAATTATAAAAGTTAGCAATACCAATGCTTTTGAACAATACAGATGACATATTTTACTAACTAGGGTAGGTGTGTGATAGTGAAAACTATCACATAACTACCCTTAAACTATTTATGAGCAAGTGAGGACATATTAAAAAAATCTAAAATAAATTTTAAAGTAAGGGAGAATTTTTATAAGAAAATAGATGTATATATAGTATAGGGAGAGTGAATTAATATGAGTGAAACTTTCAAAATTAATATATACTTCGACGAAAAAGGTGAAGAGCTAGAAGGATTAATAAAACACTTAATAATTAATATCTTAAAAAAAGATATTTTTGAGCATTAAAATTTTATTCAAAATAAGATATAATAAAACTTAAATTCAAATTGTTTTTATCAAGCATAGAAGGGAGGAAAAATGCTTGAACAAATAGAAAAAACAATATACAAGGTAGCAATATATATAAGGTTATCAAAAGAAGATGTAGAAAGAGGCTATGATGAAAGTGAAAGTATAAAAAATCAAAGAACCTTACTAAAAGAATATGTGCAAAAATTAGGATGGAAGTACCAATTAATAGATACATATATAGATCAAGGCTTTACTGGAACAAATTTTAATAGACCAGATTTTCAAAGAATGATAAGAGATATAGAAAACGGAAAAATTAATATGGTTGTAACAAAAGACTTATCCCGTTTAGGGCGTGATTATATAGAAACAGGAGAATATATAGAAAAATGGTTCCCGGAAAATAATGTAAGATATGTTTCAGTAACAGATGGAATAGATACTTTTGAATCATCAAATGGTAACAATGACATTGCACCTTTTAAATCAATATTAAATGATATGTATTCAAAAGACTTATCAAAAAAAATTAGGACGGCTTTACATACTATGCAGAAACAGGGAAAATGGGTAGGAGGAAAGACACCACTTGGATACATAAAAGATTCGAATGATAAAAATAAATTAATAATTTATGAACCAGAGGCTCAAATTGTAAGGACTATTTTTAATATGGCATCTAGTGGAAATCAAGTTGGAACAATAAGAGATTACTTAAACAATAGCAATATTCCAACAGCAAATAAATCAAGATACAATAAAGAAACATATTGGGAAAATAAAACAGTAAAAAACATATTAAAAAATAAAGTTTATATAGGCACAACAGTGCAAAATAAAAGGAGTAGAATAAGTTATAAAAATAGAAAAATTAGACCAAATTCAGAAGAAAAATGGATAATTGTAGAAAATACACACGAACCAATAATAGACAAAAAAGTATTTGATACAGTGCAAAAAATGGTAATAGTTCAAAACTACAATAGAAATGAAAAGAAAAATATGTTTTTATTAGATGGTTTACTTTTTTGTTACGAATGCAAACATAAAATAGGAGTAAGAGGAAAAAAGAATGGTAATTACTATATGGTATGTAATAATTATCGCAGAAACTCAAAATTAGGACTTTGTACTTCTCATGGATTTAGTTATTTTAATTTAGAAGAGACTATAATCAATTATATTAAAAATTTATTCCAAAAAATAGATAGTAAAAAAATAGAATTAGAAGTAAAAAAAGGAATGACAAAATATGATTATGGAAAAATACTTCAAAAACTAGAAAATGAGATAAAATTAATAAATAATAATATTGACAAAATGTATGTAGACAAATTAAACAATAAAATAAGTGAAGAAATGTATGAAAGAGTATTGAAAAAATTTGGAGATGAAATAAAGCAAAAGGAAAAAGAATACATGAAAACTAAACAGCAAAAAGAAGAAGCAAAACAAGATGATACAGAAAAAATAAAAAGTATTGTACAGGATTTTCTAAGTCTAAATAAATCAACACCAGAAATTATGAAAGTAATTATTAATAGAATAGAGATACATCAAGATAAACAAGTAGATTTGTATTTTAATTTTAAACAATTAAATAACTTAAAAGAAAAAGTATAAGGCTAATTTAATGTTAAATATTAGATTAGCCAAAAGTAAAAATTAAAACTACCTATTTTAACATCAACCAGAAGCAATAAGTATGTCAGACAGAGTAATAGTATTATCACATAGACCAGCAACAGTAAGAAAAATATATACTGTTGATTTTGAAATGGAAAATAGAACTCCATTAAATTGTAGAGAAAATCCTAAATTTAGTAAATACTTTAATTTGATGTGGAAAGAGCTCGGAAATAAAACTATATAAAATTTGTTCTAATCTTGACCTTTACAACATAATATGGTAGTATCAGGAACGTAGGAGAAAGACAAGATGGAAAAAAGAGATTTATATGATAAAAACAGACAAAAAACAAATGAAATAATAGATGCCGAAGAAGCGGTACCAGAAAGCAGATATATACTTGTAGTACTTACATTAATTCAAAACACAGAAGGAAAAATACTAGTTCAAAAAAGAAGCGAACAGAAGGGTGGCAAATATGGATTGACTGCTGGGCATGCTAAAATGGGAGAAACATCAAGACAAGGAATGATTACTGAAATACGAGAAGAACTAGGAATCAACATTAAGTCTGAAAGTTTAAAACTAATGTATTCAGAAAGAAATGATATAGACAGATGTTTTTATGACTTATATTATTTACAACAAGACATAGATACATTAGTATTAGAACCTAAAGAAGTTGAATTTGTAAAATGGTGTTCAAAAGAAGAAATTAAGGAATTATGCAAAAAGAATGAGTTTAAAAAATCACATATTGAAGCATTTGAAATATTAGCAGATAAAATATCCTAAGTTTTTGAAATTTAATAAATTGGAGTGTGATTATATGCCATCCATAGCACAATGGGATGTAAATGATGATTGTAATTTAAATTGCAAACATTGTAGAGTGACTGAAAAGAATTTAAAAGAGCCAGCATTGTCATTAAAACAAGCCAAGGAATTATTAGCACAATTATATTATTGTGGTGTAACAAAACTAAATTTATCTGGAGGGGAACCATTTTTGCGAAAAGATATTTTTGATATTTTGGAATATGCAAGAAAGTTTGACGATATAGTAATTACTACAAATTGTACTTTACTAAATGAAGCTAAATGTCAAAAATTAGTTACTTTTCCAAATACACGATTATCTATTAGTATTGATGGAATGAAACATATTCACGACGAATTTCGAGGCAAACAAGGCACATTTCAGAGAATAATAGATACTCTCCCTGTGCTAAATAAGTATAATATTTCATTTTCTATAAGATATACAATTTCTTCAGCTACTATTCAAGATGCCAAAAAGGTATTAAAACTAGCAGCAGAAAATGGAGCACAAGACTTTAATACAAGAAGAGTTATATTAACTGGTAATGCCAGTGAAGAATTATTAGTATCAAACGAAGAATATAAAAATATTATAAAAGAATTAATTCAAGAATCAAAAGAACTAAATATCAAATTTAGAACAGGTGATCCAACTCTTATTCCGATTTTTCCAGAGGTGTTTGGAATAGATATAAAAGAAGCGGAAAAATATTATGCAGGATGTGAGGCTGGAGATGAAATTATATACATAGATTTTAAAGGTAATGTTGGTGCTTGTTCTTATATTCCAATTTTTGCAGATAATATAAAAGATAAATCATTAGATGAAATCTTAGAAAAGAATAAATTATTTATAACTCTAAAGCAATACAAAGAAAATTTAAAAGGCAAGTGCAGACAATGTACATATAAGTCTATTTGTGGTGGGTGCAGAGCAACAGCATTAGCACTAAAAAATTCGCTACTTGAAGAAGATCCACTTTGTTTATTGTAAAGGAGGTGGAAGAATGGACGATAAAAAGAAAATAGTTACTTGCAGAATGTGTGGTTAATATGAGTATTTTTCCAAAGAAATTAATTAAAGGTAAAGACGATTTTACTACTTTTCATATGAGAATTTGCAATAATTCTGATGAAGATATTATAGGACAGATTAAATATAAAGTTATACTGCCTGATGGCAATTCAATAGAGATGGATATTGATAGAACAGAAAAGGTAGAGGCTAATTCAGAATTAAATGAATATGATAATTTTTACATAAAAGCTGAATATCCAATTGGTAGATATTTTGTAGAAGGCAGATTTATATGGGATGGAATGGATATCTTATCAGATACTAATAAGGATGATTTTTTTGATGTTATTACTAAAGAGGGAGAATGAACATGAGAAAAATTGATGGTTTAAAATTTTTGCAAAAACATTTTCCAGATTTGACAGTTGATTGTTTATTTGTAGATAAAATAGAAAATTTGAATGAACAATCTTTATATTTAAAAAATAAGAATGAACAAATTTGGAGAGTAAGGGGAGGGCGAAAGAGTGGTTCTGAACTTAATTTGCCACAAGGTACTTTTCGTACTCCTCAAGATTTAAAACAATTCATATGGGAGCAAAAACAAAAGGACAGTAATATGGATTTTGTAATTCATAGAGTTTCACCAGAATATTTTACTGCTCCTTTTGTTGGAACTTTGGCTGTTTATAATAATTGCGATAGACCTGGAATAAAGATAGAATTACAACAAGCTACTAAAGAACTAGTTAATTCAATAGATAAAGGCAAAAGACCTCGTGATTGGGAAGCTTGCCTTATTTTAGATTATGAATTTTTAAGCAAGTCTCCAACGGTTTTAAAGAGAGACCCTAATGTAGATATTAATTTTTTGAAATATTCTATTGTGGCAATTCATGAAGTGGGAGAAGAGATTTTTGCACTTTATGAGGAAAAGCAGGAAGAAGCGGAAACATATACTAGATTCAATATTTATAATCTTGGACAAGTTGTTTTAGATGACCACAGAAGTAAAGAATCTTTTATTTCAAGATAAGTCACCAAAACTTTCTTTTTGCATAAAATATATCAGAGCTGTCGATTTACATATGCAAAAAGAAAGGGATGAGTATATGAAAGAAGTTTCGAAAGATAGAAAAAAGTATTTAAGAAAAATTAGGTTAAGAAAAATAGAAATTTTAATAACACAAATAGCAATTGTTATAGCATTTATTGCATTATGGGAAATACTTGCTCAAAAAGGAAAAATAGACAGTTTTATTACAAGTCAACCTTCTAGAATAGTAAAAACTTTTATGAATTTGTCTTCAAATAATTTAATAGAACATTTAAAGATTACAGTAGAAGAGACTTTTATAGGATTTTTGTTGGGAACTATAGCTGGAGCAATTACAGCAATAATATTGTGGTGGTCTCCATTCATCTCCAAAGTATCAGAACCATTTTTAGTTGTATTAAATAGTTTGCCTAAAATAGCACTTGGTCCAGTAATTATTATCTGGGTAGGAGCAGGGATGCCTGCAATAATTGTTATGGCATTATCAATTTCATTAATAGTTACAATTCTTGAAATTTTAAATGGTTTTCTACATACAGATAAAGAAAAAATAAAAATGGCAAAAACTTTTAATGCAAATAAAATACAAATATTAAATAAAATTGTAATTCCATCTAATATTCCAACATTTTTTAATACATTAAAAGTAAATATAGGACTTTCACTAGTTGGAGTAATTTCAGGAGAGTTTTTAGTATCTAAAGGAGGACTTGGATATTTAATTGTTTATGGAGGGCAGGTCTTTCAATTAGACTTGGTTATGACAAGTGTTATAATCCTAGCAGTTGTCGCAGCTCTAATGTACGAAAGCATAGTTGTTTTAGAAAAAATTTTTGTAAAATAAAAGGGCTACCTATTAAGGTAACCCTCTTTTTGCTTTTAATGAGAAAGTAGTTCTGTAAAATAATTGTTTTTAATTATCAAGCCGTCTAAACAAACGTCTAGCATATATTGTTTATGATTAGGATCTAATTCCATATTTGCTTTGTTTACTGTTGCATGGACTAGGATGTCCTGAGCCATATATAATAGCTCATTATAACTAAAGTTTATTCTGTCTTTGTATGCATCATAATGATTTAAGATAGTTAGCATATTTGACAAATCTGTACCATATCCATCAGAAACATTATTTAGCTTATTATTTAGTTCACCTTCGCAGTAAGCTTTTAGGGTATCTGTTTTTCCAAAGATATTCCAAACTAACATGTATAGGCAAAAAGAATCTGGATAAGTGAAATTGTAATCTATACCATTTTTAGTACATATAGTGCATGCAAGATCTTCAGCAACAGCTTCAGTAAAACCTCCTCCATCAAAAAAATTCACATCAGAAACTGTTAAAGTATGAGCAAGTTCATGAATAACTATGGCTTTTTGCTCATCCAAGGACTTAGAATTGAATTTGTTTGTATTTACAATTATCAAATTACCACTTTTAATATAAGCTGCATAATTATTTACTCCAATGATTTCAGATGCTTTTTCAGTGAAGTAAATATTAATATAATCTAGATTGTTCCAAAATAGGAATGGATAATCTGCTTGCAAATTTGAATTTTTGTAATAGTCTATACAAACATTTAAAAGTGAATTTAATTCCTCGCTTTCTTCTAATGAATTTTGAAAATCATACACAGGTTCAACTTGGTTTATAGAATAATTCCATTTTTGAGCATATGCATAACTTTCTTTTGTTTTTCGAATATTATGAAATTTTACTAGTGACACGGCTGAAATTATTATAACAACAATTTCAATTGCAAGAAGCAAATTACTTGCTTTTTTCATAAAAAACCTCCCAAAATAAAAACAAATAAAAATAAGTATGAATGTCTCAATTACAGTAATTATACCATATTTTACCGTTTTTGTCAACATAATCCTGTCAATTTGGGGTCGGTGTTTTTCTTGACATGCTTGTCAATTTTGTACCGGTGTTTTTCTTGACACAAAAATAAAGAAAATGTCATAAAATAGATTAGAAAAGGAGGAAAAAATATGAAAAATGTTATAATTAGTATTTTAATTATAGTACTTATCATAGCTGGTATATTTGGTGTATATTATCTTAGAAACAGAAAGACAGAAGAAACATCTGATTTAGTAGAAATAAAGTTAAATGAAGTAACACGTTCTGTATTTTATGCGCCACAATATGTTGCTATTTCAAAAGGATTCTTCAAAGATGAAGGATTAAAATTAGACATAACAACAGGTCAAGGAGCTGATAAAGTAATGACAGCAATATTAGCAGGTCAAAGTGATATTGGTTTATGCGGGCCAGAAGCAGCAATTTATGTATATAATGAAGGCAAGGAGGATTATATAGAAGTATTTGCTCAATTAACTCAAAAAGATGGTTCATTTTTAGTAAGTAAAGAGCCAACAAATAATTTTTCTTGGCAAGATTTAAAAGGAAAAACTATAATTCCTGGCAGAAAAGGTGGAGTGCCATATATGACACTAGAATATGTTTTGAAGAAAAATGGATTAAATCCTCAAACTGATTTAGTTTTAGATGATAGTATAAAATTTGACTTAATGGCAGGAGCATTCACAGGGGGAACTGCAGAATATGTTACATTATTTGAGCCAACAGCTTCAATGACTCAAAGTGCAGGAAAAGGGTATATTGTTGCATCAGTTGGAGAGGCAGCAGGAGAGGTACCATATACAGCATATTGTGCCAAAAAAAGTTATATTACTAATAATAAAGAAACTGTTGAAAAGTTTACCAAAGCAATTTATAAAGGGGAACAATGGGTTAAAGAACATAGTGCTAAGGAAATTGCAGAAGAAATCAAAAGTTTCTTCCCAGATACAACGGTTGAATCACTAGAAACATCAGTTCAAAAATATAAAGATATAGATGCATGGAAAGAAAATCCTGTTTTAAAAGAGGAAGCATTTGATAAGCTTCAAGAGATTATGACAATGGCTGGTGAACTAAGTAAAAAAGCCCCTTACGATAAAATTGTAAATAATAGTTTTGCAGAAAAATTTAATTGACATGTTATGTAAAGAATGGTATAATTGCTATATCATTCTTTGCGCATATTTGCAAAGACAAAAAAGGAGAAATAATTAAATATGAAAGAAATGGAATTAAGAAATGTAAAAGGAACAACAGACTATTCACCAAAAGAACAATATATAAGAAACTATATATCAGACACATTAAAAAGTGTATTTGAAAAATATGGATTCAAACCCCTACAAACACCATTATTATGCTATTATGATTTATTAGCATTAAAATATGATGAAGATAATGACATATTAAAAGAAGTATATAAAGTAACAGATCAAGGAAACAGAAATTTAGCTTTAAGATATGATTTAACAGTTCCATTTGCTAAATATATAGCAATGAATCCAAATACAAGATTACCTTTTAAAAGATATGAAATAGGAGAAGTATTTAGAAACGGACCAGTAAAATTAGGTAGAGATAGAGAATTCATACAATGTGATGTTGATAGTGTAGGAATTGAAGGTCAATTAGTAGAAGCTGAATTTATAGCATTATATGTAGAAGCATATAAAAAATTAGGAATAAATGTTGTAATAAAATATAATAATAGAAAATTCTTATCAGGAATAATAATAGAAGCTGGTATTTCAGAAGAACTTGTAACAGATACAATTACTATAATTGACAAGTTCGAAAAAATGACAAGACCAGAGCTTGAGAAAGAATTTCAAAAAATAGGATTAAATAATGAACAAATAGAAAAATTGTTTATGTATTTAAATATGAATGCAGATGAATTAATTAAAATAGAAAATTCAAATGAAACATTAGCAGAAGGAATTCAAGAATTAGAAACCTTAAAACAATATATTAGTGAATTAGGATTATTAGAATATGTACAATTTTCGCCATCACTTGCAAGAGGACAAGAATATTACACAGGAACAGTATATGAAGTATATGTAAAAGATGGAAGCATTACATCAAGCATAGGTGGGGGAGGTCGTTACGATAAAATGATTACAGACTTTATCGGAAACGGAATGAAATATCCTGCTGTTGGAGTAAGCTTTGGACTAAATGTTATATATGAAATTTTAAAAGATAGAAAAGAGTTTTCTGAAAAAGCTTTAACAGATATATTTATTATCCCAATGGGAACAGAAATCCAATGTTTAAAAATTGCGCAAAATTTAAGAAATGCCGGATATAAAGTTGAAGTAGAAATGAAAAGCAAAAAGATGAAAAAAGCATTAGATTATGCTAATAATGAGAATATTCCATATGTATTGATATTAGGAGAAGATGAATTGACCAATAACTGTATTACTCTAAAAGACATGAATAATAAAACTCAAGAACAAATAAATTTGGATAATTTAGCAGAAAAAATTAAAAAATTAGTATAATTGGTTTACATATTATTTTAATAATGGTATAATATTCTAGTACGAAGTATTTATATATTATAAAACATTGTTTTATGATATGAACAGAATGGAGTTTTATATGGATTACAAAGGGTATTCGAAAATAGGTATAAATAAGATGTATAAAAGTTATTCTGGAAGACTATGTAATGAAATTGAAAGTGAGGAAGATGTATTAGAACGGCTTGAATGTATACCCTGCAAATCTAGGGAATTACTAGAGTATGTATGGAGACTAAAACCTAAATACAAAGGGAAATCACTTGAAGAAGTTGAGAAAAAATTAGGGATTACTAGAAAAGAGGCAGAGAGTAATTTTCACTTTGGAAAATATTTGTTGTACTTTAAAGACTACAAAGAAATGGAATTTAAGGAAGGAATTAAATTAGGTATGCTAGTAAGAGCATACTATAAAGACTATCGTATTCACTTTCATAAAGGCAAAAAAAGTGTAAAATACATGGTAGATTCTAAGAATTTTATTGAATGTATTAATCTGTTAAAAGAAGATTATAAATTCGTGTTAGTTCAGCATTATGGACTTTTTGGAGGCAATCCTATTACATATGCAGAGCTTGGGAAAAATCTTAAGATTTCAATACATGCAGTACAGACTATGGAAGATTTAGCACTACGGGAATTGAGGCTTGTAAGCTTTAAATTTTTGGAAGAACTTGATGATTATTATTGTGATTTGCTGATTTTAGTGTATGATAAGAAAATTTCAAAAAAGGAATACAATGCTTTAAGACGGGCAGGAATATCGACATATGAGGAATTGAAGAACTGTGCACCAGAAAGATTAATATCTTTTTCCGGAATTGGTCCTAGAATGCTCAAGAATTTGAAGGAGGTCCAAAAAACTTTATAATTGGTATAATAGTAGATGTTTTCATGATTTTGAAAATATCTACTATTTTTTGCATAAAATGTATAGACAATTAAAAAAATATATATTATAATACATCTAGTATTTAATACTAGGTGTAAAGGAGGATAAAATTATGAAGAGAACAAAATTAGATGACAGGGTATTACCTACATATACAAAAGGAGAAGAAATCTTCAATATGGTATCACATATTGTAGGAGGAGTTGCAGGAATTGTAACAATAGTTTTAAGCAGTATATTTGGAGCACTAAGACATAATACATATGGAATAATAAGTGGTATAATTTTTGGAGTATCTATGATATTCTTATATACCATGTCAAGTATATATCATGGATTAAGTCCAAAATTAAAAGCTAAAAAGGTATTACAAGTGTTAGATCATTGTGCAATATTTGTACTAATAGCAGGTTCTTACACACCATTTGCATTATGCACATTAAGAGAATATTCTACAGCATTAGGATGGACAATATTTAGCGTAATTTGGGCATTTGCAATATTAGGAATAACATTAAATTCAATAGACTTAAAAAAATATAAAGTATTTTCTATGATATGCTATCTTATAATGGGATGGTGTATAATTATTAAAGTTAATTTACTTCCAACATTGCTTGGAATTCCTGGATTTATAATGCTTGTAACAGGAGGAATAATTTATACAATAGGAGCAGTTTTATATGGTGTAGGAAAAAAATATAAGTATATGCATTCAATTTTTCATTTATGTGTATTTTTAGGAAATATGCTACATGTTATATGTGTATTAATGTATGTAATTTAAAATTGACAATCTAGGCAAAGTGTGCTAGAATAGTAATGTTCGAAGGCAAATTGCCTAGGTTTTTTATATTGATAGGAGGACAACATGAACAAATTATTGCTTTTGTTGGATATGTTGGATGCTAACCCGAGTATATCGCTTAGCAGTGCTGGAGCAATGGGAAAAAATGTGCATTTATATGCATTTTCTGTTCCAGATTTGAAGGCTTTAAAGCTTCCGGACCCCCTTGTAAAAGAAGGATATCAAATCTCAAATCTTGAGATTTCTCGAACTTTGCCTGATGGCGAAGTAGAGAAATTGGCATCTTTGTGGCTTGATATCTAAACAAAAAGTCTGTCTTTTCATGTTAAAAGGCAGGCTTTTTTTGGATACGACAAAATGTTACAAAAATATTACGAAGTATTACATTTAGATTACAAATTATTAAAAATACTATACAAACCTCAATAAATATGTTTAAATAATAAGTGAATTGAGAATATTGAAGAGGGAAAACAAATGCAGAAATTTAAGAAAATAATTAGTATAGTAATTTTATTGGTGTTAATACCAATTTTATTTATGAGTATGGTAATATTAATAAATTCATATACTCATCCAAATAAAATACCATCATTCTTTGGGTGGAAACCTTTTATAGTATTATCTGGTTCAATGGAAACTCAAATTTCGGTGGGAGATGTTGTTGTTGTAAAAGAAGTTGATACAAATACTTTGAAGAAAGGTGATATAATAGCTTTTAATGAAAACAATATTGTAATAACACATAGAATTAATGAAGTTATATATGAAGACGGAAAAACTAAATATATAACAAAAGGTGACAACAATAATACTCAAGATAGTGGATATGTAACCCCAGAACAAGTTGAAGGAGTTTTTCAATTCAAAATATCTAGATTAGGAAATTTAGCAATGTTTGTTCAAACTCCAATAGGAATGATTGTTTGTTTATCAATACCAGTTATAATATTGGTTGTAATTCAATTAAATGACAACAAAAAAGATAAAGAATTAATTGATGAAAAGATGAGTAAACAAAAAGAAATGGAAAAAGAAATCGAAAAATTAAAAAAGCAGAATGAAGAATTAAAGAAAAAATAAGTTTTTTTATATACTATTCGAACGAAGGGGGGAAAAATACATATGAAAAAAGATAACAAATTAGCAAAATTAACAGCACTAGTATTATTAGTAACATTAGCTGCTTTAATATTAGTTTCTAGTACATATGCAAAATATACATCTAGTGCAAATGTTTCTGATACAGCAACAGTAGCAAAATGGTCAATAAAAGTTTCTGATAAAGATATAACTAAAAAAGAATCTATAACATTTGATTTATTCAAAACAATTAATGATACAAATGTTAAATCTGGAAAAATAATTGCACCAGGTACATCTGGAAATTTTGAAATGTCTGTAGAAAATGCTTCAGAAGTAACAGCAAAATATAGCATTAATTATACAATAGATAATACAAAGAATATTCCATTAGAATTTTCTTTAACAGGAACTGATGGATGGACAAGTGACATTACTACATTAAGTACAACTGATGTTATAAAAACAATTGGTTCTGAAAAAGATACAATAACTGTATATTGGAGATGGGCATTCGAAGGAAAGAATAGCACAAACTTCACAACTACACAAACTGATGAATCAGATACAGCATTAGCAACAGCTGATACATTACCAACAGTAACAGTAACAGCTACAATAACAGCTACTCAAGTAGACTAATTTTAAAATTATAAAAGCTCTATTAAAACAATTTAGTAGAGCTTTTATAGTAATATACTGACAAAAGCTAGAAGGTTTTTGTGAATATATTACAAAAGAAAAGGAGAATGTGTATTATGAATAATGAAAAAGAAGAATTAGAGGAGACAAAAACAGAAAACAAGAAAAATAGAAGGGTACTAGTTATAATAATATTATTACTTTTATTACTATTAATCTTTTGGCTAGGCTATAGAGTTGGAAAAATTGGATACCAAGAAACAGCCGTATCAGATTCAAATTATGGAATAGTTGGAGCAATATTATTAACAGAACAAGACATGAAAGAAGTTAAAAATAATCAATTAAATATATTTAATAATGAAAAATTTAACGGTCAAAAAATAATTGCACCACATTCAAAAGGAACTTATCAATTTTATATTAAGAATATAAGCAAAAGTGATGTAAAATATGATATAAAATTCACAGATGAAATGAAGCATTTTGTAAATATGAAATATAAATTGAAAATGGACAATATTTATATTAAAGGAAATGCAGATAATTATGTTACATTAGATGAGCTAAATCTTAATGATATTGTAGTTTTAAAAGACTCTATAAATATTTTTACTCTAGAATGGTATTGGGAAGATGATGACGAATTAGATACATATGTAGGCGGAAAGCCAGAAGAAGATAGATATTATAAGCTTAACTTAGAGATTAATTCTGAAGAATATAAGAAATAAACAAAAGAGGTGACAGCATGATGTTATATACAAATGATGCCATAAAAACAAGAAAAAATAAAGAAAAAAATCCTAGGAAATGAATCCTAGGATTTTTTTAGTACAGGCGGAATTTCAAATACAATTTTAAAGCAATCGAATTTTTCAGTTTCGCTGTTTTCAAGATAGTCAAGATAAATGTCTAATTCATCTAAATTTCTACATCCTGCTATTATTGCTGGATGTAAATTATAATTAAATAGCAATTCTGTACCTAAGTCGAAAGCATATTTTATTGACTTTTTTTCTTTTGTATATGCTAATTTAAAAGCTTCTCTGAATCTAGCAACAAATGGAGTTTTAAAATTTTCTATTGGTAAAGTATAATTTTCTCGAACAATTTCCTCAAAAGTTTTGCTAGGATTTTTTTCTTTTATTGCTTCTAAATCAGTTAAAAGATATGGCAAAATAACCTTTCCTTTTGCTTCTGAGATAATTAAAGTATTTTCTGTAAGATTATTTGTATCAGGTTCAGAAATAACTTCATTTTTTTCTTCTGTAGGTTCATCTTTAGAAAATTTTAATTCAGAAAATGGTAGAATATCATATAAAAAATCTTCAATATGTATTGTTTTTTTATTTACATCTACTATAATTTTATTAGTAATTTCCATATCAGAGTCTTCGTTTATGCTTTGTAAGGATGCAATATTTTCATTACAATGTTCAAGAGATTTTTTTAAATTTTCTAGAATTTTTATCATATCATCAGAATATTTTACATCAACATTATTGGAAGAACTTACTAGTTTTTCAATATAAGCAAGTAATATTTTTGCAAAATTCTGCTGTATTAAAAGCATTGAATCAATTTCTTCCTTGTTAAAAGATATCATTAGTATCACCTCGTCAATATTATATATTAACTTCTGAAAATTTACAACAACATTTTTTAATTTTATATTTCGACAAAAAAAAATTAAATTCATATTATATATTAAATAGAAAGGAGGGGGAATGTGAACTTAGAAAATAAAAGAATAGGATTTATAATGACAGGCTCATTCTGTACGTTTAGAAAGACTATAGAAGAGCTAAAAAAGATTGTTAAATTAAATGCGACTGTTATTCCAATTATGTCGCAAAACAGTTATACGATGGATACTAAGTTTGGAAATGCGGAAGATTTTATTAAAGAAGTGGAAGAGATAACTGGAAATAGAATTTTGCATACAATTCAGGAAGTAGAACCAATAGGTCCAAAAGATATGTTAGATATATTAGTAGTAGCACCAGCATCTGGGAATACTATTGCAAAACTTGCAAATGATATTATAGATGGGCCAGCTACAATGGCAGTTAAGTCTCATTTAAGAAGAGAAAGACCAGTTGTAATTGCTATTTCAACCAATAATGGACTTTCTGGAGCTGGAGAAAACATAGGAAAATTGTTGAACAGAAAAAATTATTATTTTGTACCTTTTTTACAGGATAATCCAATAACAAAGCCTCGTTCAATAGTATTTGATCCAACATATTTAATACGAACAATAGAAAGTGCATTAGATAGAGAGCAAATTCAACCAATATTATTGTAAAAAGGAAAACAGTGTTAAGCTTAAAGCTTTTCACTGTTTCTTTGATATTTTAGAAAACATTTTTTCCTTATAAATTTTGAAAACTCCTTAGAATCTCCAAGTTTAAATCCATTTTTACTAACCAATGCTGCATAATCTTCATTAAAATATAGATAAAAATAATCGTTAGTTTCTATTACTTTATATAATTCTAAATAATATTTTCTTTGATTATCAATTTTAAAAAAATATTGATAAAAAGAGAAAGTATATAAAGTTTTTTGATTATTTTCATATTTTTTAGAAGTATTTTTATATCTTTTTATAGGAAGATAGAATCTTACAAAAATAAATATAAGTATTACAGCTATAAAACAAAGACCTAACATTATATTTTTATTTTTAAGGTTTAATATACTGCAATATAACAATAATATACAGAAGACTATTGTTACAAAAAAGTATTTATCGCTATATTTTTCATTATGGAATTTTACAAATTTATTATAAGATTTTGAATCATATCTTGTTACATTTTTAAATAATATTTTCATATTTAATCTCCTTTAAAGTTGTCTAGGATCAGCTAGAGGATTGCTTTCAACAGCATTACGAACTTGATCATTGCTTACATGAGTATAAATTTCCGTAGTAGAAATACTTTGATGACCTAGGAGTTCTTGTAAAGCTCTAATATCTACATTACCATACTGGTACATAAGAGTAGCTGCAGTGTGTCTTAATTTATGCACAGATAAATTTTTAGAATCTAATCCAGCTTGTTGCAATTCTTTGTTAATAATAGCTTGTACAGTTCTATTGCTAATACGTTTCTTTTGTTCACTTAAAAACAAAGCTTTTTCAGAATTTTTGGAATCTCTTTTTATTAAACTTTGAGGTGGGCGAGAGGAGATATAATCATTAATTGCAACCATACAAGATTTATTTAAATAAATAGTTCGTTCTTTATTACCTTTACCTATTACAGTCATTTTACATTCGTTAAAATCAATATCATTCATATTAATTCCGACTAATTCTGAAAGTCTCATTCCACAGTTTAAAAATAGGGTAGTAATGGCATAATCTCTTTTGTAATTTCTATTATCTTGATTATCAGCAGCATTTAGAAGTTTTTTGCTATCATCTAAAGAAAGATATTTAGGCATTCGTTTTTCTAGCTTTGGTGTTTCTAAATTTTGTGCAGGATTGACTTCCAATATATTTGTTTTTTGAGAAAGATACTTAAAAAATATTCTTATTGTAGAAATTTTTCTAGCTCTAGTTGTGGCTTTGCTTTTATTATCAATTGCTAAATGTGATACATATGAATGAATGTCACTAAGAGTTATCTTTTTTAAATCTTGTTCAGAGAATTTAGTTATATCTATCTGCTCATAATCTGTCTCATTTGTCAATTTGAAGTGAATCATCATGAATTTTAAAAAATTTGCTATATCATAATTATATTCTTTTACTGAATTTGGTGATTTATTTAGAATTGTTATTGAATAATCTAAAAATGAGTTTAAATATTCTGGGTTTTTGTCTCTTGGTATCATTTGTTTCACTCTCCATATTTATTATATTATATTTTGTATAATATCACTTTTTAGATTAAAAGGGAAGATGTTGCACAAAACATTTTAAAAAATATGATTGGCAGTAATAAAAAGGCTTAATTAGATTTTTTCTAATTAAACCTTTTGACTGAATTATTTTCTAGAGATAAGTCTGTTATTTCTAGGCATATAAAAAATGCATTATCTGAAGAATTAAATGGTGAAATTGCTGAATCAAACCCAAAAGAAAAATATGCACATTTCATTTGTAATATGTGTATGAAAGTCAAAAAGAGAAAATATAAATTATATTTATTCATTATAAATCTCATAATAAAAATATGGATAATCTTTTGCTTTTTTATACATACTTTTAAAATATATAAGAAAATGTGATAATTTGTCGAAAAACAATGTAAAAAATGTGATATAAAGCATTGAAAGAATGTAAAAAATGTGATATACTAATAAAGATGTATGAAGAGAAAAAAAGATTATAAAGATAGAATATATGAAGAAGATGAAAAACTTCAAGTGTTAGCAGAAAATTCTATGGAGAGTCTTGTACTATTACTTGATGATATAAAAGCAAGAAAAATTATAAGATCTTATATTCAAGAATGGGAATATGTTAGCTTTCTATATTACAAACTTCGGTGTATTAAATGGAATAGAAAATAAAGATAATCTAAAGCAGGAATTATAAAAGTTCCTGCTTTTTCCTTGTAATATTTCATAAAAATTGATATAATACTTGTCAGATAAATAGTAATTTATCGAGGAGGTATTTGTAATGAAAAATAAAAAAATTGGTATAGGTTCATTGTCATTGTTACTAGTAATTATTGCTTTCGTTTGGGCTTTTAATATTTTTGGAGTTTGTGTAGGAGATCACATTTTAGCAACGTTGAACATACCTACTTGGTCTAATATGGCTAATGCGACTGGAACACATTACACTATTTTTTATTCATTTATATTTTTAATACCAGCACTAATATTATCTATTAAATATAAAGATAATTTGTTTACAAAGGTTGGAAAATGGTTATCAATTACTTTTATTGGAATACTTTTACCTGGATTTATATTTATGATTGTATAGTAACAAATTACATTATTCTTTTTAGCAGAATCTCACTATAAGAATAATTCAAGAGTTGTTAAAATTGAACATTTAAGAGCTTTCTTTGACTATCTTTTTAGAATTGAACACTCAATTTTTAGAGAACCTTTTAAGAAAATACATAGTGAAAGAAAAATTGATAAAAAACTTCCAAATTACTTATCATTAGAGGAATCCAAAAGACTTATAGATTTATATAAGAATAGTATAAATCTAATTGAAATTCGAGATAGTGCTATGTTACATATCTTTTTAAATTGCGGTCTGCGACTCTCTGAAATAAAAAACTTAAATATAGAAGATATCAATCTAAATGATGATAAATTTACTATTATAGGTAAAGGAAACAAAAAAAGAACAAATTACTTAAATGATATAACTAAAGAAGCTCTGCTTAAATATTTGAATATTAGAGATAATTCACATGATAAGGGACGAAACAATCCATTATTTCTAACAGATTATGGATTCAGAATGAGTGTAACGACAATTAAAAAAATTGTTAAAAGAGCATACAGAAAAGCTAATCTTGATGAAAATATATATTCAGTTCATACTTTAAGGCACACTTGCGCAACAATTCTTTATAAAGCAGGCTGTAATATTAGAACAATACAAGAATTACTAGGACATGTTCAAATTGATACAACTGAAATATATACGCACTTACATGATCAAGAAGTAATGGATGTTATGCTTATGAAAGAATTTGATGGAAAATTCGACACTAACAATATTCATTCAGTAGAACTAAATCTACTAGATGGACAAGTCGAAATTATATTAAGAGCTTTAGAGTTATATGGCTATAACCTGGATTATATGTTAAATAGTAATGATTCTTCAGATGACACAAGACAAGAAAAGCTTGCTTTATTAAAATATACTTATGAACAAGTATTAGCAACGCAAGCAGAGCAAATTGAAAGCAAGAGTAACAATACTGAAAACATACCAGAGTTTGGTAAAATACTAATAAAAGATGGTATAAAGAATAATGAAATAGACTTCAAATTAAATGTTGGATAAATTTCAATTTCAGCCAAAATAGGAAGAGTAGGAGAGAGGGGCTGTTTTGAAAATTATAGATTAAAAATAAAAAGATAAATATAAATAATATAAATGTAAATTTTTCAAAACAAAATCTTTTAATTCTACTAAATATACAAAAAATATTTCTAAAAAATTTTTATAGAACAAAATCATAAAATATAAAATATAATTTAAAATAAAATTAAAATAAAATTTTGAAATTTGTAATTTTTTAAATTAAGTTTTAATTTTGCGCAATGTGAAATTTATAATAATTTTATACAAACAAAAAATTCAAACCGAACATTTGTATAAAATGATTTTTGATAATATTTTATTGATATAATCAATAATTATTTTATAAATTTTTAAGAATTGACTTTAATTATTAAACTAATAATATTATTTATA
>OLNW01000213.1_pt1 | contig 75825 bp, 71 predicted proteins | sample 1672121 | NCBI WGS metagenome assembly OLNW01 (sample SAMEA3136648, study PRJEB25190) | human gut metagenome
TAACATACCAACAACTAATGTTAAGTACGGTGACAAGATTAACTCTAACTTACCAAGTACAGAGCCAACAAAAACAGGTTACACATTTATTGGTTGGGTAAAGGAAAACGGAAGTACATTAAATGATAGTGATGTAATGACTGAAACAGGTTACACAGTTTACGCAAGCTGGAAAGCAAGTGATATTTTAGCTGAGGAACAGATTATTGTTGGAAAATATAATGAAAATATAGACTATGTTTCTATAAATCAAAATATTTCAAACGGAACAGGAAAATATACTTTTGCACTTGCTTCTGACCAGAAATTGCCAAGTGGTGTTAATATTGATAATGATGGCAATATATATGGTAAATATATGGTTGCTGGAGAATTTGTAGTTAATGTTACAGTTACAGACGCAAACACAGGAGCAACTACTATTAAGGTTGTAAAGTTTGAAATTGCAAAGGCTGATGTTAATGAAGTTGTTTTTCCTGTTATTACTGAAAGCATAGCTTATGGAACAAAACTTAGTGATATTAAGTTAGAAGGAAAGGGCGACGGCGTTTTTGAATGGGTTGAGCCTAACACAATTCCAGAAGTTAAAAATAACGGCTATGCAGTTAAGTTTATTCCTAATGACAGTGCTATAAATAATTATAACTACGGCAATGACTTCAAGTTTGAAAGAACTGTTAATGTTACAGTAACTCCAATAGAACCTACATTAAAAACTGCTCCAACAGCAGCAAAAATTACTAAGGGTTCAGCATTAAAGTCAGTAGCAATAAATGGTGGTATTTGCGTAGGTCTTGACGGACAAGAATTAAAGGGTAACTTTAACTGGAAAGAATCTGATGAAGTATTATCATCAACTGGCGAGTATAAAAAGACTGTTGTATTTACACCAGATAATGCTAATTACAAGACTATTGAGTTTGATGTAAGTGTTACAGTAAATAGTGCTTCTAGCGGTGCTGGACATTCATCATCAAGTGGAACATCAACAACATATACAATTGAAGTATCTTGCTCAAATGGTGGTTCTATCTCACCTAGTGGAAAGATTAGTGTATCTAAGAACGATAGTGCAACATTTACTTTTGAGGCTAATGATGGTTATGAGGTTTCAAGTGTATTAGTTGATGGCGAAAAGGTTGATGTTAATAGCCTTGATGGTAAGTATGTTTTCAACAATGTAAATAGTAATCACAGTATTTATGTTGAGTTTAAAAAGAGTGAAACAACTGAAAATGTAACAGAGCAGGTAACTGAGGAAGTAACTAAGTCTGAAGAAAATACTGTTGAACAAACTGATGATGTTCAATATATTCAGGGTTATCCAGACGGAAGTTTCAAACCGTCTAAATCTCTTACAAGAGCAGAGGCTACAGTTGTTTTAGCTAATATTTTAAACATACAGCCAACAGATGACAATTATGAAACTAAGTTTAGCGATGTTAAGCCACAACAATGGTTTTATAATTATGTAAGTGCTCTTACAGAAAAGGGTATAATAAATGGTTATCCAGATGGAACATTTAGACCAAATGATAAGATAACAAGAGCTGAAATGGTTACTCTTGTTGTTAAAGCTCTTGGCTTAAATGGAGAATATGAAAGTTCATTTAGTGACATTTCTAATTCTTGGGCAAAAGATGCAATTGCAATTGCTAGTGCTAAGGGTTGGATAAATGGATATTCAGACGGAACTTTTAGACCTAACGATAGCATTACAAGAGCAGAAACTGTTGTATTCCTTAATAATGTAATTGGTGTAGATGTATCTACAAATGTTTCAGAATCTAAGTTTACAGATGTTAAAACAAGTGATTGGTTCTTTGAAGCTGTTATGGTTGCAACAGGCAATAGATAGTTTTTTAGTAGCTATTCTATTAAATAATGTAATATAAAATGACCTCCAAAAGTTGGATATTTTAAATCTAGCTATTGGAGGTCTATTTTTTGCAAATGTTTTATTAAATATATATTGAAAATCTATCACATAAAATGCCCATTGTTAATAATATATATTAAGGGGGTGTTTTGGTGGTGTTTTTTCCTTCTTTTATGGTCACAGGCGGAGAACTGCCTTCAACTTTAACTGCTGAGGAGGAAGAAAAATATGTTAAACTTTGGGAGCAGGGAGATATTTCTGCTCGCAACAAATTAATTGAGCATAACCTTAGATTGGTGGCACATATTGCCAAAAAATATAATCAATATAAAGATAATGAGGATTTGATTTCTATTGGTACAATTGGCCTTGTTAAGGCTGTTTCAACTTATAAGGCTGATAAGGGCAGATTGGCAACCTATGGTGCAAGGTGTATTGAAAATGAAATACTTATGTATCTTCGTCAAAATAAAAAACGGCAAAATGATATAAGTTTACAAGAAAGTGTTGGTATTGATAAGGAGGGTAATGAAGTAACCCTTGAGGAAAAATTGGCTGATGAGGGCAAAAGTGTTGAAGAAATAACAGCTTTAAAAATGACTGTGGAAAAACTATATAAAATAATGAAGGAAAGACTGACACCACGAGAACTTGAAATTGTAATTCTTCGTTACGGACTAAATGGTCAAAAACCTGTAACTCAAAGAGAAATAGCTAAAACAATGGGAATAAGTAGAAGCTATGTGTCAAGAATTGAAACAAGGGCTTTATCTAAGCTAAAGGATTTATAAAATAGTATCGCTTTTGCGATGCTTACATATACATACTGTTGGGCGTAAGCCTTATTTTTTTGCAATAAAATGTAAATTAAGGTGATTAATAGGGTATGAAATTAAGCATTGACAACATAAAAATTAGTTGTATACTGTAATAAAGATAGGACTGGTGTACATTATGAATAAGAAAAAGAGTAACACAAAAAAACAAACAAAATATGGTAAAAGTAAACTTATAATAGGTGTAAGTATAGGAATTGGACTTGCAATACTTTTGACTTGCTTTTTTATGATATTTAAAAATAATGATGTAGAGCCTGTTAGTCAATTTTTAAAAACAGAGGAAACATCATCAGAAAATAGTACAAATGAAGTAACTACAGTTAGTAATTCTCAAGTAAGCAATTCAGCCGTAGAAACTGATAGCAAATTAACAAAAAAAGCAGAGAAAATATTGTCATCTATGACTTTAGAGGAAAAAGTTAATCAAATGTTTTTTATTACACCAGAGGCTTTGACCGGTGTTGATTGCGTAGTGGCTGCTGGTGAACAGACAAAATCATCTTTAGAGGCTCATCCTGTTGGTGGTATTATATATTTTGGACAAAATATAACAGGTGAAAAACAAACTAAAGAAATGATTGCAAATATTAAAAAATATGGCAAAGATGTTTGCAAAGTTCCTCTTTTTATAGGTATAGACGAGGAAGGTGGAACTGTTGCAAGACTTGGCAACAGTGATACTGTCAATGTTAAAAAAGTTGATAATATGTCAGTAATAGGAAAAAGTGGGGATATTAAAAACGCATATAAAGCAGGAGATACTATTGGTAAGTATTTGTCTGACTATGGTTTTAATATTGACTTTGCTCCTGATGCAGATGTTTTAACTAATAGTCAAAATCAAGTTGTAAAGGATAGGAGCTTTGGTAGTGACTCTAAATTAGTGTCACAAATGGCATTAGAGGTATCAAAAGGCTTAAATGATAATGGCATTTATTCTTGTTTTAAGCATTTCCCTGGTCACGGAGCAACAAAAGATGATACTCACGAAGGCTTTGCTTATACTGACAAAACTTATGAAGAACTTTCTAAAAGTGAGTTAGTTCCTTTTGTAGATGCAATAAATAATAATGCAGATTTTATTATGGTAGGGCATATTTCAGTACCACAAGTTGTAGGAGATAAAACTCCTGCATCTATTTCTTCTGTAATAATAAATGATATTTTAAAAGGAAGATTGGGGTATAAGGGTATTGTAATTACAGATTCATTATCTATGGGAGCATTAACTAATCTTTATCAATCTGATGAAATTGCTGTTAGAGCAGTAAATGCAGGTGTTGATGTATTGCTAATGCCACAAAATTTCAATCAGGCTTACAACGGATTATTAAATGCTGTAAAGTCTGGTAAAATAAGTGAAAAAAGAATAGACGAGTCTGTTTTAAAAATTATTGAAAAAAAGTTAAAGTATTTATAAAAAGTTGTTAAAGTATAGCTTTATAATATTTAATCAAATGAAGTTTTATATATTAATGTATGTTACCTTTTGTCTAAATATTATACAAATAATATAGTTGATTATTTTTATTTTAAATAGTATAATGAAAAAAAGAGATAAAAGGAGGAATTTTTATGTCAATTATAAGACCCTTTAAAGGCTACAGACCTACACAAGAACTTTGTAGCAAGGTAGCAGCACTTCCTTATGATGTAATGACATCTGACGAGGCTAGAGAAATGGTTAAGGACAATCCTTATTCATTCCTTCACATTGACAAGGCTGAAATAGACTTGCCAAAAGATACTGACCACTATTCTGATGTAGTTTATCAAAAAGCTAAGGATAACCTTTGGAATATGGTTAAAGGTGGTATTTACATTCAGGATAAAAAGCCAGTTTTATATATTTATCAGCTTACAATGAATGGCAAAAGCCAAACTGGACTTGTTGCCTGCACTTCTATTGATGAATACATTGAAAACAAAATAAAGAAACACGAGCTTACAAGAGCTGATAAAGAGGAGGACAGAATTCGCCACGTAGATACTTGTAATGCAAATACTGGTCCTATTTTCCTTACTTACAAGAATAAGGAAAACATTGATAAAATTATTAATAAAGCTATTGAAAATGAGCCAATATATGATTTTACAGCAGAAGATGGTATTAAGCATACAGTTTGGCTCATAGATAATGATGAAGTTATTAATGGTCTTATTAGTGAATTTAAGTCTGTTCCAGCTCTTTATATTGCTGATGGTCATCACAGAAATGCGTCAGCTGTTAAGGTTGGTTTAAAGAGAAGACAGGAAAATCCTAATTATACAGGTGATGAAGAATTTAATTATTATTTATCTGTAATTTTCCCAGATAATCAGCTTTACATTATGGATTACAACAGAGTTGTTAAGGACTTAAATGGTTTAAGTAAAGAAGAATTTATAGCTAAAGTAAGTGAAAAATTTGATGTAGCAGAATATAATGGCAATGATTGTTATAAGCCTAGTGAAAAGCACACTTTTGGTATGTATTTAGATAAAAAGTGGTATTCATTAAAGGCTAAAGATGCTATTGTTGATGAAAATGATACTGTAGCTTGCCTTGATGTATCTATACTCCAAAAGGAACTTTTAGCTCCAATATTAGGTATTGGTGACCCAAGAACTGACAAGAGAATTGACTTTGTTGGTGGTATAAGAGGTCTTAAGGAGCTTGAAAAGAGAGTAGATAGTGGAGAAATGAAGGTTGCTTTCTCTATGTATCCAACTACTATGGAACAGCTTATGAATATTGCTGATGATAACAAAATTATGCCTCCTAAGTCAACTTGGTTTGAACCTAAGTTGAGAAGTGGTATTTTTGTACACGAGCTTTAAAATGTATAAATGTCTAGTTGCTTTATGTGACTAGGCATTTTTTATGTGAAAAATTATTATATTTTGGGGTATAATATTAAAAAACTTAATTAAAATTTGGAAATTAAAATGCTTATTACTTGACATTAGCATTTTAATTGCATATAATGTTATTGAAAGAGGTGATTTTATGGTAGCAAAAGTAGCTAGTGTTAGCTTTCGTATTGATAGTGAATTAAAAAATCAAGCAGATAAATTATTTAATAATTTAGGAATGAACCTTACAACTGCTTTTAATATATTTCTTAGACAGTCTGTAAGAGAAGGAAGAATTCCTTTTGAAATTACTATGAACTCGCCTAATGCTGAAACAATTTCTGCTATGCGTGAGGCAGAAAGGATAGCTAATGACCCAACGGTAAAAGGTTTTAATTCTGTTGATGAATTAATGGCTGATTTAAACGAATGATGTATGAAATAAAAAGAACTACAAAATTTAAAAAAGATTATAAACTTGCTGTTAAAAGAGGTCTTGATATATCAAAGCTGAAAATTGTAATTCAATTATTAGCAGAGGGAAAAACTTTGCCTGAGGAATATAAAGACCACTCACTTTCTGGAGAGTGGATAGGGCAGAGAATGTCATATTCAACCGGATTGGCTTCTTGTTTATTATTATTCAGAGATTGTTCTTGTTTTAACTTTAGCTAGAACAGGAACTCACAGTGACTTATTTAATAATTAAATAAATGTCTAGTTGCTTTATGTGACTATAAACTTTTTATAAAAAGCCACCTAGATTTAAAACTAGGTGGCTAATTTAGTATTACTTATTCATACTTCTATCTTTTTCTACAATATTTTCAACAGCCTTTACAATACCGGCAGTGAATTTATATTCTTCAAGTGTACAAAGACCTTCAATAGTAGTTCCGCCAGGAGAACAAACTTTATCAACAAGTTCCTGTGGGTGTTCAGTGCTATTAAGGAACATAGTAGCACTACCAACAACGGCTGTGCCAGCAATTTCAAGAGCCTGTTTTTTATTCATACCCATTTTTTGAGCACCTCTTGCAAGGGCATCAATAAAAGCATAAACATAAGCTGGGGAGCAACCAGCAATAGCACAGAAAACACCAAACTGACTTTCAGGTACTTCTGTAGCAAGACCAATAGATGAAAGTAAGTCTTTAACAACACTTAAGTCATCATTAGATGCAAACTCGTTTTTGCAAAGTGATGTTGCAGACATTAATATTTCAGCATTAATATTTGGCATTATTCTAACAAGTCTAACATCAAAGTCAAACATATCAGTAATATTTTCAGTAGAAAGACCAGCAGCCATTGATACTACAATAGGATTTTCAGCTTTAACAGTATCTCTAATTTCGTTAATAACAGTTTTAAACATTACGGGCTTAACTGCCAAAAATAAAACATCACATTTACAGGCATCACTAGCTGTTTCAGCAGAATTAATGCCTAATGAATTAGCCATATCACTAAGAGCAGATTTATTTTTTCTATTAACAATTATATTTTGTGGTTCAACTTTGTTGCTTTTAATAAAACCTCTAATAATTGCACCACCCATATTACCAGCACCAATAAAACCTATTTTCATAACTAAATCCTCCCTACATTACTTTAAATTAACTTAATGAAAGCATTGTATCAAGGGACATAATAGCCTCTTTAGCAGTCTGCTTATCAACTGTAACCTGCTTAGTAAAATCACCCTTTAAAATATCTTCTAATGTATCACATAGATTTTCAAGAGTAGTCTTATTCATATTCATACAAATACTGCCTGTGCTAAGTATCTTAATATCTTTGTCAGGAAATCTTTCCTGTAATCTAGTAACAAGATTAAATTCTGTACCAACAACCCATTTAGAACCACTTTCAGCATTTTCAACAGCTTTAATAAGGTAAGTTGTTGAACCAGTACCATCACATTTTTTAACAACTTCGTGCTTACATTCTGGGTGTACAATAATCTTAGCATCTGGGTTTGACTTTCTGGCAGCATCAACCATATCTGTTGTTATTCTGTGGTGAACGTGGCAATAACCGTTCCAAAGAATCATTTTAACTTCCTCTGGTTTACAGCTATAAGAAAGGGTTTCTGTCTTTTGGTCATAAAGAGCAAGACATTGTTCATCAACACCAAGACTAACAGCAGTGTTAGCACCTAAGTTTTGGTCAGGTAAGAAAAGGATTTTATCCTTAACACTAAAGCCCCATTTTACAACCTTTTCAGCATTACCAGATGTAACTGTTGTACCACCGTGAACTCCACAGAAAGCCTTAACTTCAGCCTTTGAATTAATATATGTAATAGGAACAATACTGTCGCCTAATTCTTTAGTAATAATATCCCAAGCAATTTCAGCACTTTCTCTATCAGCCATATCAGCCATAGGACATCCAGCAAGAGGAGCTGGTAAAAGTACCTTTTGATAATCTTCTGAAAGAATATCAGCAGTTTCTGCCATAAAGTGAACACCACAAAAAACAATGTACTTTGCTGTTTTATTCTTCTCTGCAATTTGAGCCAACTTTAAACTATCGCCAATAGCATCAGCTAAAGCAACTATTTCGTCTTTCTGATAATGATGAGCAAGTATTAATAAGTCATCACCAAGTTGAGCTTTTATTTCTTTAATTCTGTTAGTTAAATTATCTGTCATTTTTTAATTGCCTCCTTGCTTAAAAAGCTAATATCTAATGGCTTAACACCATTTGTAAGTGAGCCTATAGAAATAACATTGACACCGCAACCCTTAAAATTGGCTATTGTATCAATAGTTATACCACCTGATGCCTCTGTAATAATGTGGCTAGGCACAAGTTTTTGTAATTCTTTTATTTCTTCCGGACTTCTGTTGTCAAACATAATAACATCAGCTCCAGCTTCAACAGCTTCAATTACTTGTTCTCTTGTTTCAGTTTCAACTTCAACCTTAACCATATGACCAAGTTGAGCTTTAACTTTTTCAACGGCTTTAGTTATGCCACCAGCAAAGGCTATATGATTATCCTTAAGCATAACACCGTCATAAAGAGCATAACGATGGTTAAAGCAACCACCCTTAGTAACAGCATATTTTTCAAATAATCTAAGTCCAGGGTGAGTTTTTCTTGTGTCAACAATTCTTATTGATGGGTCATCTAGCTTAGTTACAAGATTATTGCCCATAGTAGCAATACCACTCATAAGTTGCATTAGGTTAAGCACAATTCTTTCAGCTGTAAGGAGAGTTGAAACTCTGCCTTCAACTTCTGCAATTCTTTCACCTTTTTTAACTGGCTCACCGTCTTTCTTTAGTATGTTGATGCTGTAGTCATTGCTGAAAAAAGAATATGTCAAATCAATAACATCAGTACCACAAACAATACCATTATCCTTAGCTACAAAGTAGCCTACACCTCTTACATCATCACCGAAAACAAGGTCAGTTGATAAATCTCCTGTACCAATATCTTCTTTTAAATAAGATGCAATTAATTCTTTAGCAAGTAGCTTATTCATTTTTATCCTCCTTTAAGGAACATTATTGATGAAATTTTAACATAAATATCATATTTTTTCAATAGGAAACCTTTAATAATTGTTGCAAACAAGCTTAAAATGGAATATTTTAAAAAATTTTTATGTGGACTTGCAAGATATGATAATAATTGCATAGACTTTATTGTATTTAATTTTGGAGGTAACTTATATATGGGTTGCAGTAACAATAGTATTATCTGGATTATAATTATTTTGCTTTTCTGTGGTTGTAATGGTAACAACAATGGCATTGGTAACTTCTTTGGCTGTGGCAATGATTGTAGCTGGATAATTATACTTGTTATTCTTCTTTGCTGCTGTGGCAATAACAACTTTGGACTTTGTGAGTCTAAGTGCTAATTGAGTGCAAATCAAAAAGGGCTGCTAAATGCAGTCCTTTTTGATTGTCAAAAATCAACAGTTAAAATATTTTAACTATTCAATTCCATACAAATACTGTTTATCATTTTTATCTATCCACATAACCTTTAAATTATTGCTTTTTGCTAGCTTAATACCTTCGTCATAAGGCAATATAAATAATGCTGTAGAAAACATATCCCCCTCAAGGGAGCTATTAGTAACCACAGTAACTTCCTTATTATTTTCAGATGGAAAAAGGGTTTTGCTATCAATAATGTGGTGGTATCTTTTGCCATTATAGTCATAATACCTTTGATAGTTACCACTAGTAACAGCAGATTGGTTAGATAAATCAAATGAATATATATATTCATCATTGTTATCAGGAGAAACTACGCCGGTTTTAAAACTTTCTTTATCCTTATCATTAATGGCTATAACATTTCCACCAAGATTTATTAATGCAACCTTAATACCTTTAGATTTAAGATATTTAACGGCATAATCAGCAGCATATCCCTTTGCTATAGCTCCAACATCAATGGAAGTATATTTATCTTTTATAAATATAGTTGAGTTATTTTCATCTATTACAATAGAATTAATATCTGTGTGTTTACTAGCTTCAATAAGTTCCGTATTTGTTGGTATTGCATAAACATTATTATTTAAGGCATTTTCTCTGTAATTATGCCATATATTAAGCACAGAACCCATAGCTATATTAACAGTTTTATTGGTCTTTTCATAAGCATATTTACCAGCTTTTATAAGCTCTAAAGTTTCTGGTTGAACCTTAACTGGTTTTATGCCTGCATTGTCATTTATAGTCTTAATATTATTAATGTCTTTATAATTGTTATAAATATCAAATTGTTTGTTTAAGTTTAAAAGTTTGGCGTGAAGTTCTTTAGTTATTTCGTCAAATTCGTCTTTTTTATTTGTATAAATAGTTATGGTACTGTAGGTGTCAAATACATCTAAGTATTCTGTTGTATATTTTTCTTGTTCACAACCACACATAAGCAAAAGAAAAAATAGAGCAAATATAATTTTTTTCATTTTTTTCTCCTTGATAACCTAATTATTTTTATTGAGTATACAACAATATTTTTATTATGTCAAAAGTTATAGACAAAAGCATAAATAAATGTTATAATTATAAAGAGTAAGTTTGAATAAGTATATCTTCGGATATATATATTTATAGATATGAGGTAATTTTAATGAAAAATTTAGTAATTGGTGATTTAGTTGCAAAAATCCCTATTATACAGGGTGGTATGGGTGTAGGCGTAAGTCTTCACAAGCTTGCTGCCGCTGTTGCAAGAGAGGGTGGTATAGGTGTGATTTCTGCAGCACAGCCAGGTTTTAGAGAGCCTGACTTCTATACCAATACCTTTGAGGCAAATATGCGTGCCCTTCAAAGAGAAATTAAACTTGCTAAGGAGGAGTCTAACGGCGGTATAATTGGTGTTAATATTATGGTTGCTGTTACTCACTATGAAGATTTTGTAAAGTGCTGTATTGACAATGGTGCTGACATTATTATTTCCGGAGCAGGTCTTCCTATGGACCTTCCTAAGTTTGCAGAAGGTTCAGACATTAAGCTTGCACCTATTGTTTCATCAGCAAAGGCCTGTAAGGTTATTTTCTCACGCTGGGTGAAGAAATATAATAGACTTCCAGATTTACTTGTTATTGAAGGTCCAAAGGCTGGTGGTCACTTAGGTTTTAAGGCTGAGGAAGTATTGTCAATTGACAATTTTGATGATGAAATACTTAAGATAATAGAGACTAAAAAGGAATTTGAAGAAAAATACAACAAGACTATTCCTGTTGTATTTGGTGGTGGTGTATATTCTAAGGAAGATGTTAATCACTGCATTAATGACCTTGGTCTTGATGGTGTTCAGATGGCTACTCGTTTTGTAGCAACTGAAGAATGTGATGCTGATATAGCCTTTAAGCAGGCTTATGTTGATGCAAAACTTGAAGATGTTAAAATAGTTAAAAGTCCAGTAGGTATGCCTGGTAGAGCGTTGAATAATCACTTTATCAAGGATATTGTGGCTGAAGGTTGCAAGATTTCACGCTGTTTCAAGTGCCTTGTTCACTGTGACCCTAAGACTATACCATACTGTATATCTCAGGCACTTTTTAATGGTGCAAATGGTGACATTGATAATGCACTTGTGTTCTGTGGTGAAAATGTTTACAAAATTGACAAAATTTCAACTGTTAAGGATATTATAGATGAGGTTTTGGAAAGATAAAAATAAAAATATTGAAAAGGTAATGAGAGGTTAAAGAAATGAATAATATACCAGATAATACTAAACTTATTGAAGCTATTAAGCAGTTTAAGGCAGTAAGAACTGTAATTTTTCAGGAAGAATTTTATAAGGCAGTAGTTGCTACAAGATTTTTCGTTCCTGTTGCTGTTGAAAAGAGCGATAGCAAGGAAAAGAATGGTAAGTATTGTGCTGTAACAACTAGCAATGGCTTAAAGTTAATAAGTGTGTTCTCAAGCAAGGAAGAGCTTGAAAAGTGCTATGGCGATAGAGATGATGTAATCGGTGTTTTACACGATTTCCCTACATTAAGAAACTTAATCGTTAACGAAAAGAGTGGTCTTGATGGACTTGTTATTGATGCACAGGGCGAAAACATTGCTATACTCAGAGAGGAAATGCTTCCAAGAGAATAATAGAGGAGTTTATGCTTATGAATGTTCCTATTGATAATACAGCACTTGTAAGTGCAGCTAGTAAAATAAAAGAAAATAACACACAAGAAAATAGATTAGACTTCCTTAAACTTTTGTTGGGTGCAAGTTTTATTTTGCCTGTGGTTATTATTCCAGAGCCTGTTAATAATAAAGTGTCAGCTGATGCTACAGTTAATTATTTCTCAATGGAAACAAGTCAAGGGCTTGTGTACCTTGCTGTGTTCACTAGTGGTGAAGAATTTGAAAAGTGGAACAAAAACCCTAATAAGATGTATCTTATAAGAGGGTATGATAATATTAAAAACATTGTAATGAGTAAAAAAGAGTACGATGGTTTTGTTATTGACCCTTGTGGGTGCAATATGGCTATTCAAAAAGGTCTTATACAAAACATTGAAAAAGCAAGCAATCCAGAAGTCCTTATTAAACCTGAAAAAGTACAGACAGAGGGTAATATAGGACTTAAGCCTGTTTATAATCCACCAGAAAACCTTAAAAATGCACTCCTTGATTACTTTAAATCTCAGGATAACATAAGTAAGGCTTACTATATGGAAACAGTAAGAAAGGGAGAAACTTCTACAACACCTGTCCTTGTTGTTGAATTTTGCAAGGAGGGTAGCCTTAAGGCTGCCTTTGATGGTATTGCTGAAGTGGCACACTCAGTTATGAAAAAGGGTGAAACTATAGGACTTATGCCTGCTTTTGACAAAATAGCACAAAAATATATAAAGGACGCTGTTCCTTTTTACAGAAAATAAGAGGTGTACTATGAGTAACGCATTATCGGAGAGTATAGTTAATTTAAAAACTGACGCATCTGTTGAAAATAAAAAGAATTTTGTATCTAAGTTAATAAGTGAAAAGTTTTTTGTGCCTGTAATTGTTGAGGCTGATGAAAAAACTCACAATATTACAAAAATGGGCTATTATTCTATATCTACTGAAAAGGGTAGTTATTTACTTGTTTTCTCAAGTGTAGAGGCTATTGGTGCTTGGAGAAAAGATGTTCAGTTCTTAGAGCTTGGATTTAAAGATGTTTCTAGTCTTGTTAGTATTGAGGGTGCTGAATATACTGGTATTGAAATCGACCACGGTGGCAATAGTATGGCACTTAAAAAGGATTTTATCAATAAGATTAAAGAACATATTAATGTAAAAAAGAAAAATTAATGAATTTAAAAAAGCTGTGGTTTGTTAAAGCACTTAAGATTTTATCTAACTTTAAGTGTCAGTACAAATAACCACAGCTTTTTTGTTTTATTGTTATAAATAAATTGAAATTTTACAAATAAAAAATCCTGTGCATCCAATCTCGACAGTAGCTTCCAGACGGAACGGCAGGTTTCAACTCAAATCAAGCAACCTCGCAACACACGAAAATGACTGCTTAGTGCTGCTTCCTTCCGGATCTGACACGGTTCACAGGTTTCCGTTGTGCAAGACTCAATCGTCAACATTGAAAATCTGACGGCTGACTCCACAAACTAAAGCCTCAATATGGACATAATCTCTGCTAAAGCGGATTGCAGACTACAGGGCACCGCTACCTCCCCGACTAGCACAGGACTACTATATTTTACTATGTATTTACCAAAATGTCAATAAATTTTTAATTAAGAATTTCGCCAAAACTTAACAAAAAGTGGTGGGCTGATGTTCTTGTTTCATTCCAACGGTCTTTGTTGCCCTCATCATATACTGCTGTTACTGTCATACCGGCTGATTTAGCTGATTTAACACCTTTAGCAATATCCTCGTAAACCATACATTCCTCTGGCTTTACACCTAGTTTTTTTGCACACAGCAAATATATATCAGGAAAATCCTTATTTCTAACACCGCTTGTGCCGTCAACAAATGTGTCAAACCAGCTTGCAATTCCCTCTCTTTCAAGAACTGGTATATAATATTCTGGATTTGATGCTGTTGCAAGACCTATTTTAAGTCCCATATTTTTAACTTTTGCTATGTAATCTTTTGCATAAGGCTTAAGTTTAACATTGTTGGCATATTCATAAAGGGCGTGGCTATTCCATTCTGCCATTATATCTTCAATGGTTTCAGGCAAATTGTAGGTTTCTTTAGTATAAATAGCACCATTTACAAAACTCATTGTGCTTATGGCATCAACATAATCTTGTGGTACAGCCATACCTCTTGATTTAAAAAAGTCCTCATCGACTTTTCGCCACACATAGGTGCTGTCTGCTATTGTTCCGTCAAAATCAAATATAACTGCTTTTATAGACATAATATTAACCTTTCTTTTTGTCTTTCCAGTAGCTCCATTTTAGCTTTTTAGGGTCGTGTTCTGTATTGTTAGCATAGTATACTGCCATTCTGTACATATAGAGAACACATCTGTCAATATGTTCTCCTTTTTCATTACATTCTCTTTCATATAGTTCTTCTGGATTTTTACCTTTTAAATCCTTAATAGAGTAAATGCCTAGGCTATTTAGATGCTTTTCTGTGTTTTTGCCAACATTAGGAATACTTTGCAAGTCACTTTTTTCTCTAAATTTTTTGAAAAAACTTTGCATTAGGTCAGTACATTCCTTTTGGCGTACTCCCTCAGTAATAGCTACTGTGTGATTAAATCTATCATCTTGTAAAATATTGTATATTGAGCCAGCACAGCCTGCTTTAGGGTTTCTAGCACCGTATACTACTTCTTTAACTCTTGCTTGCAAAATAGCACCAGCACACATAGGGCAAGGCTCTACTGTTACAAAAAGTGTACAATCCTCTAATCGCCAATCATTAATATAGTTGCAAGCCTCATTTATAGCTATTATTTCGGCGTGAGCTAAAACATTGTTTTTTGTTGTTCTTAAATTAGCTCCTTTGCCTATTACTGTGTCATTATGCACAATTACACAGCCAATAGGCACTTCATTGCTTTCATAAGCCTTTTTTGCCTCTTTAATAGCCATATCCATATATTGTAAGTATTTTTCTTTATCCATTTTATCCTCTAGTATTAAATAAGTTTTTCAAACTCATCTAAAAGACCTTCAAAAACTCCCATAGCCTTTTCTACAGCTTCGCTCTTAGTCATATCAACACCAGCACCCTTAAGTAAATCAATAGAATACTTAGAAGAACCGCCCTTTAAGAAATTAATATAGTTTTCAGCACCATTTTCATTTAATATTTTTTGTGAAAGTGTAATTGCTGCACTATAGCCAGTAGCATACTGATATACATAATAGGCTGTGTAGAAATGAGGTATTCTTGCCCATTCCCAACTTATTTTTTCGTTACTGCTATTTATTTCAGAACCGTAGTATTTTTGGTTAAGGTTGCTATAAATAGTGCAAAGCTCCTCAAATGTAAGAGGTTCGCCATTTTCAATTTTTTGATGAACAGTAAGTTCAAATTCGGCAAACATAGTTTGTCTAAAAAGTGTACCTCTAAATTGCTCCATAAAATAATTAAGAAGATACTTTCTTTCTTTAACATCAGTTGTTGTTTTTAGCAAATGCTCCATTAAAAGAGCCTCATTTACAGTAGATGCAACTTCAGCTACAAATATAGTGTAATCACCATAAACAAAAGGCTGATTGCTCCAAGTATAGTGAGAGTGCATAGCGTGACCCATTTCGTGAGCAAGTGTAAACATAGAGTCTACAGTATCGTTGTAATTAAGAGAAACAAATGGGTGACAACCATAAGCACCCCAACTATAAGCACCACTTCTTTTTCCTTTGTTTTCGTAAATATCAACCCATTTTTCGCTTTCAAGAGCTGATTTTAGCTTATTACAATATTCTGTTCCCATTGGTTTAACAGCCTCAAGTACAGTTTTGCGAGCATCTTCATAGCTTTTGTGAGTATCAATATTTTCAACAATAGGAGTATAAATATCATACATATCAAGGTCATTTAAGCCTAGGACCTTTTTTCTAAGTTTAATATATCTGTGCATAAGTGGAAGATATTTATTAACTGTTTCAATAAGTCTTGTGTACACCTCTACTGGTATATTATTGGCTGACAATGCAGCCTCAAGTGATGATGTATATTTTCTTGCTCTTGCATTAAATATATCTTTTTTAACTGATGAAGTATATATTGTTGCAATAGTATTCTTTTGCTTGTAATAAGCATTATAAATACTATCAAAAGCTGTTTTTCTTAATTCTCTGTCACTGCTTTCAAGGGCAGACACAAATGTTCCGTGAGTAATGTGGTGTTTTTCGCCTTTGCTATCTGTTGCATCATCAAATTCAATATCAGCATTGTTAAGCATATAAAAAATATTAGATGGGGCAGCACCAACTTCATAAACCTGTGCCATAAGTTCTTCTTTGTCAGCAGATAAAATGTGACTTCTACTTCTTAAAATATCTTCAATATAATGCTTGTACATTTTAAGACTGCCATCAAATTCAGCCTTTAACTTGTTTTCGTCAAGATTTAAAATTTCTGGCTCAATAAATGCAGCTGCTGAACCCATAACTGAAATAAGTCTGTCACTTTTTGAGTCAAGACCCTGATAAAAATTGTTTGTGCTGTCCTCATTAGCTCTTAAGCCAGCATAAACACAAACTCTTTCACCTAAAACCATTATACTATCTCTAAGTTTAAGACAATCGGCAAGGTTTTCAATAGTAATTTTGTTTTTGTATTTATTAAGTTCAGCAAGATTTTTTTCTACTTTGTTATAAGCCTCTTGCCAAGCCTTGTCACTTTCAAAAAGGTCATTTATACTCCACTTATATTTATCGTCAACTTGACTTCTTTCTACAATTTTACTCATAAAAAAATCTCCTTTATATTAATTTTATTATTGATTAATCTTAATTTACATAGTATAATTATAATATAAATTACCGAAAATATACAGTATAATTTTAAAAATTTTGTAAAATATATGTAGTGTGTACTGTATTTACCTCGGCATATAAAGGAGGTTATTTTTATGGCATTAAAGGTATTAATTGTTTCATCTGAAGTAGCACCATTTGCTAAAAGTGGTGGTTTAGGCGATGTTGTGGGTTCATTGCCAAAGGCTCTTAAGTCAAAAGGGGTTGATGTAAGAGTAGTATTTCCTAAGTATAGAACTATAAAGGAAAAGTTTTTAACTGGCTGTCAGTTTGTTAGTTCTTTTGATGTTACTCTTGATTGGAGAAGACAAAAGGCTGATATTTTCACTCTTAACAATTCTGTCCCTACTTATATGATAGGTAATGATTATTACTTTGGCAGAGCTGGTTACTATGGCTATGGTGATGATAATGAAAGATTTGCTTTCTTCTGTAAGGCTGCCATTGAATTTTTAGACTATATTGACTTTGTGCCAGATGTTATTCATTGTAATGACTGGCAGACAGCTCCTATTTGTCTTTACATAAAGGACAGATATTCAAAGATTAAGTGTTTTTCTGATATTAAGACTTTGTTTACTATTCACAATCTTCAGTATCAGGGTATGTTCCCAAGAGAAACTTTGTCTATGATGGAACTTGATGAAAATTATTATTTCACTAATGATAAACTTGAATATTATAATGCTGCCAACTTTATGAAGGCTGGTCTTTTGTATTCTGATGCTATATCAACAGTAAGTAAAACTTATGCTGATGAAATACAGACACCTCAGTATGGCTATGGTCTTGATGGTTGCTTAAGATGCAGAAATAAGGACCTTTATGGCATTGTTAATGGTATTGATTATGGTGAAAATGACCCTGCTACTAGCAAGAAAATATATGCTAATTTCTCACCAGATAATATGACTGGCAAGTATGTAAATAAGCAGAAATTGCAAAAAGAACTTGGACTTCCAGAAAGAGCTGATGTTCCAGTTTTAAGTATTATTTCAAGACTTGTTGACCAGAAGGGTATTAATCTTATACTTCAAGCTGCTTATGACCTTCTCAATAAAGATGTTCAGCTTGTTATTCTTGGTACTGGTGATTATCACTATGAAAATATGTTTAAGGATTTAGCTTATCGTTATCCAGATAAGGTAAGTGCCAATATTTTATTTGATGATACTCTTGCTCAGAAGATTTATGCTGGTAGTGATATGTTCCTTATGCCTAGTCTTTTTGAACCTTGTGGCTTAGGTCAGCTCTTTAGTATGAGTTATGGTACTGTACCTATTACTAGAACTACTGGTGGTCTTGTTGATACAGTTCAGCATTTTGATGCAGAAACTGGCAAGGGTAATGGCTTCCAGTTCCAGGATTATGATGCAGGTGGACTTATGTGGGCTATTAATCAGGCATTACTTGTTTATGAGGATAAGAGCCTTTGGAGTAAGGTAGTTCAGAATGCTATTAACACAAGATTTTCTTGGGATAATAGTGCTGATGAATATATTAAGGTTTATAATAAAATTAGTGGTAAAAAGTAAATAATATTTATTTTAGAACTGTTATACCTTTGTATAGCAGTTCTTTTTTTTGCATAAAAAAAGCTGTCGCAAAAACGACAGCTTTTATAGGGTGTATAAATTAAATTACTTTAAAGTTACCTTAGCGCCAACTTCTTCAAGCTTAGTCTTGATAGACTCAGCTTCTTCCTTAGATACAGCTTCCTTAAGCATCTTAGGAGCACCATCAACAACTTCCTTAGCTTCCTTAAGACCAAGACCAGTGATTTCTCTAACAGTCTTGATAACCTTAATCTTTTCAGAACCAACATCAGTTAATTCAACATCGAATTCAGACTTTTCTTCCTCACCAGCACCTGCACCAGCACCAGCAGCAGCAACTACCATACCAGCAGCAGCAGATACGCCGAATTCTTCCTCAGCAGCCTTTACTAAATCGTTAAGTTCAAGAACAGTAAGTTCCTTAACAGCAGCAATAATTTCTTCAATAGATAACTTAGCCATTTTAAATTTCCTCCGTTATTTTAATATTTGTTTTCGACTATAAATAGTTCAATTTAAGCAGTTTTACACTGCAATGCAAAGCTTGAAACCTTTAAACTTATAATTAAGCCTCTGTAGTTTCTTCTGTAGCTTCGCCGTTCTGGTCTGCAATAGCCTTGATAACTCTTGCAAAAGAACCCATAGGGGACTTGAAGCTGCCCAATAACTTTGAAAGGAGAACCTCTCTTGATGGGATGTCAGCAACAGCAGCCATACCCTTAGCATCGTAGCAAGTACCTTCAATAACACCAGCCTTGAATTCAAGTGCCTTAGCACCCTTCATAAACTTGTTCATGATACCAGCTGCAACAGTTGGGTCTTCGTAGCAAATAGCAATAGCACTAGGACCTTCAAAATAATCCTTTAAGCCCTCAAACTGAGTACCTTCTACTGCTAAATTCATCATAGTATTCTTGTAAACCTTGTAATCAACACCAGCTTCTCTTAACTGCTTACGAAGTGCAGTATCCTCTGCAACTGTAAGACCTCTGGCATCAACTAATACTGCAGAACTAGCCTTTTCAAGCTTTTCCTTAATTTCGTTTACAACAACCTGCTTTTCAGCAACCTTAGCCATTATTTACACCTCCTATAAATTTTATAGGAAGGACTAGCCTTCCTGAAAGCCGTATAAAAAAATCCCTGTCTATAGACAGGGAGGTAAATACAAAATCAATGTATCCTCGGCAGGTAGAAAAACCGTTACGACATAATGTCACCTGCTGTCTACGGCACTTTTGATATAATAACACATTTAAAATCCTTTGTCAAGAACTTTTTTTGCTTTTTTTGCTTAATTTTCTTCATTGTTGCCAATTATTTTATTCCAAATTTCAGCATCATTTTTCTGAATACATCTTAACTTTTCTTGTTTGCTGTTAGCAAAGTCGCAAACTATGCTGTAAGGGCAGTAGTCACAAGGCATTTTTTTGTTGTATTGATAAGGACTTATTTCTATATTTCCCTTTGCCATTTGACCGCCTATATTTTTAACTATTTCCTCAGAATAGTCCAAAAGTTTATTTAAAGTGGATTTGTCTAGCTTACTATTACTATCTATGGCAATATCTCTTAATATTTCAACAGGCTTATTTCTTTTCATCACCTTAATTTTGGCAACATCAAGGTCTTCTGTTAAATCCGTATCAAACATTCCGTTTAAGGCCATTCTATTTAACATAAAATCATCTAATGTTAAATTTGACTTATTATCTTCGGCATTAATAAGGTCAGGTTCGTTTATTTTAAAATAAAACATACCACCAGCCTCATAGTTTTTATTTTGTATTAATGTATTCATATAAAGCATAAGCTGGAGCTGAAGTCCATAATATATTTGGTTAATATCAAGACTTTTTGACGAACTTTTGTAGTCAACAATTTTAACATATACAGAGCCGTCATTAAGCATTTTATCAACTCTATCTATGGCACCGTTTAGCTTTAATATTTTGCCGTTATCAACTTCTATTTCAATAGCTGGAATTTTAGAATTTCCTCTGCCAAAAGTAATTTCAAAGCTATCTGGCTTAAATTTACTTGCTTTTATTTGTTCAACATTTGCCCAAAGGCTTAATTTTGTAGCTTTTATTATTTTATTTAATATAGCTGAATTTCTTCCACTTTCAAATATATCACTATTTATATTTTTTACAAATTCTGAAATATGCTTATCTACAAAATCATCAGTATAATTTCTGTCGGCATTTTCCCAAGTAGTTCCAGACTTTTTAATATGTTTTGAAAATTCTTCCATTATTTTGTGAGTAAGTGTGCCAATATCATTATACTTTAGTTTATAAATAGATTTTTCTTTTGCATTTAATATATAGTTCATATAAAATCTAAAAGGACAGGCAGCATAAGATTCTAGCTTTGATACACTGCCTTTTTCTAAAACTTCATTCCAAAGTATTGGCAATAGTTTTTCATCAAGATAGTCTACAGAAATTTGACTAATTAAGCCTTTTTTGATTGAATTTAACTTTTCTGAATATTCACTATCATTTATAAAATACCAGTAAAGGTCATTTATAAAGTCACTTTTATCATTGTTTTCTATGGCTGTTATAAGTGTGTTAAATGCAATTTCTTTTGAAGTAAGAATATCATCTATATTTGTTTTATCATAAACAATTTCCTTTATTTGTGGAAAAATACTCTTTATTTTGTTTACAACAGAAGAAATTATAAGGCTTTTACCTGTTATAGAGCCAGTAGGATAGCTAAATATTAAATATTCAGTTGGCTTAATTAAGTTTACATATATGCCAAGTCTACCGTTATTAGTCATTTGCACAAGGTCTGGAGCAAGTTCAATATTGTTTTCTTTTATAATGTGCTTTTCATCATCACTAAATATTCCTTTTTCTGTTAATTTAATAGGAATATTACCTTCATTTGCTCCCAAAACAAACATAGCCTTTATATTAGGAAGTCTTGTTCTTTCCATATCACCAATTATTAAATAGTCTTGTGTTGGTGGAGCAATACCTATAGTGGCAGTGTTTAAACCGGCTTTGAGTATTTTGGAATAATCTCTTAATGTTATTTTTTCATCACCTAAAATTTCTGTCATAGTATTGGCTACAGTTACAACGGTATTCCAAATTTCACTATTAATAGCAATTTTAACAGTATCATTATTTTCAATAGCTGTGTTAAATTCCTTTTCGAGTCTATCTTTAATATTAATGTTATTTAAAACATCAAACAAAGCCTTTGTTATTTCACTTACCAATGCTTTTTTTGTTGGTTTAAAATTATCCTTTAATGGAGAAAGTATGTCAAAAAAACTATCCCTAATATATTCAATGTCAGCTTTATCAGGTTTATCATTGTGTTTTTCATCTCTAAAACCGTATTTCCACTCTATATTCCACTTATATTTATTAATACCATTGGCAATTACATAGTTTTCAAGGTCAAATATTTCATCAAATGTTATTTCTGTATAACCTGTTTTAAGAAACTTAAATATTGAGTTGTTGTCCCAATTATAAGCAATTATATCTATAGCTGATGTCATAAGAGTAATAAGAGGGTGTGAAAATACACTTTTTCTACTATCAAGGAAGTTAGGTATATTGTACTTTTTCAAGGCTATTGATAATGGCACTTCATAATCACTATTACCTATTATTAAAGCAATATCTCTATATCTATAGTTATTAAGCTGAACTAGTTTTTTTACTTCACTTAATATTTTATCAATTTCTTGATACATATTATTAAATTGATAAATACTTATATTTTTAACATCTTTTGGGTATTCTTTTGGCTTATATTTAAAATAATTATCCTTAAGATGTTTTATTTCATCATTATATTTAATATGTTCCTTAGTTAAATAAAGAGGTTCTTCAATATTTATTTTGTTTTCTTTTGCAATCTTTGTTATAAGGGTAATAGCTCTCTTAACCTCATATTGTTCATCAAAGGGGCTTATGTTGTTGTATGATATACTCTTTTCAGCAATACTAAGTGAAATATGTACTTGTTTACAATGTTTTAAAAGAGCTTCAATTATTTTATTTTCTTGAGGTGTAAAACTTTTAAAACCGTCTATCCAAATTTCACTATTTTTAACTATGGAATAAGGTATAATATCTGGCAAAATATCAAGTAGTCCGTCACCAGAAATATATTTGCTGGCTAAGTAATCTTTGTATTTTGAAAATATAAGAATAATATCCTTAAGTTTTTCCTTTAAATTACCGTCTTTTAAATTGAGTATAAGTTCATTTAGGCTTTCTGGAGAAACACTGTATTGCATAAGTTCGTTTATTGTATCTTCTATATTATCTGCAAAGCCTTGTTTTTCTGTTGAGTTTTTGTAAAAATCTAATTTATCGCTTAATTCAAGAATAATTTTTTTAATAAGCATAGTTCTGCCAGTATCATCAAGGGTTTTTCTGCCAGCAGTACCTATTTTGGATACTATAAAATAAGCAAGGTGTTTAAAGCCTAACACATTTATGTTAATAACAGCCTTTTTTTTGCTTAAAATATTCTTTTCTGATTCAAGTGTAAACTGTTCAGGCACTATATAAAAAATTCTTTGACTATTGTCAGTTGATGTAATTTCCTCTATACATTGTGTCGTTTTACCTGTGCCAGATTTTCCTAATATGTATCTTAAACTCATAAATATCACCTCGTTTAAATAATTATATCATATTTTTATTAGATTTCTATATAATTATATTAAAAAGGGTAGGTGAAAAAATTGGCATCTAAAATTTTTGTCTTTAAATTAAAGGACATAATTAAAACTGCAATATTTGCTGTGCTAGGAATTATTATAATTGGGGCTGTAATTGCATTTTTTAGTGGCAGTTTTAAAAGTACATATAAGGAGGGTACATATAATTCAGAAATTGTTTTGCAAGGTAAACCTGTTACACTGTCTGTAACTGTTGGCAAAAATGAAATTGAAAGTATTTCCTTAGACCAGCTTAATGAAACACAAGAGGTGTTCTATCCTGTGTTTTCAAATTGTATTGATGATGTGGCTAATAAGGTAGTTGAAATGCAAAGTACAGATATTGAACTTAATAATGATTATGCTGTTACTGAAAGTATATTACTTGATGCTATTAATAGGGCGTTAGATGAGGCAAAAAGATAAAAAATGAGCTAATTTATAGTTTATTTTTAATATATTTTTGTTGAAAAATGTTGATTAATAGTATATAATACAAACATCATATATTAAAGGTGGTGTTTGTTTATGAATGAAAAAATATTTAGAGATACTAGAACTCAAATAGGTATATTAATTTCTCGTGGAGTTATAATAAGGAATAAAAGTAAGGCTAAAAAACTTTTAAGAAGTGTAAATTATTATAACTTAATTAATGGATATAAAACACCATTTATTAAGCAAAATAAACCTTATGAAAAATATATTGAGGGAACAAGGTTAGAGGAAATATTTTCAGTATATGAATTTGATAGAAAACTTAGGATATTGACTCTTGAGGTAATATTAGAAATTGAAAAAAAGATAAAATCTCTAGTAGCCTATCATTTTTCTAAGATATATGGTCATAAAGATTATCTTATATATAAAAACTTTAATACTGATGGAGTAAATAAATATAAACAAGTAAGTAATTTGCTTAGTAAACTTCACCAACAAATATTTATTAACATAGATAATGAAGTAGCGATAAAACATTATGCTGATGGAAAAAATCACATACCACTATGGGTTTTAGTAAATTCAATGTCTATGGGTGATATTAGTAAGTTTTATGCAAATATGAAATCTTCTGATAAAATTATGGTGGCGAAATTGTTTAAATGGGGGATAAGGGAAAATCAATTATCAAATTGTCTTTATTTTATAGCCAATATACGAAATAGATGTGCTCACGATGAATTATTATACTCATATATAACTCACGCTACGCTTTCTAATAATAAATATTTTAAATATTTCAGAATTACTTATACAAATAATTATTTTGCTTTTATTATATCAATTAAAATGTTATTATCTAAAAAAGATTTTAATATTTTTGTCAATAATCTTGAAAAATTATTTGTAGAATTAGAGTCTAATTTGTATACAATACCGATAAATAAGGTAAAAAAACTTATGGGAATTCCTAATAATTGGAAAAAATTACAGGCATTAAATTAATTACAGAAATATATTCTATGAATTTTGAATTGACATTTATAAATTAAATGTGATATAATCAAAAAAGATAAATAATTTTTAGTATTTATCAATATAATATTAGTGATTGTGCTTTGTAAGCCTACGGGAGCAAAGTCTATTTTAGGGGGATTGATTTCAATCCCCCTTTACTTTTAAAAATATTTCAAAATTTACAAACTATCATTTTCACTTTTTATATCACTACCAAGAACATACATAAAGTACAAATACTTAGCAGCCTTTTCTCTTGACACTATAGCCTTAGGTTCAAGAGTAAGACCATTTTCCATTTTACCTCTTTCAACATTTTCACTCCTAATAAGACCAAGGTTATAGGCTTCTTCAACATCGGCCTTATATTTCTTTGAAATATCCTCCTTATCTGTAATAGTGCCAAAACCAGCAAGAGGATAATATTGAGCTTCCTCACCAACTAAATTAGGGTCATAGTTAGGGTCATCTGGTGAAACATTAGTGCCATTATAGTCTGTCATATACTTAGGTTTATCTCTAAATTTGTAATAATAAGCATCTAAATTTATTTTAGCCATAAGCTCTCTAGTTAAAATACCTTTTCCGTATTTGTTGATGCTCATTGATATATCGTATAGGCTATTTAATGCTTTTACATATTCTTCTGTTGTCATATTTGCTTTTGGATTAAAGTTACCATTGTTATCCTTACTCATTGCACCTAGCTGAACCATTTTTTCAATTTGGTTTATGTAATAAGCATCTTTTCCCTTAACATCGTTGCAAACTTCTGGATATACTTTATCCCAATTTCCTGCTTGAACATCATTTGTCATTGTATTAACTAAGTTAGTAAGTTCACTATAGTTAGAAGAAAGATTTTTTACTTCTTCGGCTACTATTCTTGCGTACTGTTTAGCAAGAGCTTCTTTAAAATGTGTTGTATCAATTTTATTATCTGGGTGTCCGTTTGCATAGCTACCACTATTAGTTTTTCCTGGAGTTTCTCCCGCTTCAATACTCATAACCATAGCCATTGCTTGGTCATAACCTACAGATGTAAGGTACTCACAGCTTTTAGTGTTTAAATCTACAAGGGGAACATTCATTTCAGAGGCAACTTCTTTCATTACCTTTGGAAATTCTCTGTCTTTAGTAGTAAATGAATTTTTAAATTCACCCTTTTCAAAGTTACTAGCTCTTGTCATTGGAGTAACAAGTATAGGTATCATACCTCTTGCTTTAATTGCTGGTATATAGCATTTTTCAAGATATTCCTTATACATTGCTTCTGTTGAGCCTACGCCAAAACGAGCAGTAGGGTCTGAGGCTGTACCAATATCATTTCCTTTTTTCTCATCATTGTGACCAGATTGTATAAATACATAATCACCTTGACTACCTGTCATAAGAACATCGTTTAATCTGCCTTCTTGATACATTTGTTTAACAGAACGACCACCCATTGAATAGTTAATTACATTAACTTTGCTGTTGTCAAAAAGTCTGTCAAAAACTTCACCCCAACCACACATTGGTGCTTCTTCAAATAAATAAGATTTTAAAGTTGAGTCACCTAAAAGATAAACAGAAGGTTTATCAGATTTGTTGTTTTCAATAGGTGTTATTTTTATTGATTTTAATGTAACCGGTTTGTTTAGCTCCTTAGCCTCTATTTCAATATCAATAAAATCTCTGCCGTTAGCATAGTCAAAGGACCACACATCACCATTCCACTTAGCAGGGTGGAGGTTAGGAACTTTCTTAGCTGCGTCCCAGTAAGGTGAATTTTCAAGTCGATATGTTTGCATAGCACTTACGCTTAAAATACCGTTGTTTTCGCCACCGTCAATATTAACTTCAATGTGGTAGCCACCAGCCGGAGCTTTAACTCTAAATACCATACCACCATAGTTATAGCAAGTAGCTTTATTTAATCCTAGCTTGTTGCCGTTTTTATCAACAGTATTAAACATTGCTATATTTTTTTCTGTAACAGTAAATCCTTTTTTGCTTTCTTGAATATTTGCAACATTAACTGTTCTTTCTGGCATAGCTGTTGTTTTGTCTACAAAGCCGTAACCTTTGTCGTAGTCGTAGTAATCGGCTGTAGCTACTTTTTTAGAGCCTTGCATATAGTCTGCTGTGAAATTGTATGTAACAGCTTTAAAGTTAGTGTCTGCTATAGAAATAACAGGCATTGAAACACTTATTACAACTGTCATAATAGTTGCTAATATTTTCTTTAATTTCATTGTGAACCTCCTTATTTATATTAATTCTCTATTTTTTCTATATTGTAAAGGTGAAATGCCTTTGCACTTTTTGAAAACATCACCAAAATAATTGCTATCATTAAAGCCTGCCTCGTAAGCAATATCTGTAATAGATAGCTTAGTTTCTAACAAAAGTTCACAAGCCTTTTTTATTCTTAAATTAAGCAAATATTCTTTAAAGCCAAAGCCTGTTACTTCCTTAAACTTTTTAGAAAAATATGTAGTGCTCATATTTACAAAGTTAGCAATTTCGCTTAATGTAATATTTTTGTTGTAGTTATCAACAATGTATTTGGCTGCTGACTGAATATGTTCGTCTGATTTGTTTAAGGATTGGGAGCTGTTGTAAACGCTAACACCTAAATGGTCGGAAACATTTTTTCTGTATCTTATTATAAATATTAAAAGTTCTTCTAAATAACATTCCATAAGTTCGTAAGAAAAATCATCGGGATTTTTATATTCGTTGTAAAGCTGACGCATAATTGAACCAACATATTCTCGGCGTTGCATAGGAATTGAAAATACCTTTTGCTTAAAACAATCTTCAATTTCTTTTCGTCCAAACTTCTCGATTAATCTTGAAATATGGTTATCATTAAATCTTATAAAGGCTCTTTCGTTTTCTTTGTCAGAGCTATAGGTGCTTTTGTGCATAACATTTTTGTCAACAAATACCATATCACCTTTTGAAATATTGTATATTTCACTTTCAATAAAGAATTTTCTGTTGCCAGCAATGAGATAATATATTTCGTACACTGGGTGAAAATGGGCTGTTTTCATTTCAAAATACTTACCTTGTCTTTCAGTGCCTACTTCAATACTTTCATAATGTCTTTTCATATTATCACCACCTTAAAAAATCTGTAATTTAATTATAGCACACAAACTATTAAAGGTAAATACGATTTTCTTGTGGTATAATTTTACAAATATTTTTGCCTTTATAACTGTTGTTTAAGAGCATCAAAAAAGACTCCCTATTTGGAAGTCTTTTGTTTAATTTATTAAAGTTTGTAAGTGCCTTCAATATTACAGATATTTCTTGTATCAAGAATTACCTTACCCTTTAACTTGTCCATATTTTCCTTGATTTCGTTGTGACCAACAAGAAGAACTACAAGGTCAACAGAGTTAAGGAACTCATCTAAGTTGTGCATCTGGTTAGGAACAACATCTTTAGTAATGTAAGGGTCATAAACCTTAACAAGGTTACCACATAAATGCTTTTCCATAGATTCAAGCATCTGGAGAGTAGGTGACTCTCTCATATCATCTACATTTTCCTTATAAGTAAGACCGTATAAACCAACTCTGCTTACATCAGTCATATTGTTTTCTTTCATAATATCGTGTACTCTTTCAAGTACAAATTCAGGCATACCATCGTTAATCTTTCTTGCTGCAAGTATAATGTTAGCAAGACCTGGATAGTCACCAACTAAGAACCAAGGGTCAACAGAAATACAGTGACCACCTACACCAGGACCTGGTGATAAAATATTAACTCTTGGGTGCTTGTTTGCAATACGGATAATTTCGTAAACATCCATATTGTCTGAACGACAAATCTTAGCAAGTTCGTTTGCATAAGCAATGTTAATATCTCTAAATGTGTTTTCAACAACTTTAGTCATTTCAGCAGTTCTAATGTCAGTTACTACGATTTCGCCCTGACAGAAAGAAGAATAGAGAGCCTTAATCTTTTCACCAATTTCCTTGTTATCAGCACCAATAGTTCTGTTGTTGTGTAAAAGTTCGTAAACCATATTACCAGGGATAATTCTCTCTGGAGCGTGAACAAGATTTAAGTCCTTGCCAATAACAAAGCCGTTTGCCTCAACAATAGGTCTAACATGCTTATCAATAGTACCAGGTGAAATAGTTGATTCAATAACAACTGTAGCACCCTTTGGACAAACTTCCATAACACTCTTAACAGCAGCTTCAACATATCTAGCATCAACCTTTTTGCTAAAAGCATCATAAGGAGTTGGAACAGATACAATATATACATCTGTTACCTGATATTCTGTTGAAAACTTGATACCAGATTTAACAGCAGCATCAAAAAGCTCGTCAAGACCGTCTTCCTTAAATGTAGTCTTGCCTGCATTTAAAGTATCTACAAGTTCCTTGTTGTAGTCAGTACCAACAACTTCAACACCGTGAGATGCCATCATAAGAGCGGTTGGTAAACCAATATATCCTAAACCAATTACATTAATCATAAATAATTACCATAGCCTTTCTGAAATAAAACCATTTTTACTTGTTAATGATAACATTTTGGTATGTAATTGTCAATATTTTTGGAGAAAAAGGGGTTGTAAAACCTATTTTAATCATTTATTTTGACATCTTCAGCCTTTATTGGTACAAATATTTCTTCTTCTTTGCTTTTTTGAAAATCCATATACTCTTTTTTAGCAAGTCTATAAAATTCCTTTTGGCTAGACAAAAGCTCTTTAGCACCTCTTTTGTCTACTGGTTTATAGCTACCGTCTGGCTGTTGTATCTTAGCTTTAAGATTATCTCGTAATGTAATGTCAATTATATCCATTACTTTTTTCTTTAAGTCATCATTTTCTATAGGAAAGGCAACTTCAACTCGTCTGTCAAGATTTCTGTTCATCCAGTCGGCTGATGCAAGATAAATCTTAGGAATACCATTGTTTTCAAAGTAATAAATTCTGCTATGCTCTAAAAATCTACCTACTATACTTCTGACAGTTATATTGTCGCTTACAGTTGGAATACCTGTTTTCAAACAACAAATACCTCTTACAATAAGCTCTATTTTAACACCTGCCATACTGGCTCTATAAAGTGCCTTAATTATGCCTGTGTCAACAAGGGAATTCATTTTAGCAATTATTTTAGCAGGCTTGCCTTCAAGAGCATTTTTTTCTTCTCTTTCAATGTTTTTCATAAACATTTCTCTAAGGTCAGTAGGTGCTGCTGCAATCTTATTCCAATTAGGATATTTTGAATAACCAGAAAGACAGTTAAATATAGCTGACACATCAGAACCAATAGTTTCTTTGCAAGTGAAAAGTCCCATATCAGTGTATAACTTAGCTGTTTTGTCATTGTAGTTGCCAGTACCTAAGTGACAGTATCTTACAATGCCGTCTTCTTCTCGTCTAACTACAAGACAAAGTTTGCAATGTGTTTTTAATCCAACAAGACCATAAATAACATGACAGCCTGCTTTTTCAAGTTTTTTAGCCCAATTTATGTTGTTTTCTTCGTCAAATCTTGCCTTTAATTCTACAAGTACAGTAACCTGTTTGCCATTTTCGGCTGCTTCAATTAATGCCTTAATAATAGGTGAATTACTTGAAACTCTGTATAATGTTTGCTTAATAGCAAGTACATTGCTATCTTTAGCTGCAAACTTAACAAAATTTACAACAGGGTCAAAGGATTGATATGGGTGGTGCATAAGGACATCTTTTTCCTTAATAACATTAAACATATCTCTATCCTCAAATTCCTTAACAGGTACAGGAGGCATTGGAATGTTGCAAAGGTCTGGTCTATTAACAATTCCAGCTAAAGAAAACCATACAGTAAGGTCAATAACATCAGGTATCATATAAACCTCGTGTTCCTTTATCTCTAATTGTTCTGTAAGGAAGTCAAAGGAGTCTTGGCATATATCCTTATCAACTTCAAGTCTTACAGGAGCACCCCATTTTCTTTGCTTAATAGAGTCTTCAATTTCTATTAATAAATCGTGACTATCTTCTTCGTCAATTTCAAGGTCAGCATCTCTAGTTACTCTAAAGCAGTATGCTGATAATACTTCGTTAGCATTAAATAGCTTGTTTATATAAGCTCTCACAATTTCTTCAAGGAATATAAGTTGACACTTGCCGTCTTCTGATGGTAGCTTAACTATTCTAGGTACTACTGATGGAACTTGAACAACAGCAAATTTTTCTTCTTTGTGTTCTCCACTTAATTCAACAATAAGGTTAAGACTCTTATTTGCTAAAAGTGGAAATGGTCGAGAATTATCAATAGCCATAGGTGTCAAAATAGGGTAGAGGGTAGTGTTAAAGTAGGTTTTAACATACTCCTTTTGTTCCTTATTTAAAGAGCCAAAAGGAAGAAACTCAATATTGTTTTCTTCAAGTAATGGCATAAGTGTTCTGTGTAAACAATTATACTGTCTTTGAACTATTGTATGTACCTTGTCTGATATAGCCTTAATTTGGTCACTAGCTGTCATACCAGCAGGGTCAGTTTTCTTTGAACCAGAAAATTCTTGAGTAACAAGTCCAGCAACTCTAACCATAAAAAATTCGTCCATATTAGATGCTGTTATAGCAAGAAAATTAAATCTTTCAAGTAAAGGGTGGCTTTTGTCTAGGGCTTCTTCAAGAACTCTTGTGTTAAATTCTAGCCAACTTAATTCTCTGTTGTAGTAGTATTCTTTATTGTTTAAATCTATCATTACATTACACTCCTTTTGTTAAGAACAGCCTTAATACCAAATACATCTTCAAAAAGTTGCTTGCTCTTTTTAAAAGACCATTTTTCAAGGTCAACATTTTTGTAAGTTGATACAGTTATAATAAGCTGATTATTGCTTAATCTTACATTTACATCGTCAAACTTGTTGTTGTGGCTTGAATATACTGCATTAGCCAACTTTAATATACCGCTTAACTTGCAAACCATAACTCTTTCTTCTGTATCCATACTTAAAAATACACCGTTATCATCATAAGGCATAACATCATTGTGGTAATATGCTATGGCTGCAATAGCGTGTTTTTCTTCATCATTTATACCTACAATATCAAGACCTTTTATCATATGGTATGAAATTCTGTCGTGTTCTCTTATATTAACTGTTTTGCCTATATCTTCTAATATGGCTGCAATTTGTAAAAGTAATCTTTCTCTTTGACCTAAACCGTGATATTTTTTGATTTTATCAAATATTTTAGTGGCAGTGTTAGATACACAGTCAGAGTATTCATTATCATCTCTAAATTTTGCTTCAATATTTTTGGCTGATATTAAGCTAAATTCTTCGTAAGATTTTGTAATGAGCTTTGCACTTTCAGGGAAAAGCTCTTCATACAATATAGCGTCACCGGCAGTACATTTAGGTGATATAATGTTTTTGTCGCTTGTAAATTTAACAATTCTTGAATAAATAATAAATGCTGGCAATATGTTTTCAGCTTTTTCAACAGATATTTCATATTTTTCGGCTATTTCTTCAGGAGTCATATTTTTTATGGATTTATAAGTTTCCATAAAGTTTTCTCTAGTTATAATATTAATTTCGCCCTTATTCTTTGCGTTACAGAGTTTAGATATAGTTTCAATTTCGTTGCCACTTATAACGAAGTTTTGCAATTTTTCGTTATTAATTGAGGCACTTATAGCATCTTGAAATGGGTGTAAATATTCTTTTATTATTTGCAAATAATTTGCAGTATTTTCTCTGTAATCTTCAAAAAGTTCTGATATTCTTAAAGCACCAATTTTAATATTAGAGCCTGTTACAACCTTACCTTCTTTAAGTACAAATATACTAATATTTCCAGAGCCTAAGTGGGCAATAAGAGTTGACTGCATTTCTTCATTTTTTAATGATGCAAGAACCATTTTGTTAATGTAAACTTTTTCTTGACTGTCATCAATAACTGTAAGTTTAAGTCCAGTTTTTACCTTAAGCTGGTCAAGTATAAAATCCTTATTTTTACTTTCTCTTATAGCTGTAGTAGCTAAGGCAATAATATCCTTTACTCCGTAATCTTTAGCAACAGCCTTGTAGCCATTTATAATAACAGCAGCTTTTTCAAGACTTTCAAAAGATATTTTACCACTATGGAATGTATCTCGACCTAATGCAAGGGGGTTAGATATAGATTCAATAACCTTTACACCATTTGCTCCCTTTTCGCCTATTTTTAATCTAAGTTCGTTAGAGGCAATTTCTATAACAGCAACACATTTTTTCATACAAAAACCTCCCATATTTCCTTTCATAGTAGATTTTGCTACATTTTAAGGAATTTTTAAAGCACTATATAGTAAAAGAAGCGTAAAATTCTCGTAAATTTGAAAAAAACATTTTACATACAGCTGATTTTGAGTTACAATAAAAATGTCGGCAATTATTATGTCGGTGATAACTAAAGCTCGGAGGTGGGATTAATGCTTACAATTCTAAATACACAAGAAGAAACAACATTAAAGACCGATACAATATCAAAGGGCAGTTGGGTCAATCTTAGTACCCCTACCAATCAAGAGGTCCTTAATGTAGCCCACGAATTACACATAGACCTTAAGGATATGCGTTCGGCACTTGACTCTGATGAGGTATCCCGACTTGAACGAGAAGACGACTACACTCTTTTGCTTGTAGATATTCCTACAGTTATTTTAAAAAATCAAAGGGCTATATATACTACTATACCACTTTCTGTAATATATTCAAAGGAAAATATTGTTACAGTTTGCTTGGAAGATAGCCCTGTTATTAAAAAACTTATTAACAACAGAGCTGCTGTATGCACATACAAAAGAACACAGCTTATTTATAAAATTCTTTATAACACAGCTAAACTTTATATGGAATATCTTATTAAAATAAATAGTATGCGTTCTTATATTGAAAATAATATATCAACATCTAAAGAAACTCTTACTGAACTTTACGATTTGGAAAAAAGTTTGGTTTATTTTAAGACATCTCTTAAAAGTAATGAAATAGTTTTAAATAGACTTTTAAAACAGCCTTCTGTTAAAAGATATACTGAAGATGATGAGCTTCTTGAAGATGTGCTTATTGAGTTTAAGCAGGCTATTGAAATGACACAGATTTATTATGAAGTCCTTGACAACACTATTTCTAAGTATTCTGCTCTTATGGACTATGACCTGAATAATGCAATGAAGCTCCTTACTTCATTTACCATTGTTCTTGCTATACCAACTGTTATATCTGGTATATTTGGTATGAACCTTATTAATATGCCTTGGTCAAGTTCTAATGTGGGATTTTGGATAGTTAATGTAATAACCTTTGCTCTGTGCTTTATTTGTATGATACTTTTAAGAAAGAAGAAAATGTTATAACTTGACAATTAATAGACAATTTGATACAATGTTTATATAGTGATGACTTATGTAAGGGTCACACAAAGGGGTGCACCACCACGGGTGCAGGATTGTACAGCCAAATGTACACTCTCCTTTGTGTACCCTTTTTTGTTATATAAAATAAAAAAGAGGTGAAAACTGTGATTAAAATAAATGGAAAAGATGAGCCTTCTGCTAAGGGTAAAAAACTTATTGACTATCTTACTGAACATAACTATAGACCAAGTATTATAGCAATAGAGTTAAATTACACTATTTTGCCAAAGGCTGAATACGATACATATATTATTAATGATGGCGATATTATAGAGATTGTTAGTTTTATGGGTGGTGGCTGATATTAAGGCATCATTAATTTTAAAAACTACATAATCAAAGGAGATATAACAATGGAAAATGATAAATTAGTAATAGGTGGACACGAATTTAATTCAAGATTTATATTAGGCTCTGGCAAGTATTCTCTTGACCTTATTAAGGCTGCTGTTGAAAATGCTGGTGCAGAAATTATTACACTTGCTTTAAGACGAGCAAACTCTGATGTAGATAACATACTTGATTACATTCCAAAGGGAGTAACACTTTTACCTAATACTTCTGGTGCTAGAAATGCTGATGAAGCTGTAAGAATAGCTAGACTTTCAAGAGAAGTTGGCTGTGGCGATTTTGTTAAAATTGAAATAATGAGAGATTCTAAGTATCTTTTTCCAGATAATTATGAAACAATAAAGGCAACTGAAATACTTGCTAAAGAAGGCTTTGTTGTTATGCCTTATATGTATCCAGACCTTAATGTTGCAAGAGATTTAAAAAATGCTGGTGCTGCCACAATTATGCCTTTAGGTGCTCCTATTGGTACTAACAAGGGTATTGTTACTAAGGAATTTATTAAAATCTTAATTGAAGAAATTGACTTGCCAATTATTGTTGATGCTGGTATTGGTAAGCCTTCACAGGCTTGTGAAGCTATGGAAATGGGTGCAGCTGCTGTTATGGCTAATACTGCTATTGCTACTGCTGGCAACATTCCTGCTATGGCTGAGGCATTTAAAAAGGCTATTGAAGCTGGTAGAACAGCTTATCTTTCTGGTATGGGCAGAGTTTTAGATAAGGCTAGTGCATCATCACCATTAACAGGATTTTTAAGAGATTAATAAAGGAGCAATATAGAAATGGACGAATTAACAAATCCAGAATTAAGAATAAATCATATGGAATACTTGCCTGATATGGAGGATATAGGTTCTGAAATACAGGACAAGGTTATAAGTGCTATGGAAAGCTATGATGCTGATAAATACACAGCAGACGATGTAAGGGCTGCCCTTGATAAAGATGTGCTTTCACTTGATGACTTTGGTGCTTTACTTTCACCTGCTGCATTACCTATGCTTGAAGAAATTGCTCAAAGAGCACAGGCTGAAACTAGAAAGCATTTTGGCAATAGTGTGCAAATGTTTACACCTCTTTATATAGCAAATTATTGTGAAAACTATTGTATTTATTGTGGTTTTAACTGTCATAACAAAATACATAGAGCTAAACTTAATGCTGAAGAAATTGAAAATGAAATGAAGGCTATTGCTGAAACAGGACTTGAAGAAGTTCTTATTCTTACTGGCGAAAGCAAGTCAATGTCTGATGTTAAGTATATTGGTGAGGCTTGTAAAATTGCTAAAAAATATTTTAAAGTAATTGGTATTGAAGTTTATCCTATGAATAGTGAAGATTATAATTATCTTCATAAATGTGGCGTAGACTATGTAACAGTATTCCAGGAAACTTATGACTCTGACAAGTATGAAACTCTCCACCTTGCAGGTCACAAGAGAATTTTTCCTTACAGATTAAATGCTCAGGAAAGAGCTTTAATGGGTGGTATGAGAGGTGTTGGCTTTGCTGCACTTTTAGGACTTTCTGACTTTAGAAAGGACGCCTTTGCTGTTGGTACTCACGCTTATTTAATACAGCAGAAGTACCCTCACGCAGATATAGCTTTTTCTTGCCCTAGATTAAGACCAATTATTAATAACGACAAGATTAATCCAAAAGATGTACACGAGCCACAGCTTTTACAGGTTATGTGTGCTTATAGAATATTCTTGCCTTTTGCAAGTATGACTATATCAACTAGAGAGTGTGCAAGATTTAGAGATAATTCAATTAAAATAGCTGCAACTAAGATTTCTGCTGGTGTTGATGTTGGTATTGGTGGTCACGGTGATAATGACAAAAAGGGTGATGAGCAGTTTGAAATTAGTGACGGCAGAAATGTTAAGGAAGTTTATGAGGCTATAAAAGTACAGGGCTTACAACCAGTAATGAGTGAGTATATTTATGTATAAAAAAATTGCTATTACAAATAGGCATTTATGCAAAGATTTAATTGAACAAATTAAGAAACTTCACAATTCTGATTACGATTATATTGTACTTAGGGAAAAGGATTTAACTGAAAGTGAATACATTGAACTTGCTAAAAAAGCTATAGAAATAAGTGATAAGATTATACTTCATACATATATTTCAGCTTGCGAAAAACTTAAGTATTATAAAATCCATTTACCTTATAAGTTGTTTGTAGATAATGTGGATAAATTAACAAATTACACTATAAAGGGTGTGTCAACACATAGTGTTGATGAGGCTTTAAATGTTGAAAAACTTGGTGGAACTTATGTAACTGCTAGTCATATATTTGTGACAAAGTGCAAAGAGGGGCTTGAACCTAAGGGTGTTGATTGGCTTAATAATGTGTGTAATAGTGTTAATATACCAGTTTATGCTCTTGGAGGAATTAATAGTGGTAATGCTAAACTTTGCATTGACGCTGGTGCTAAGGGTGTATGTATGATGAGTGAAGCAAATAAGTAGATAATGAAAGGTAAAGATAATAGGTTGGTTATAATAAAAACCTGTTATCTTTGCCTTTTTGTTTTTAAGGATAAAATTTCTTGGTTATTTCGAGATAGTTTCCCTAAAAGTGGAGCTAAGTGGTTAGCCTGTAGTTTTGCTTTTACCTATTATGAACGGTTTATTTGTAGGGGCGACCAGTGGTCGTCTACAATATCTTTTATGAATAGGTACATTGTAGGGGCGATTAGTAATCGCCCATTTATCTGGTAACTTATATTTATTACTTATTACTTATTACTTATTACTTATTACCTAAAGCCCCCCTCAGTCAGTTAATGCTGACAGCTCCCCTAAAAGTGGAGCTAAACAGTTTACCTTCCCTCATAGGGAAGGTGGCAACCGCAGGTTGACGGAAGGGTTTCCATTATACAAAACCAATTTAGTTATTACCTATAAATGAAAACACACCTTTCCAATATCTATCCTTATCAACAAGGGCAGAAACGCCGTGACCAGCATTTTTTATTATCATTAGTGCTTTTTTTGCTTTTGTTTTGTTATAAAGTCTATAAACCATTTTTACTGGCACAAAATTGTCACTATCACCGTGTATAAATAGTACAGGTATTTTAATATATTCCACTCTGTCAACAGGAGAGGCTAGTCGCAAATCATATTTAGCTTTTTTGATACAAGCAATATCCATTAAATTAACAAAAGGAAATCTAGGCAGTTTAAAGGTGTTTTTTAACTCATAAGCAATAATATTATCCGCATTGTCAAAGCTACAATCACTTATAACAGCCTTTACATTAGCTGGCAACCTTTCAGATGCAGTCATTAATACTGTTGCACCACCCATACTTACGCCGTATAAATATATTTCACTTTCGCTATTACCTTTTATAATAAGATGAATAATGTTTATAATATCTCGGCTGTCAAGACTGCCCATACCAATGTAGTCACCGCCACTTTTGCCGTGACCTCTTAAATCGGGTACAACTACATTATACCCTTTTTCATAGAATGTTTTTGTGGCATAATCAAGAGTAGAACCCCAGCCACCATAGCCGTGAACCACCACAACCCATTTTTTGCTTTCATTTTTTTGAACATAGACTTTACAGTACAAAGGGGTGTCATTGCAACCTTTGACATAGCACTCTGTGCTTCTTGACTTATTTTTCCATTTAATACGCTTTTTTCTTTCATTTATATTATCCTCCCTCACTATTTTTTCTTCTTTAGATAAATCGGCACATTTAGCCAGAGCTTCTTTATTGCCTCCTGAAAATATTGTTTCAAACATTGCATTTACTTCGCTTATTAATTCAGCTACTACTAAGCCTATGCCGGTTAAAATTAAAAATTTTTTCATTTTAATTCCTCCTAAAATATTTTGTGCATATTTTGTTTTTATATTCAATAAAAAAATAAAAAAATCCTTGACTTGTCCTTTTGTGTGTGGTAAAATAGTTTTTGTATGGTATTGAGATACCATCCTTGCTCTTGCAATAAGGCAAGGGCCAAAGACCAAAAGGAGGTGCAAATAAAGATGAAGAAGTATGAACTTTGTGTAGTTTATTCCCCAGCTTTAGATGAAGAAGCATTAAATACAGCTAAGGAAGGCGTTAAGGCTCTTATTGAGAGATTTGGCGGTACTGTAGAGAATGTTGATGATTGGGGTAAGAAGAGACTTGCTTACGAAATTCAGAAGGTAAACGAGGGTATTTACAACTTCGTTACTTTCAGTGCTGAAACTTCAGCTCCAGCTGAAATCGAGGCTCGTATGCGTATTAATGAAAAGGTTCTTCGTTATTTAATCGTTGCTCAGGAAGAGGCTTAATCAAAGGAGGTCGCCTATATGAACAGAGTTATATTGTTAGGAAGATTGGCGAGAGATCCAGAGGTTAGATATACTCAGGCTGCTGAACCTTTAGCAGTTTGTAGATTTGCTGTAGCAGTTGATAGACCTTACTCTAGAAATAGACAGGATAACGAACCAACTGCAGATTTCATCAATTGTGTTTGCTTTGGCAAGCGTGGTGAAAATATTAATCAGTATTTCCGTAAAGGCAACAGAATTGCCGTACAGGGCAGATTACAGGTTAGCACTTATACTGACCAGCAGGGTAACAAGAGATATTCAACAGATGTAGTTGTTGAAGATTTTGAGTTTGTTGAGTCAAGAAATGAAAGAGCTAATTCAAGTGAGGGAGGATTTAATCCTGCTCCAGCACCACAGCCAAGTGTTGCTCCTGCTCCTAGTGCTGGTTTCAGTATTGATAGCGATGCTGAAGACGAAGATTTACCATTTTAATTAATTTATTGAATTTTAAAGTAAGGAGGATTCTTAATCATGATTAACAAGAAGCGTGGTAGAAGAAAGAAGAAGATTTGTGTTTTCTGTGCAGAAAAGGCAACTTCTATCGATTACAAGGATGTAGCAAAGTTAAGAAAGTTTGTTTCTGAAAGAGGTAAGATTTTACCTAGAAGAATCACTGGTAACTGTGCTAAGCATCAGAGATTATTAACTACTGCTGTTAAGAGAGCAAGACACATTGCACTTTTAGCTTATGTAGCAGAGTAATTTCTAATTATAGATTTTACACACCCTTAGGCGTAGCCTAGGGGTGTTTTTTTGATATTTATTAAATTTAAGCATTAAAAATATTGTTATTTCATATAATTACCTATAAAAACAGGAGAGCAGTATGAAAAAACTATTATTATTTTTAATGCTATTTTTATTACCACTTACAGCTTGTCAAGGCTCTAAAAATCAGTATCCTACTATACAGGATAAGTTAATGGCAATGACCTCTTATCAAGCTGACTGTACAATTATTTACATATCAAACAAAGGTCAAAGAGAGTACACTACAACTCAATTAGCCTCAAATGATGGTAGGTATAGAATAGAAACTAAACTACCAGACGAATACAAAAACAATATAATTGTTTATGACGGCAAAATGGTTTGGCATTACAATCCTAACTTAAAGGACAACAAAATAAGTATAAATCCACCAGATAAAATGGCAAGGAGAGAAATAATTTTATTTTCTTTTATTGAAAATTATGTTAAAAGTAAGGATACAGATGTTACTACAGCTAAACTTGATGAAAGTTTATGTACTGTTTTAGAGGCAAAAATACCTGGAGATAACAGCTTTATGTCAACAGAAAAACTGTGGATAGACAATGAAACTAAAACTCCACAAAAACTTATTATATTTGACAAAGATAATAAGGAAAGAATAGTTGCAGAATTTAGCAATTTCGTATATAATTGTAATTTAAAGGATAAAGATTTTTCTATTCAACAATAAAGGAGAATGATTTTTGTGTACGAATATCATAGACTATTGGCAGAAATAAATCTTGATGCCATAGGAAACAACATAAGAGAAATAAGAAAATTAATAAAAGAAAAAACTCAACTTTTGGCAGTAGTTAAGGCTGACGCTTATGGTCACGGTGCAGAGGAAGTTGCTAAGGTCTGTCTTTACAATGGTGCAGACCAGCTTGCAGTTGCTACTTGTAATGAGGGTGTTCAAGTAAGACAATGGAGTATACAGGTGCCAGTGCTTATATTAGGCAATACTGTAGAAGGTCAGCTTGAAACTGTAATAAATAACAATCTTACACAGGCTGTATTTAGATATGAAACTGCTAAAAAAATGTCAGATATGGCAGTTAAACTCAACAAGACAGCTTTAATACATATTAAAATAGATACAGGTATGAGCAGAATTGGCTTCCTCCCTAATGATGAGGCTCTTGATGAAATTGAAAAAATATTTGCTTTACCTAATTTAAAAGTAACAGGTGTGTTTACACATTTTGCTACAGCTGATGAAAAGGACAAAACATTTACAATGGTTCAGTATAAACGATTTAGATTTATAACTGATGCTTTAAATGCAAAGGGTCATACTGATTTTATAAGACATTGTGCCAATAGTGGTGCTATACTTGATATGCCTGAACTTCAGCTTGATATGGTTAGAGCTGGTATAATAATATATGGTATGTATCCAAGCACACAGGTTACACATCCTATTAATTTGATACCGGCTATGAGCCTTAAGTCACAGATAAGCTATGTTAAGTACCTTGAGGAAAATGTAAGTGTTGGCTATGGCAGAACTTACTTTACTACTCAGAAAACTAAGGTTGCTACAATTCCTATTGGTTATGCTGATGGATATTCAAGAGCTTTTTCTAACAAGGCTAGAGTAATTATAAATGGTCACTATGCTCCAATAATTGGTAATGTATGTATGGACCAAATGATGGTTGATGTAACTAATATTCCTGATGTTAAAGACGGTGACAGTGTCATTATAATGGGTAGTGACGGCAAAAATACAGTATCTGCTGAGGAACTTGCTAACATTGCTGGCACAATAAATTATGAAATTGTATGCGATGTAGGTAAGAGAGTTCCAAGAGTATATGTTAAAAATGGTGAAGTTATAAAGGAAAGTGTCGTAAAATAATTGAGCTTTCTTATAAATTAAATTTTAAGGGTGAAATTATAAATACAGTTGTTTAAAACTAAATATATTGAGCATACTATCACATAAGAAGAAATTTTACCAAATAAGGTGTGATAATATGATTGTAAAAAGAGGAGATATTTTTTATGCTGACCTTAGTCCTGTTATAGGGTCTGAACAGGGAGGCATTAGACCAGTGCTTGTTATTCAAAACGATGTTGGCAATAGATATTCCCCAACTGTAATATGTGCTGCAATTACTTCACAGATAAATAAGGCAAAGCTACCAACTCACATTGAGGTGGCTGCTGCTCGTTATTCATTGACTAAAGATTCTGTTATACTTCTTGAACAGTTGAGAACTATAGATAAAAGGCGTTTAAGAGAAAAAATAGGTTTTCTTGATGATGCAATGATGGATAAGGTAAATAAAGGACTTGTAATAAGTCTTGGTCTTCAGTAAATTACATAAGGGACTGCTTATAGTTGGCAGTCCCTTAATTTTTTTGATTTAAAGTAAAATAAAATTCCGATTATATCAGCTAATGCCCAGCCAATAGGCACAGAAAGCCAAATGCCTGTAACACCAATAAATGAAATTGATGAAAGAAGATAAGCTAAAGCTACTCTTGTGCCGAGAGAAGCTATTGTTAATATAAGTGACATTGATGGTTTGTTGATAGCTCTGTAAAATCCATAAAGCAAAAATAAAATGCCTATACCTATGTAGCAAGCACCTTCTATTCTTAAATATTTAATACCTGCTTTTATTATTTCTATTTCTGTAGGTTCAATAAAAATTTCCATTAAAGGTTTTGCAAATATAAACACTAAACTACTTATTATTAAACAAAATATACTTACTGTAATAAGGGCACTTTTTATACCTTTTTCAATTCTTTCTTTTTTGCCTGCTCCATAGTTTTGGGCAACATAGGTTGAAAAGGCATTTCCAAAGTCTTGAACAGGCATATAAGCAAAGGAGTCAATTTTTACAGCAGCTGCAAAGGCTGCCATAATAACAGTGCCAAAGCTATTAACTAAGCCTTGAACCATTAATATACCAAAGTTCATTATTGATTGCTGTAAACTAGTTAGTACAGACAGATTAAAAATAGTGTACAGGTTATGTTTATTCCAGTGCATATCATTTTTATTTGGTCTTAACTGTGGAAATTTAATAATTGTGTATGCTGTTATTCCTATTCCAGAAATAAACTGTGAAAATACTGTCGCAATAGCAGCTCCCTTTACACCCCAATGAAGTATTAACACACATACTAAATCCAGTATTACATTTAAAATTGCAGATAATGATAAAAATACAAGAGGGGTTATGGAATTGCCTATTGCTCTAAGTATGTTAGCAAAGTAATTATATAAAAATGTGGCTATAATTCCAATAAAAATAATATTTAGATAATCTTTTATTAAAGGCTGAATTTCAATAGGTATTTGCAAAAACCATAGTATAAAATCCATAAAAACATAAACCAATACATTTAATGCAACAGAAATAATACCAATTAAAATAAATGACATAAAAATATTCTGACGCATTTTTGAATATTCTTTGCTTCCGTAATCCATAGAAATGCCTGCACTACAACCCATACATAAGCCTAAAATAATCGAAGTTAAAAATATCATTAGTGCATAAGAAGAACCTACAGCAGCTAATGCTTTTGAACCTAAAAATCTGCCAACAACCCAAGTGTCTGCTATGTTGTACATTTGTTGCAAAAGGTTGCCTAGCATAAGAGGTAGGGCAAAAAGTAATATGTTTATTGTTATTGACCCTTTTGTTAAATTTCTTTCCATTTTTTCTCATAATATATCAAAAAATCCACCTGTTATAAGGCAGATTTTTTGAGCTTTGTTATAATTTTTCTATAATTTCTCCATTAATTGTTTCGATACTGTTTTCATTTTTTATTTCTTCATAAAATCCGGCACTAACAGTCCACACATAAGGAAAAACATAAATTCCGGCTATGTAGAATGTAATTAAGATAAGTAATACCCAACCTATAAGTGTCATATCTAGCTTAAAAAGCTCCCATTTATGTCCTTTCATCATTTTAAAACTTAATTTAATAGTATCAATTATGCCTAAGTCATTGTCGTATATTATATAACAAGTCATTCTAAAGCTATATGATATGTATAATAATGCTATAAACATAAGAGTATATATTAACAAAAATACAATTAAAAAGATAGCTGAGTTATCCTCTGTAATAAAAAGAATTACAAACATCGGAATACAAAGGATAATCATAACAATAAAAGATAATAAGCCTTCAATTAATGTAATTAAAAATAACTTTAATCCTTTTTTAGAAAATCCGTTAAAAATATCTTTTATGCTATTTTGTTCTCCTCTATAAACCTTAAGGCAATACCAGATAAAACCATTCATTAAAAGTAAACTTATTATTGATATTATAATTTGAAAAGCCGTATAGACATTAAGTCCAATATAATCCTCATTTCCTAAAAAATTAGACAACCCCAAAGCACATACCATATAAACTTCAAATATAATTAGCATTAGAAAATTAATAAGCCCAAATACAAGTGTGGCTAAATAAGGATTTGATGAGCTTTGTTTTAATTGCTTTTTTGCCTTTGCTTTGATTTGTAATCGTCTTTCCTTCTGTGTCATAAAAAAACACCTCCCTATCTTTATAATAATATTATACAATAATATACAGTTTATGACAATAAAAAATCTGCTCTTACAGTTATAAGAGCAGATAATTAATAATTATAAAAAATTACTCGTTTTCGTCCTCGTCTTCATACTCGTAATCTTCGTCGTCTTCCTCGTCCCATTCTTCTTCGCTGTCAAGCATATCATCAATAGCTCCAACAACAACCTCGAATTCTTCGTCAGACTCAATATTGCTTAATTCAAAGCCGTCTTCATTTTCAGCTTCGGCATATTCATAAATGAAAGACTCCTCACCGTCTTCACTTACTAAGGCAATATACTGCTTGTTTGGATATTCCTCAACTTCAAAAACACCAATAACAATACACTTAACTTCTGTATTGTCCTCAAGCATAAGTGTCATATACTGATGGTCGTGACCGCAACCACAATCATCACCGTGTTCGTGTGTATGCTCGTGGTCGTGTCCGCAGCCACAGCCACAAGTCTTGTTTTCCATATCTTCCATTTCAAAGCCTCCTTATAATGTGATAAATTGATTATAACATCAAATACCATAAATTACAATTAAATATTGTGTAATTATTTGTTAATTTCATTGTCAGAATTATTGTTTAACTCTGCTTTAAATTTTTTTCTAGCCTTAGCTGTCATAGCTATGCCTATAGCTCCAGCAACTATAACGGCAAAAACAAAAAGGGCAATAAATAAAATAATTGTACCTATTGACATACCCATATAGTAAAGTTTAAAACCGTAAAGAACTACTATAAAAATAGCTATTAAGGCTGTAACTACTTGTATTACAAGCAAGTTTCTTGTTAATTTTTGTGTTTTGTTATCCATATTATCCCTCCTGATTTATAATAACATATAGAGGGCGTTTTAGAAAGTGTTTTTTAAAACTTATATTTATTAATATCATTTATATTTATTCCAGGGTGGAGAGCTATATTTATGCTATTGGCAATAATATTTACAATATTTTCAACTACAGCATCAACCTCCTTTGGAGTAACAAACATATTTTCTGTATAAGGGTCAAGGACATCTTTTATTAAGTTGTATTTTTCTTCTTCTGCTGTGTCTTTTAACATATTGTAAAAACTAGAGCCTTTTTTACTTTCTTTTAAAAGGGCATCAATAACCTTTTCTATAGTGTCATTAGCCATTGTGGCAGCATCAACTACTGTTGGCACTCCAATAGCAATAACTGGTACTCCTAAGCTATCTTTATTTAATGTTTTTCTTTTGTTGCCTACACCTGCACCAGGAGCTACACCTGTGTTTGATAGCTGAATGGTAGAATTTACCCTTGATACCTTTCTTGCCGCTAAAGCATCAATGGCAATAACTAGGTCTGGCTTAACTCTGTCTGTTACACCTTTTACAACTTCTACTGTTTCAATACCTGTCATACCCATTACACCAGGAGCAAGGGCTGCAACAGAGGCAACAGAGTTGTTAATATCATCTGGCACAGTGTCTTTTATATGCCTTGTTACAAGTATTTTATCAATAGCTTTTGGTCCAAGTGAGTCTGGTGTAATATGAAGGTTGCCAAGACCAATAACTAGTGTAGTGTTTAAATTTTTAGGACAAAGTTTTTTGATTTTTTTGCTTAATATTTCAATTAACTTTTCGTGAGCTTCAATGTCATTTTCTTTTATAAATTCGCTTTCAAGTGTTATATAAGTACCTATTGGTCTGCCCATTTGTTCAGCACCCTTTGCATTTGTGATTTCAACAACAGTAAGATAGGTGTTTTCTAGGTTACATTCTTCTTTTTTTACATCTATTCCATCAGGTGAATTGCATATATTTTCGGCTATTTCTAGTGCCAAATCTGTGTATGGTGAAAATTTCATTTTATCATCTCCTTTTTATTATATTTTTTATAAAAAATTGTAAAATATTCATTGACAAAAAATATAAAATAATATATAATAGTTCAAGTGTGATTTGTTGGTGCAGTCGTTCTGCATCCTTTAAACCCCTCTAAGTTAAATTACACAATGTTAATGTTTATATTATAGATTATATTTGTTTTATTATTCGGGAGGAATACATTATGGCTAACATTAAGTCTGCTAAGAAGAGAATTTTAGTTATCAACAAGAAGACATTAAGAAATAAGATGGTTGCATCTGCAACTAAGACTGCTATCAAGAAGGTAGTTGTTGCTGTAAACGCTGGTGATAAGGCTGTTGCTACAGATGCTTTAAAGGCTGCTACTAAGGCTATTGATATGGCTTGTACTAAGGGTATCCTTCACAAGAACAATGCTTCTAGAAAGAAGTCTAGACTTGCTAAGCTTGTAAACAAGATGGCTTAATTTAAAAATATTTGAAATTTGTTATTGACAAATTAATATTAATATTATATACTATGTTTATACAAGGGCGTTGAAGCTATTAGGCTTCGACGCCTCGTTTTGTTTTTATGAGTTTTTTCAGCTTGAAGTGTGCGTTGTTCAAGCTGTAACCCCTTTTTATTTACTTTTACAACATTTAAACCTTTAAATAAAGACTCCTTCCTCTGTGCTTTTATTTTATGTGTTGTGCTACATTGTGCTTTGTGTAGCGGACAAAATTGAGCTTCAACGCCTTGTATAAAAAATAACGGGTTTGGTGGACCCGTTATTTTTATACTAATTTTTAATTGTTTTCTGCAAAATCTGCAAATTCTCTTAATTTGTTGCAAAGTCCTGTATATCTGCTTATTTCTCTGTTGTTGTCAACCATTCTATATATGGTGTTTTCAGCACCAGCAATAACTGCTAATTGTTTTGCTCTTGTAAGCCCTGTATACAATAAATTTCTTGACATAAGCATATCTGGACCGTTTAAAAGAGGCATAACAACTGCCTTGTATTCGCTACCCTGACTTTTGTGTATTGTTACAGCATAGCTTAAATCAATTTCGTCCATTTGTGTAAAGTCATAATGCACAACCTTGTTATCGTCAAAAAGTATTTCAACATATTCGTTGTCTAAATCCATATATGTTATTATGCCTTCATCACCGTTAAAAACACCTACACCATCTTCTGTTATTTTGCCTGTTTCTACAATTTTCCATTCAACATTGTAGTTGTTTTTTATTTGCATTACTTTGTCGCCTTCTCTAAACTTAATGCCTCTAAATTCCTTTTCTCTCTTGTTTGAAGATGGAGGGTTAAGGGCTTCTTGCAAAATGGCATTTAATGCAGTAACGCCTAAAGGTGATTTTCGCATTGGAGTAAGAACCTGTATATCCTTTATTGGGTCACATTGCAAATATTTTGGCAACCTTACAGCCACTAAGCTAACTATTAATGAGCTTAATTCTTGTGCATTATTTCTTCGCATAAAGAAAAAGTCTTTATCTTTTTGCTTAATGTCTGGATATTCGCCTTTGTTTATTTTATGAGCATTTGTAATAATAGCACTTTCTTGAGCTTGTCTAAATATTTCTGTAAGTCTGCACACTTTTATTACATTAGAGTTTATAATATCTCTTAATACATTACCAGGTCCAACTGATGGCAACTGATTGCTGTCACCAACTATTATTAATCTTGTGCCTTGAGGTATAGCCTTAAGCAATGAGTGCATAAGTAATATATCTATCATTGAGCTTTCATCAATAATAATAACATCAGCTTCAATAGGGTTATCCTCATCTTTTTCAAATGTTTGACTTCTTGAATTTTCGTTTACAAAATTTATGCCTAAAAGTCTGTGTATTGTTTGTGCCTTGTGACCTGTGGCTTCTTCCATTCTTTTGGCTGCTCTGCCTGTAGGTGCAGCAAGTTCTATTTCATAGCCTTCTGCCTCACAAAGCTGAATTATAGCATTTATAATAGTTGTTTTACCTGTACCGGGGCCACCTGTTATAACAAGCACACCGTTTTCCATAGCTGATTGTATAGCATCTCTCTGCTGTGGTGCAAATCTTATTTTATTTACATTTTCAAGGGCGTCTATTTCGTTGCCGTAGTTATAAATACTGTCAAGATTTATAGAACTAAGTTCGTATAATTTTCTTGAAACATAGCCTTCAGCATAATAGAAAAAGTTAAGGTATACTCTTGTAGCATTTTCAGCTTTTTCAATCCATATCTGGCTTTCAATGTGCATACTTGTAAGCTCGTTTGATATTATTTCTGGAGCTATTTGCAAAAGTTCTGTTGTTTTTTCAATAACTTCTTCAATAGGTAAGTATACATTACCATTGTTAGCACCAGAGTTTAGTATATATTTAACACCAGCTCTAATTCTAAAAGGTGAATCCTTTGCAATACCTACATTTTCAGCTATTTTATCTGCAATTTTAAAGCCTATACCAAAAATATCCTCAGCTAGAGAATAAGGATTTTTTCTAACAATGTCTATAGTTTTATCCTTATATTTTTTGTATATTCTTATAGCATAAGAGGGAGAAATACCATACTCACCTAAGAAAAGTAAAGCGTGTCTTTCTTCTGTCTTTTCTCTGTACATTTCACCTATAGACATTGCTTTTTCTCGGCTTATGCCTCTAAGTTCTGCAAGCCTTTCAGGTTCAGTATCCATTATTGTTAAAGTATCTTTGCCAAATTTGTCTACAATTTTTTTAGCTATTTTAGGTCCAATACCCTTTATAACACCACTAGCTAAATATAGTTCAATGGCTCTTTCAGACCTAGGCTCTGTTTTTTCACATATTTCAATATTAATTTGTTCACCATAAAAGTGATGAGTAACTACACTGCCAGTTACTTTTACACTTTCACCTTGACTTATTGATGGGGCATAGCCAACACAGGTCATTTCTTCGTCATCTCTATCTTTAATATCTGTAACAGTAAAAATAGCATAGCCATTTTCGTTGTTATAAAAAGTGACCTTTTCAACAATGCCTTCTATGGTAAGTGTGTTCATAGTGTCAATCCTTCGTTATAAATCTTTTACTTTCTATTATTATTATTTTATACTTTATTTCTTTACTTTGCAAGTATCTATTTGACTTATCAAAATAAATGTAAAATTCGATTGATTATTGTATAAAAATCTGTTATTATATAAATATAATTGCTTTTACTGTGCTTGTGGTGACAGTAAAGCATAAATAATATTGTCAAAATTAACTTATTAAGCGAGGTAATTAAAATGGAAAAGCTTGATTTACTCTATGTTGGTAAGGCTAAGAAGGTATATGCAACAAATGACCCAACTCTCTGTATTTTTGAATACAAAGACGATGCTACTGCTTTTAATGGTCAGAAGAAAGGCTCATTTGATGGTAAGGGTATTATTAACAATCAGATGGCTAACTTTATATTTAGACTTCTTGAAAAAGAGGGTATTAAGACTCATTTAGTAGAAGAAATGTCACCTAGAGAAACTCTTGTTAAAAAGGTTGATATTATTCCTCTTGAAGTTATTGTAAGAAATATTGCTGCTGGTTCTTTCTCTAAGAGATATGGCGTTAAGGAAGGTACTCCTTTTGTTGCTCCAACTCTTGAATTTAGTTACAAAAATGATGAGCTTGGTGACCCACTTATTAATGATTATCAGGCTATTGCTTTAGGTATTGTTACTAAGGAAGAAATCGCTGTTATTTCTGATATGGCATTTAAGGTTAATGAAGCACTTAAGAAGATTTTCTTAAATATTGGTATTAAGCTTGTTGACTTTAAGATTGAGCTTGGTAAGACTGCTGATGGCGAAATTGTTCTTGCTGATGAAATTAGCCCAGATACTTGCAGACTTTGGGATGCAGAAACTAACAAAAAGCTTGATAAGGACAGATTCAGACTTGATTTAGGCGAGTTTGGTGATGTTTATAGAGAAGTTTGGGGAAGACTTACTGAATTTTATAAGTAATTAAATGTTTTATTATTGGAGGTAAACATAATGGCTAAACTTCACGAAGAGTGTGGTGTCTTTGGTATCTATGACCCAGAAGGCAATCCTGCTGCCACTACCTATTATGGCCTTGTAGCGTTACAGCACAGAGGTCAGGAAGGCTGTGGTATAGCTGTTAATAGAGATAGAGAAATTTATCATTACAAGGACTGTGGCCTTGTTAATGAGGTGTTTAATGAAGAAATTATAGGCAAGCTTAAGGGTAGAATGGCTATTGGTCACGTAAGATATTCTACTGCTGGTGGTTCTGCTAGAGAGAATGTTCAGCCTTTAGTGCTTAGATATATTAAGGGCCAGCTTGCTATAAGTCATAATGGTAATGTAACTAACACTGCTGAAATCCGTAAGGAATTAGAGAGAACTGGTGCTATTTTCCAGACTACAGCAGATACAGAAATTATTGCTTATTTAATTGCTAGAGAAAGAATAAATGCTCCATCTATTGAGGAGGCTGTTAAGAGAGCTATGCGTCAGCTTAAGGGTGCTTTCTCTTTACTTGTTATGAGTCCTAACAAAATGGTAGCAGCTAGAGACCCTTGGGGCTTTAGACCTCTTTCAATTGGTAAAAGAGATAAGGCTGTTCTTTTCTCAAGCGAAACTTGTGCATTTGATGCTATTGATGCAGAATTTGTTAGAGATGTTGAGCCTGGTGAAATTATCACTCTTGAAAACGGCGAAATGAGAAGTGATAAAGAGCTTTGCAATACTCAAAAATCTAGCCTATGTATCTTTGAGCATATTTACTTTGCTAGACCAGATAGCACTATTGCTAATGAAGTAGTACACGAATGTAGAAAGAGAGCAGGTGCTTTCCTTGCACAGCAGTCACCAGTTGATGCTGATATTGTAATTGGTGTGCCAGACTCTGGTTTATCAGCTGCTCAGGGTTATTCTGAATATAGTGGTATTCCTATTGATACTGGCTTTATTAAGAATAAGTATATTGCAAGAACTTTCATTAAGCCAACTCAGGCTGATAGAGAAATTGCTGTTAAGCTTAAGCTTAATGTGCTTCAAAGTGCTGTTAAGGGTAAGAGAGTTATTATGGTTGATGATAGTATTGTAAGAGGTACTACAAGTGGTAGAATTGTTAAACTTTTAAGAGATGCAGGTGCTAAGGAAGTTCATGTTAGAATATCTGCTCCACCATTTACTTGGCCTTGTTTCTTTGGTACAGATATTCCAGATAGAAGTCAGCTTATTGCTAACAAATATTCTATCGAAGAAACTGCTAAGCTCATTGATGCAGACTCACTTGACTATTTAAGTCTTGATAACTTACACAAGATTGCACCTAACAGTAGTTGTGGTTTCTGTGATGCTTGCTTCACAGGTAACTATGCTGTTGATGTAGACCATCTTTTAGATTAATCTTTTAGGTGATAAAGTAAAATTTTGATTATATTATTTCCCTTTCTACAAGAAAGTGACAATGGAGGATTAAAATGAAAAACGAATACGAAAGTCCCCTTAATTCAAGATATGCCAGCAAGGAAATGAAAGAAGTATTTTCTCCAGATACTAAGTTTAAGACTTGGAGAAAGCTTTGGATTGCTCTTGCTGAAACTGAAAAGGAACTTGGTCTTGATATTACTCAGGAACAGATTGACGAATTAAAGGCACATAAGGATGAAATTAACTATGATGTTGCAAGAGAAAGAGAAAAGCTTGTTCGTCACGATGTTATGGCTCACGTTTATGCTTACGGTACACAGTGTCCTAAGGCTAAGGGTATTATTCACTTAGGTGCAACAAGCTGTTTTGTAGGTGATAACACTGATGTTATCCTTATGGTTGAAGCTATGAAGATAATTAGAAAGAAGGTTCTTTCTGTTATTAACAAGCTTTCTAAGTTTGCTATGGAATATAAGGATATGCCAACACTTGGCTTTACTCATTTTCAGGCAGCTCAGACAACTACTGTAGGTAAGAGAGCTACTTTATGGATTCAGGATTTAATGATGGACCTTGAGCAGATTGACTTTGTTCTTGCTAATGCAAAGCTTTTAGGTTCAAAGGGTACTACTGGTACTCAGGCATCATTTATGGAGCTTTTTGAAGGTGATACTGACAAGGTTAAAAAACTTGACAAGATGATTGCTGAAAAGCTTGGTTACAGTGGTGTATTTGCTGTTAGTGGTCAGACTTATACAAGAAAGTTAGACTCTATATTTGTTAATGTTTTAAGTGGTATTGCACAGAGCTGTACAAAGTTCTCTAATGATATGAGATTACTTCAGCACTTAAAGGAAATGGAAGAACCATTTGAAAAAAATCAGATTGGTTCATCTGCTATGGCATACAAGAGAAATCCTATGAGAAGTGAAAGAATGGCTTCTCTTGCAAGATATATTATGGTTGATGCCTTAAATCCTGCTATTACTGCTGCTACTCAGTGGTTTGAGAGAACACTTGATGATAGTGCTAACAAGAGAATTGCTATTCCAGAGGCATTTCTTGCTTGTGATGCAATTTTAAATATTTATATTAATGTTTCTGGTGGTCTTGTTGTTTATCCAAAGGTTATTGAAAGAAGACTTATGGAAGAACTTCCATTTATGGCAACTGAAAATATTATGATGGATGCTGTTAAAAATGGTGGTGACAGACAGGAACTTCACGAAAGAATTAGAGAGCTTTCAATGGAGGCTGCTGCTGTTGTTAAGCAGGAAGGTGGCAAGAATGACCTTATTGAAAGAATTGCTAAGGAGCCAATGTTTGGTATGAGCCTTGAAGATTTACAAAAGGTTCTTGAGCCAAAGAACTTTGTAGGTCGTGCTCCACAGCAGGTTGAAGAATATATTACTGAGCAGGTACAGCTTGTTCTTGACGAAAATAAGGACAGTCTTATTGACGATGCAGAATTGACTGTCTAAGGAGGGTTTGTAATGATAAGAGCTATTGTAGGTGCTAATTGGGGCGATGAAGGTAAGGGTAAAATTACCGATATGTGTGCTGACCAGTCTGATATTGTTGTAAGATATCAAGGCGGTGCTAATGCAGGTCATACTATTATTAATGAACACGGTAGATTTGCACTTCATCAGCTTCCAAGTGGTGTTTTTCACGAGCATATAACTAATGTTATTGCTAACGGTGTTGCTCTTAATGTAGCGTCATTAAAGGAAGAAATGCAGACTATTATTGATGCCGGCATTAAGTTTAATCTTCTTATAAGTGATAAGGCACAGGTACTTATGCCTCATCACGTCCTTATGGATACTTATGAGGAAGAAAGACTTGGAGATAAGAAGTTTGGTTCAACTAAGAGTGGTATTGCACCTTTCTTTGCTGACAAGTATTCTAAGGTTGGTGTACAGGTTTGGGAGCTTTATGATAAGGATTTCCTTCTTGATAAGCTTGAAACTATGTATGAAAAGGTAAATGTACAGTTTAAGTATCTTTACAACAAAGAGCCTATTGATTATATGGATGTTTACAAAACACTTTGTGAATATGCTGATTTTATCAAGCCTTTTGTTGCTGATACATCTAAGTTTTTAAGAAATGCTATTAAGGAAAATAAGAATATTTTATTTGAAGGTCAGCTTGGTTCTTTAAAGGATACTGACCACGGTATTTATCCTTATGTTACAAGTTCATCTACTCTTGCTGGTTATGCAGCAGTTGGTGCAGGTGTTCCACCTTATGCTATTGATAACATTACTGTTATTACTAAGGCTTATTCATCTGCTGTAGGGGCAGGTCCTTTTGTGTCTGAGTTATTTGGCGAAGAAGCTGATGAGCTTAGAAGAAGAGGTGGCGACAAGGGTGAATTTGGTGCAACTACTGGTAGACCTAGAAGAGTAGGCTATTTTGATGCTGTTGCAACAAGATATGGCTGTGAAATTCAAGGTGCTACTGAAGTTTGTATGACTTGTCTTGATGTTTTAAGTTATATGGATACTCTTCATATTTGTACAGGTTATGAATATGATGGTAAAGTATATAAAGATTTCCTCACTACTGACAAGCTTTATAAGGCTAAGCCAGTTTATGAAACTCTTCCAGGCTGGAAGTGCGACATAAGAGGTATCAAAAACTATGATGAGCTTCCAAAGGAAGCTAAGGATTATGTTGAGTTTATTGAAAAGGAACTTGGCGTAAAGATTTCTATGGTAAGTAACGGTCCTAAGAGACACGAAATCCTTTATAGATAATAATTAAGGGGATTGTCTATATAAGGCTATATACCAACGCACCCAATTTGCACAATATATACAATTTTTTAGTATAAAATTTACGATATTTGGCATAATTAATAAATTGGCTAAAAATTGAAATTTGTAGTTGACAAAAAAGGTATATTTGAGTATAATAGGTATCAGAACAAGGGTGTTTGAATACGATGTATTCGGACACCCATTTTTTATTTTTTTAACTAGCAGTTTTACTGCTAAAAATATAATTTTGAAAATTGGAAGGAGATTTTTGAAAAATGGCAAAGTACACTAAGGAACAAATTATCAGAATCTGTGATGAGCAGGATGTAGAATTTATAAGACTTCAGTTCATTGATGTTTTAGGTATCCCTAAGAATGTAGCTGTAACTCGTTCTCAGTTAGAGAAGGTTCTTGAAGACGGTATGATGTTTGATGGTTCTTCAATTGAAGGTTTCGCTAGAATTGAAGAGTCAGATATGTATTTAAGACCAGACCTTGATACATTCGTTATTTACCCTTGGAGACCACAGAAGGGCAAGGTTGCAAGATTTATCTGTGATGTTTATGACAGCAAGAACGAAACACCTTTCGATGGTGACCCAAGAAGTATCTTAAAGAGACAGATGGCTGAAGCTGAAAAGTTAGGTTATACTTTTAATGTAGGTAATGAGTGTGAATTCTTCTTATTCAAGACTGATGAAGATGGCAGACCAACTACAGATACTAATGATGAAGCAGGTTACTTTGACCTTGACCCAATCGATTTAGGTACTGATGCAAGAAGAGATATTTGTTTAACTCTTGAGCAGATGGGCTTTGAGATTGAGGCTTCTCACCACGAAGTTGCTGAAGGTCAGCACGAAATCGACTTTAAGTATGCTGATGCATTAACTACTGCTGATAATGTAGTAACTTTCAGATTAGCTGTTAAGACTATGGCTAGAAAGTATGGTTTACACGCTACATTTATTCCAAAGCCAATCTTTGGTATCAACGGTTCAGGTATGCATACTAATATGTCTTTATTTGACAAGGACGGCAAGAATGTTTTCTTTGACCCAACAGGTGAGTTACAGTTATCTGACAAGGCTTATAGCTTTATCGCTGGTGTATTAAAGCACGTTGCTGGTATTACAGCTATTACTAACCCACTTGTAAACTCTTACAAGAGATTAGTTCCAGGTTACGAAGCTCCTTGCTACATTGCTTGGTCAGCATCTAACAGAACTGATATTATCAGAATTCCAGCTTCAAGAGGTGCAGGTACTAGAGTTGAGTTAAGAAGTCCAGACCCTTCTACTAACCCATACCTTTGCTTAGCTTGCTGTTTAGCTGCTGGTCTTGATGGTATCAAGAACAACTTACCAGCTCCAGCTAGTGTTGATGTTAACTTATTCAAGTCTACTCAGGAAGAAAGAGATGCTCTTGGTGTTAAGAATCTTCCAGGTAGCTTATATGAGGCTCTTCAGGTTATGGAAGAAGACGGTCTTGTTAAGCAGGTTCTTGGTGACCACGCTTATAAGGCATTCTACACTTCTAAGATGGCTGAATGGGATTCATTCAGAATGTATGTTAGCCAGTGGGAACTTGACAACTACTTAACAGTATACTAATTTGTAAATATACTTAATGCTTTTAAAAAGGGGTTCTGATACTCAGAACCCTTTTTATTATTGCAAAAACTAGTACATATATATTAAATTTGAGGAATATATTTTTTTGTGGTCAAAATTTATAAAAACTAACTAATTAATAAAATTAAGTTTTGTATATATTTTTTGTTGATATATTAAGTTTTATATGCTAAAATATAAAAAATATTAAAAAAGGGGTCTTTGATATGAACAATAATATTTTTATTGCTTTTGACAACAAAAAAACGGCTGTAGCCATTGCCAAAATACTTATTGCAAACGGAAATAATGTTGTATCTATTGCAAAGTCATCTGTTGAACTTTTAAATTCTTTGCATTATTATTCTGCCGGTATTATAATTACAGCCTGTTCTTTTGATAATGTCAGAAATGAAAAAATAATTGATGAAATTCCTGATGATTTTAATATACTTGTGTTAGGCAATAGAACTCAGCTTGATGATTTTCCTGATGGTAGAGTATTTAAGTTGTCTACTCCTTTACAGAAAAATGATTTAATTTGTTCAGTTGATATGTTTATGACTATGGATACCCATTATAAACCAGCTGTACATAAAAATATTGACGAAGAAAAAATTATTACAAGAGCTAAAAGTCTTTTGATTGATGTGTATTCTATGACTGAAAGTCAGGCCCATAGATATATGCAGAAAAAGAGTATGGATACAGGCAGAAAACTTGTAGATGTTGCTCGAATTATATTAGATGTTTAAATTAAAAAGGTTGCAACTTATTTGAGATGTCCCCAATCGTTAGATTTTTTTAGGTTTAACTTTTGGGGGGTCAGTTCAATTTTTGTTGCAACCTTTTGTTAATTAATATATACCGTCACAGCCACTTAATGCTCTCAATAGAATATTGCTTAATTCATCAAGTACAGTGTCGCAATTGGCTTGTGTTATGTTTTGAGTAATACCTCCCATATTAATGTTTATATTGGATTTGGAATGGGAGCTTGAATTATTAGTTACAGTATCTCCTTTACTTAAGTTATCCACATAGTTATAAATTTCTTTAAAAGTGCTATCCTTGTGGAAAAGTTTTGAGTTATCAACGGAGAAATGCACTTTATCCCCAGAGTTTTCAGAGTTATCCACATAATTGGTGTAAAAGCCCTTGGAAGTGGCTATATTACTGATGTTTTCATTGTGGATATTGTCGAAACTTGTTGTAGGTATATTATTTAAAATATTGTTTATATTGCTAATATTGCTGATATTTTCTAATGTTTTGCTATTATTATACCTATTGTTTACATTGTTTATATTTTTCACCGGATTATCCACATATTCACATAAATTTTCAATATTTGACATAATGTTATTTTTTTTGTACACATCGTTATCAACAAACAATGTTGATAATTTGTTGTAATTGTCAATGCTTTTACTTATGTTGTTTATTGAATTTATTATATTTAATATACTATTCATAGTTTACCTCCTTATGGCAATTTTATAGTTGTACCTACTTTTATTTTATTAGGGTCAGCTATAATATTTTTGTTGTTTTCATATATAATTTTCCACTTGCTACCGTCACCGTAAATCTTTTTGGCAATTTTCCATAGGCTGTCACCAGATTGAATTGTGTATTCTTTGTTATTGGCTGTGGTAGTTATTGCTACTTTCTTTTCGTCTGTTAGTGTAGAATAAAATTTTGGACCATAGGTTTTATATTCTTTTAATGTTATGTTAATTTCTAAGTCAAAGCCATTTTCAACAGCTTCTGTAAATGTTAATTCTTCAATAACAGCATATATACCTGTATAATTAAATACCTTTAAGCCTTTTGTTCTAGTTATTACAAAGGCAATTACTTCATTTTCATTTTTTAGCTTTTCTATTGCCTCTCTGTAGTAGTCGCTATATTTGTAATCATTGTCATAATTGGCAAAAGGATAGTTACTGTTAGGTATAAGTGCTTTAAAAGAAATTGTTTTTAGCTTTGGTGATTTTAATATATTTATTTCCTTTCCATCTACAAGGGATAGGGTGTGATTTTGTGAGCCTATGGTTATTGCTACCTTTGACGGTGCAATAGGTAGCTTTATTTCTCCTAAGTAAAATGTGTACATTTATATTACCTCCTTAATTACATCTTTGTTTGATTTTATAGCTGAAAGATTATGTATATTTTTTAATGTTCTTACATTTTTCTCTATTTTTTTCCTTATTTTATTTTCAACAGCTATATTTTTAGCTATTCTTTTTAATAGCCTTTGGTTTTGCTCTTGCCTAAATTTTTTCAAATTAAGGTCATTTATTTTTTCGCAACATATATCATATTCAATTTTTAATTGTTCTTTGTTTAAAGCCAAATTTTTATCTTTACTTAATAGTAATGTTTTTAAATTTTCAAGCTGTTTTTTACTTTTATCTATATCTTTGTCAAGATTTGAAAAATCCTCATTAGATAGTCGCTCTTTCAATTCTTCTCTCTTTATAAATAAAGTAATAGCTTGATTTTTTAACTTTAAAATGTTATTTTCTATATCTTGTTTAATTTTTAAATTGTTTGTAGTCATATTCTTTTTGTACCTCCATATAATTTCTTTGATATGAGCATACCACAATAAAAGTGACAAAGTGTGACATTTGTGATGAAATTTGTTGAGCTTTAAATTTTTCTGTGTTATAATTAAATATAAAAATAAATAAGGAGGAGGATTTTTATGAATATGACAGTAATGTGGCTTGTTCTTGGAGTGATATTATTTGTCATTGAGGGATTAACTGTGGGACTTGTGTGCTTATGGTTTGGAATTGGTGCAATAGCTGCTATGCTCAGTACATTTATTTTTACCAACATATACATACAATGGATAGTGTTTATTATTGTGTCACTTATATCCCTTGTTTTACTTAGACCTTTGGTTAAAAAATCTGCTTATATACCAAAGACAAAAACTAATGCTTCTTCATTAATAGGGCAAAAAACTATACTTGTTGAAAGTATTGAGGAAAATAAGTATGGTCGTTTAAAATTTGGTGACATTAGCTGGATAGCTGTTTCAGCCAATGGAGAAACTATTGACAAAGGTGAAAAGGTAAAGGTTGTATCTATTGATGGCAATAAACTTGTTGTTGAAAAAATTTAGGGAGGTTTAGCTTATGATATTACTTATTATTTTAATCGTTATTATTGTTGCTGTTGCTGGTTCTTGTATTAAAATTGTGCCACAGGCTAGAGCTTATGTAATTGAGTTCTTGGGTGCATATAAAACTACTTGGACTACTGGTTTGTATTTTAAAGTTCCATTTTTTGAAAGGATTGCTAGAAATGTAAACTTAAAAGAGCAGGTTATTGATTTTCCACCACAGCCAGTTATTACTAAGGATAATGTAACTATGCAGATTGACACAGTTATATTTTTCCAAATCACTGACCCAAAGCTATATTGCTATGGTGTTGAAAATCCTATTAGTGCCATTGAAAACCTTACATCAACTACTCTTAGAAATGTTATTGGTGATATGGAGCTTGATGAAACTCTTACTTCAAGAGAAATTATAAATGCTAAAATGGGTACTTCCCTTGATGAGGCAACTGACCCTTGGGGAATAAAAGTAAATAGAGTTGAGCTTAAAAATATTATGCCACCAGCAGCTATTCAGGAGTCAATGGAAAAGCAGATGAAGGCTGAAAGAGAAAGAAGAGAGGCTATTCTTATTGCTGAAGGTGAAAAGAAGTCAACTATTCTTGTGGCTGAAGGTAAAAAACAATCAGCTATCCTTGAGGCAGAGGCCGAAAAACAAGCTGCTATACTTAGAGCAGAGGCTGAAAAGGAAAAGAGAATTAGAGAGGCTGAAGGTCAGGCTGAGGCAATTAGAAAGGTTCAGGAAGCTAATGCACAGGGTATACAAATGCTTAAAGATGCCGGTGCTGATGAAAGCGTACTTACATTAAAGAGCCTTGAGGCTTTAGGTAAGCTTGCTGACGGAAATGCTACTAAGATTGTTGTTCCTAGTGATATTCAAGGTATTGCTGGTCTTGCAACTACTCTTAAGGAAGTTATAAGTAAATAAATATGAGGCTGTTTACGAATTGACTTAAAGTTAGTTTGTGACAGCCTTTTTTATATTGAAAATTATTTCAAATTATTATAAAATAGTTTTAAATCAGCTATATATTAAGGTGGTGTATTATGAAACTTGCAATGGCTCAAATGTCAATGACAGAAAATTTGGAAAAAAGTATAAAATACTGTAATAAAGCAAAGGATTGTGACCTATTATTTTTTCCAGAAATTCAGTTGTCGCCATTTTTTCCACAGTATAGAAATAGAAATGTTGATAAATACTGTCTAAATGAACAATCCACATATATTAAAAAATTTGTGGATAAGGCAAGGGAGTATAATTATTATATTTCACCTAATGTTTATATGGAAGAAAAGGGAAGTAGATATGACACTTCTTTGTGGATAAATAAAGAGGGTAAATTAGTTGATAAGGCTAAAATGGTGCATATAGCTCAAGCAGAAAATTTTTATGAGCAAGATTATTATGCTCCTTCTGATGATGGATTTAAGGTTTTTGACACTGAATTTGGAAAAATCGGTATAGTTATTTGCTATGACCGTCATTTGCCTGAAAGTATCCGTACTTGTACTTTAAAGGGGGCAGATTTAATAATTATTCCTACAGCTAATACTAAGGCAGAAAATCTTGAAATGTTTGAATGGGAAATGAGGGTTCAAGCAATGGAAAATCAAGTATTTATTGCTATGTGTAATCGAGTAGGTGTTGAGGGAAATATGGATTTTGCTGGTGAGTCTTTGGTAGCTCACCCAAATGGTAGTGTTGTTTGTAAGGCTGATAATAGAGAACAGCTTGTAACTTGTAATATTGATTTAAAAGAGGCTAAAATTTGGCAAAATAAGGTGCCATATTTAGGCACTCGTAGACCAGAGTGGTATGAGTAATTTAAAATAAAAGGAGAAATTATGATAAAAGTAATGTTTGTTTGCCACGGAAATATTTGCCGTTCGCCTATGGCTGAATTTGTGCTTAAGGCTATGGTAAAGGAAAGAGATATTGAAAAGGATTTTATAATTAATTCCTCTGCTACAAGTTATGAAGAAATTGGAAATCCAGTTCATAGAGGTACTAGAAAAAAGCTAGGTGAAATGGGTATACCTTGTGGTGACCACAGAGCTATTAGATTAACTAAGGAAGATTATGATAGTTACGACTATGTTATTGCTATGGATAGCAATAATTTGAGAAATATTGACAGAATAATAGGTTCGGATACAGAAAATAAGGTTTATTTACTTCTTGATTTTACGGACCGAAAGGGACAAAGTATAGCTGACCCTTGGTATACTGGAAATTTTGATGCGACATATAATGATATTGATGAAGGGTGTAGAGGATTTTTAAATAAAATTTGTAATTAGCTTAAAAATTATATAAATTTAATAAAATTTATTAAATTATTCAAACTTTCATATTTGAATAATTTAAAATATTGACAACAATGGTTAATAGGTTTAAAATAGTAATAATTAACAAAAATAGAATAGGAGGATTTTAAAATGAAAAGTGATATACAGATTGCACAGGAATGTGTAATGGAGCCTATTACAAAGGTAGCTGAAAAATTTGGTATTAATCCAGATGACCTTGAATTATACGGTAAATATAAGGCAAAGCTTTCTGACGAGCTTTTAAAGAAAAATGCTAACAACAAGAAGGGTAAACTTGTACTTGTAACTGCAATCAATCCAACTCCAGCTGGTGAGGGCAAGACTACAGTTACTATTGGTCTTTCACAGGCTTTAAATAAACTTGGTAAGAAGTCTTTAGTTGCTTTAAGAGAACCATCTTTAGGCCCTTGTATGGGTATCAAGGGTGGTGCAGCAGGTGGTGGCTATTCACAGGTAGTACCTATGGAGGATATTAACCTTCATTTTACTGGTGATATTCACGCTATGACTACTGCTAACAACCTTTTATCTTCACTTCTTGATAACCATATTCATCAGGGTAATGCTTTAGGTATTGATACTAACAGCATTACTTGGAAGAGAGTTCTTGACCTTAATGACAGAGTTTTAAGACAGGTTGTTGTTGGTGTAGGTGGCAAACTTAATGGTGTAACAAGAGAAGACGGCTTTACTATTACTGTTGCATCTGAAATTATGGCTGTAGTATGTCTTGCTGAGGATATTGAGGACTTAAAGGATAAGCTTTCTAAGATTGTTGTAGCTTATACATTTGATGGTAAGCCTGTTACTCCAAAGGACTTAAATGCTGTAGGTGCTATGGCTGCTCTTTTAAAGGACGCTATTAAGCCAAATCTTGTTCAGACTTTAGAGCATACACCAGCTATTATTCACGGTGGCCCATTTGCTAATATTGCTCACGGCTGTAATTCTGTTAAGGCAACTAAGATGGCACTTGAATTAAGTGATGTTGCTATTACTGAGGCTGGTTTTGGTTCTGACTTAGGTGCTGAAAAGTTCTTTGATATTAAGTGTAGAAAATCAGGCTTAAAGCCAGATTGTGTTGTACTTGTAGCTACTGTAAGAGCATTAAAGTATAATGGTGGTGTGCCTAAGACTGAGCTTAATGCTCCTAATGTTGATGCAGTTAAGGCTGGTTTCTGCAATTTACAAAAGCATATTGAAAACTTACATAAGTTTGGTGTGCCTGTTGTAGTTACTTTAAATAACTTTGTATCAGATACAGAAGAAGAGGTAAACTATATTAAGAGCCAGTGTGAGGCTATGGGTGCTGATTTCGCTATTGCTAAGGTATGGGAAAAAGGTGGCGAAGGTGGTATTGACCTTGCTAATAAGGTTCTTGAAGTTCTTGACACTAAGGAAAGCAACTTTAAGGTACTTTATGATGAAAATGATACAATTGAAAATAAAATTAACACTATTGCTAAGGAAATCTATGGTGCAGATGGCGTTGTAATTGACCCTAAGGCTAAAAAGGAAATTGCAAGACTTGAAGGTCTTGGTTACGACAAACTTCCAGTTTGTATAGCTAAAACTCAGTATTCTTTAAGCGATAACCCTGCTTTACTTGGCAGACCTTCTGGTTTTAAAATTAGTGTTAAGGAAGTAAGAGTAAGTGCTGGTGCTGGCTTTATTGTTGTATTAACTGGTAATGTTATGGTTATGCCTGGTCTTCCAAAGGTACCAGCTGCTGAAAACATTGATGTTGATAACAATGGCAACATTACTGGCTTATTCTAAAGGAGTATATGTATGAAGTGTAAAAAGTTAATAGTTGTTGCATTATTAGGCTGTATGGTTCTTTCAGGCTGTGGCTCTGAAAAACTTGCTGATAATATGGGTAATGATGACGGTAACATTACTAATTTAGGAAGTGTTTGTCAAAAGGGTAACACAATCTATTATCAAAATGATAAGGATAACTTTTCTATTTATAAGTCTGTTAAGGGTAAAACAGGTGTTAAACTTAATGATGGTACTAGTTACTTTATAAATGTTGTAGGTGATTATGTTTACTATGTTTCTGAAGATAACGACTTCCATATTTATAGAATGAAGACTGATGGCAGTGATAATAAGGAAATTGTTAAGCAGAGAGCTTATTATATGACTGTTTATAATGATTATATTTATTATATTGATTATGACCAAAATCAGGCTATATATAGAGTTAAAACAGATGGTAGTGAACCAACTAAGATTGTAGACTCTCAATGCTATTATCCTATTATTGCTGAGGATAAACTTTATTATATAGATTATAGTAATGAAGGTAAGGTAACACAAGCTAATCTTGATGGTTCTCAGTCTTTTGTTTTAGATGAAAACAATTATATTACAGGTGCTTATCTTAATTATTATGATGGCAAACTTTACTATGTTAATGCCGTAACTGACCAATCACCTAATAAGGGTCAGGGCTATGACAATTTCTTAATGAGCTATAACTTAAAAACCGGCAATGTTTCTACAGTTATTGAAGAACCTTGTGCCGATGTAAATATAAGAAATGGCAGAATTTATTTCTCAAGTTTGACTGATAGCAAGGTTTATAGCTGTAATATGAAGGGTGAAAATAAAAAGCTTGTATATGACAATAATGGTATATTCTTAAATCTTACAGATGATGATATTTATTGTTTTGTTAAACTTGAAAAACAAGACCCATATATTGAAAAAGTTAGTATTAAGCCTACTTTAGGTGAAAAATTAAAATCTATATTTGGTGACCCAAAGAAGAATAGACAAAACCAATAATTAATCAAAAGTCAATGATGACGGGCAGAGCTTTATTTTGCTTTGCCCGTACTTTTATAATAAAGGAGATATAACAATGGCAAATATTATTGATGGTAAAGCTATATCTATGGATATAAAAAATGAGGTAAAGGAGGCAGCTACAGCTTTAAAGGCTAAGGGTATTGAACCTTGTCTTGCTGTAATTCTTGTTGGTGAAAATCCTGCTAGTCAGGTTTATGTTAGAAATAAGAAAAAGGCTTGTGAATACTGTGGTATTAAGTCATTAAGTTATGAATTAAGTGCTGAAACTACTGAAGAAGAACTTTTAAACTTAATTGATGAGTTAAATAACAATAAGGCTTGCAATGGTATACTTGTTCAGCTTCCATTACCTAAGCATATTGATGAAAACAAGGTTCTTTTAAGAATACTTCCAGAAAAAGATGTTGACGGTTTCCACCCTTACAATGTAGGTCTTTTAAGCATTGGTAAGGCTGATTTAAAGGCTTGTACACCAGCTGGTTGTATTGAGCTTATTAAGAGAAGTGGCGTTGACATTACTGGCAAAAATTGTGTTGTTGTTGGTAGAAGTAATATTGTTGGTAAGCCTGTTGGTATGCTTTTATTAGCTGAAAATGGTACAGTAACTACTTGCCATTCTAAGACTAAGGATATTAAGGCTGTTTGTCAGGAAGCTGACATTCTTGTTGCTGCTGTTGGTATTCCTAAGTTTGTTAAGGGTGATATGGTTAAGGACGGCGTTGTTGTTATTGATGTAGGTATCAATAGAATGGATAACGGCAAACTTTGTGGTGATGTTGATTTTGACGAGGTTGAAAAGAAGGCATCTTACATAACTCCAGTACCTGGTGGTGTTGGTCCAATGACTATTGCTATGCTTATGAATAACTGTATTGTTGCTTGTAAGAAGCAGAATAATTTATAATTTATAGTTTATTTAAAAAAGTCCTATCTCTAGCAATAGAGATAGGACTTTTGTTTGTATTAAAGTAAAATATATTTAATTATAAATAATATACTTAATATATACATTAAAATGCTAATTTTCTTTTCCTTGTTAGGATTTACAAGGTGTAAAACAGTGTAAGAAATTACACCCATTGAAATACCCTCTGAAATACTAGAGAAGAAAGGCATTGCAATCATACAAATATAAGCTGGAATTGCTTCAAAGCAATTAGTAAAGTCAATATTTGCAATGTTAGTAACCATATAGAAACCAACAATAACAAGTGCTGGAGCAGTTGCAAATGAAGGAATAGCAAGGAAAATTGGTGAGAAGAATAATGCTAAACCAAATAAAATTGCAGTAGTTAAGGCAGTTAAACCAGTTCTACCACCTTCAGTAACACCTGAAGCACTTTCAATGTAAGTTGTAGTTGTTGATGTACCAATTACAGCACCAAAAGTTGTAGCAAAGGCATCAGCAAGTAACGCACCCTTAATCTTAGGGAGCTTACCGTCCTTATCTAAAAGACCAGCCTTAGAAGATACACCAATAAGAGTACCAATAGTGTCGAATAAGTCAACAAATAAGAAAGCAAATACAACAACGATGAAGTTGATAATACCAGTTTTATTTGCTAAAATTTCACTAAAGTTAAGTTTAAAAGCAACTTCCTTAATATCACCAAAGGCAAAGCTAACTACACCGCTAGGGATTAAAGAATAAAAGCCAGCATCTGGGTTTGGTACATATACATTAGCTAACTGACAGATAATACCTAATACCCAAGTAATAACAATACCTAAAAGAATATTACCCTTTACATTTTTAGCAACTAAAGCACCAGTAATGATTGTACCAATAATTGCAAGTAAAACAGTAATACCTACATCGTGGAAACCAACAGCACCAGCCTCAAGACCCTTTGCTGTAATGTAACCATTAATAGAGAAAAGAGATAAGCCGTCAATAACAATATTAGCATTCTTTAAACCAATAATGGCAATGTAAAGACCGATACCAACAGAAACGGCTGTCTTTAATGTTAAAGGTATAGAATTAAATATTGCTGTTCTAACATTAGTTAAAGATAAAAGTATAAATATTACACCTTCAACAAATACAGCAGTAAGTGCTGTTTCCCAGCTGTAGCCCATACCAATAACTACAGTATAAGCAAAATATGCGTTAAGACCCATACCTGGGGCTAATGCAAATGGATAGTTGGCAAAAATAGCCATAAGTAATGTACCAACAAAGGCAGAAAGGGCTGTTGCAATAAATACACCGTTTGAGTTCATACCTGTTGCTGATAAGATGTTAGGATTTACTGCAAGTATATAAGCCATTGTCATAAATACTGTAATACCAGCAAGTATTTCTGTCTTAACATCTGTGTTGTGTTCCTTGAGCTTAAAAAGCTTTTCAAACATAGATTTTTTCCTCCTTAATAAATTATTTAGTTTTACATACCTAGTAATTATATTGTTTTTTTTCATTTTGGTCAAGTAAAACTATTAAAAAAATGAAATAAAAGTGAAGATTTTATAGAATTTGTGCATATTGTGTCAAATAAAATAACCAATAGCTGGGCTATTGGTATGGGTTTTGAAAATATATTTTTAATTAAATTAAAAGAGAGCCAGACGCATCCGACTCCCTTAGGCATAGTCCGAAGACAACTGCCCCAATTCTAAAGTATATTATACCTTAGATTTAGAAGAAAATCAAGTATTTTTAAACAAAAGTTTTTAATAAGCTTAATTTACTTCTAGTATTAGTATATATAATTTTAGAATAAATATTCATAGGAACTAGTTTCCTTAGTTTTTCACAAGAATCTTCAAATTGTTTTATAAATGATAAAATATCAGATTTATTACATTTTAATTTTTTCATTAAAAATGCTATTAATATTACATAATCAACAATTGTACAAAAATTTATATCTTTAATTGTTGTTTCAGATGTTATATAATTTGATATTCCTTTATCAATATCATTGGTTTTAAAACGAGTATCAAAAATTGTATTATTGTGTGCAACTGAATTTCTTAAGTCTTTTAATGTAAATATTATCTTTTCAATTTTTTTACCATTTGTATCAAATGCTGGATTTATACCAATAGCAAGAGATATATCTTTACGGATATTATTATTTAGACAACTAACTATATTACCAAATTCTCCTAGACTAATTAATTCAAATATTGCCCATATTGGAACAGGCTGGTCTTTGTCATAGTAGTGATGAACAATATTATTTTTTCCGTAATCTCTTGAAATATTGCTATAAATTTTATTTCTAACATTCATTTTTTTTGAAAGAGATTTTTTATAATTGGCACTACCAATAGGATATGAAGTATAATCGTTCATAATACTTGTATAAATATCAGCAAAGCTTGAACTTTTTGTAGCATTTAGTATTACTTCAAGTGTGTAATTTTTTAATGTGGTTTCAAGAAACATAATTTGTGGATATAATAAGGCTTTTTATTTCATATCAAAATCATATACAGCTTGAAGTTCATTAAAATTTTGATAAGCTAACAATGACCTTGGTGAGTTACAGTATCTATATCCTTTGTATCCGTGAAAGTATCCAATATATCTTAATTTTTTCTTTTGTAAACTGCCTTTAATATAAATCTTTTTATTATCTCTCATATATGTCATTAGAGCATTAATGCTTTTGGGTTTCAAAAAAATCACCTCACTTAAAGTTTCAATTATTATAGCATATTTTTAGTACAAAATCAATGTTATTCATAATAAAAGACCACCAAATGGTGGTCTTTTATTGTTGATAAAACCGACAGCTTTGCAATATTTTATCACTGAGCAGAGGTAGTAGTTTCACCAGTGCCGGTACCTATAAGAGTGACTTGTCGTCTAGGTAAATATGTACTTGTATTTATTTTTACAGTTTCTTTTAACACGCCATTTTCGTATACATCTTTATAAAGTTCGTATGTATAGCCATTTTTAGCTGTTACATCAAGTTTAGTTGTACCTACTGGTAATGAGCTATCTTCCTTTGTAACAGGGTCATCAGGTGGTGTTTCTTTTATAAATTTGTTATGGAACTTAAGTGTTCTACCTGCACTATGTATTTCTTTGCCGTATATATTAACTACAACATTAGTGCTTGTTAAATATGACTCTATAAATACGGCACAGTTAGTGTCATTTTTAAATTTAAGGTCTTTATAATCACCAGCAAGAGTAGCATCAAATCCATAGTCAGCATATCCTACTTTCATAGAGTGATTATATCGCTCAGTTATTTTAAGCTCGGCATTTAAAAGTGCCATATATAATGCACTAGAAACTTGGCACATACCACCACCAATACTATCTTCTATTTTACCATTTACAATAGTGCCGGCGTTTGCCCAGCCATTAGCCTCAGTACAAGGATTAAAGTGGTTATTTGTAGAAAATACCTCGTTAGGATAAACTACAACGCTATTTATTTTAGCACAACCATTTTTAAGGTTTTGAATTCTGTTAGCATCTCCGCCTTTATAAGGGCTGGAATATGAGCCAATAATACCAGTAATACCAGTAACATCAGCATCTTTATGCTTAGGTTCAGTTGTTTTAATATCAAATGTAACTTCTTTGCCAAAATCTCTTTTGTCAATAAGTTCATATACTTGATTTAAAATAGCCTCTTTGTCAATAGTATAGCCGGTTTGTGATGGTGTAACAACAAACTGACCATTTACTCTTTTTAAGCCAGCATCTTTGGCTTCAACAGTAATTTTGTCAGAAATGGCATTAATGTATGACTGCACCTTTGCTTTGTTGTAGCTCATTATACCAAAGTCAACAGTACCGCTTTCAAGAGCCTTAAATTGACGCCACCAATTATCTGATGTTGGGTCTTTAGCAAATTCAAGTGCTTGCTTAACAGCACCTTCTATATCATATTTTAAATCAAAATCCTGAAAGGTATAGTTATATGTATATTTACCATCTTTACTTTTTATTGTTATTATGTTACCTTCGGTATTTGTATCAACTTTAGAATTAATATAGTTCACTGCCTTTTCATAATTCATTCCGTTGACTTCTTTGCCGTCGATTAATATACCATCAAGAATAACATTTTCTTGAGCCACTTTAGGCTGGTCTATTTTCCATTGATAGTATTTGCTCATTATAGGTTTTCTAGCTATACAGCCAGCTATAATAACAATAATAAAAACAAGTATAGTCTTGCTTAATACTCTGTTAAAATGGTTTCTTTTGCTATGTTGTCTTTTTCTTCGCCTTTGGGATTTATGCTTTCTTTTAGCATTAGGCATAATTATTCTCCTTTTTAATATTGAATAGGAATATCATATACAATGTCGCTTTGTCCAATGAGCATATCATTTTTAATAGAACTCATTAAGGCATCAACATTAACTTTGCCATCAATTACATTGCCTTCAACCTCTTTGGCAATTTCGTTTAATGTACTTTTTAATTTAGAGTCATCAATAGAAATGCTTGAAACAAGGTATTCTTTTCTATCTTCAAGATTTTGTGCAGCATCTAATTGCTTAGTTTTGCTACCACCTCTGCCTAATTTATATGCCTCATTTACAGTTTTAGCAACATCATAGCTACCACCTAAATCTTCGTAAGTAACATCTTTAGAATATGAACCACTTGAAATAGTGAAAGTTTTTTGTAATCTTGGCTTAGCATAGTCATTAGTTGCTCTTTTAATAGCTTGCTCTTTTGTAAGACAGCCAATATTAACTTCTTCAATAAATACACCGTTAAAAATAAGGTTATTATCTAAGGCTTCATAGGCTCTGTTAATTGCAGTATCTGTTTTACTGCTTATAGCAAAGGAAATGCTCCATATTGCAGTAACAAGGAAAAATGCTGTACCAATACCCCAAAGAATATAATCTTTGTTTAGATTAATAGACTTTGATTTATTTTCTAATGTAGAACTAGCTTTTTTAGCCGTTTCTTTTAAATTTCCTAAGTTATTTTTTAACTTTTCTTCTGTATTTTTTATTTTATCATTTATCATTTTTTTATCTATAGTTTCTTTTGTTGAGCTGTGCTTTGGCTCTTTATTCTTTGAACGCATAATTACCTCCTACTTAACCTACAAAAAATACTGAAATTGAGCTTAATAGTAATGCTGCTACAAGTAATAAGGCTACAATACCAGCAATTTTTCTTTTAACTTCAGTTTTCATTCTTCTCATTATAAATCGCTCCTTATATATGTTAATTACATTAAAATTTATTTTTCCCTATCTTATTATTATAGCAGACAAAAATTATTTTTCAATATTAATATGTTGACAATAGTGTTAAAAAATTTTACAATTTGATTAAGAGAAATTTTTGACCTGATATATTTGTTATAATTTATGTAACAGTTAATATAAAATATGATTATCTTATTGGAAAGGAGCTAAATTATGGCTTTGAAATTAAGTAAAGGACAAATGCTTGCTATTGATACTAAGGATAAAAATATACTTGTAAGTGCAGCAGCAGGTTCAGGCAAAACCTTTGTACTTACTCAAAGGGTATTAAGCAGAATAATAAATGACAAATGGAATATTGACTCCTTTCTTATTGTTACATTTACAAGAGATGCTGCTGCTGAAATGAAGGATAGAATTGTAAAAGCCATTGAGTCAAAATTAATAGATTTAGATAATATTGAACTTAGGGAACATCTTGAAAGACAGCTAGTGCTTATAAATAGGGCTAATATATCAACAATTGATTCCTTTTGTGCAAATGTTATAAGACAAAATTTTCATAAAATAGATTTAGATTTGGGATATAGAAACATAACTCAAAATGAGGCTATATCACTGAAAAAGCAAGCTATTGACAATGTGTTTGAAAAACTTTTAGCTGAAAATAATGATGAATTTAATAATTTCTACAATATGTATTGTGATAAAAATAAAGATGATAATGTAGAAAAAATGATTTATAAACTTTATGAGTATGCAGATAACTCTCCATACCCTAATAAATGGTTAGATGAATGTGTTGAAAAATATGAAAGTGCTGACAATTTTTATGAAAGTATATGGGGTAATAATAATATTCAAAGGGTGAGAGGCTGTATTAATAATGCTAAGGTTTATTTAGATAAGGCTGTTGAAATATTAAGAGATTTTGAAAAGCCTAATGTTATTGAAAAATTGTATTTAGCAATACAGGATTTTGAAAATGCGTTAAATCTTGGAGGTTTAGAAGAACTTAGCAAGCAAAAACTTTCATTACAGCTTAGGTATCCAAAGAGTTTTGATGGTCTATATGATGAAAAAGTTGCACTTATGAAACGCTATGTATTTTTTTGCAAGAAAGAACTTAGCAATGCTTTATCTTATGCTAGTGTGTCAAGTGATGATGTTGAGCTTTTATATAATAATATTAAACCTATTGTCTTTCAATTAGTTAGAACAACAAAGATATTTGCTGATGAATATAATAATCTTAAACTTGAGAACCAGTTAGCTGATTTTAATGATATTTCTCATTATTGCCTTAATATACTTAGAAATTCTGATGGTACAACTACAGATGTTGCTAAGGAATATCAAAACAAATATAAAGAAATAATTATAGATGAATATCAAGATAGTAATTATCTTCAAGAAGATATTTTGACTGCTGTATCAACTATAGAGCAGGGTAAAAACAACATATTTATGGTAGGTGATGTTAAGCAGGCTATTTATAGATTTAGACTAACTACACCTAAAATATTTATGGATAAATATAATAGATATGTTGGAGATAATGATGAAGAACAGTTAATACTTTTGTCTGAAAATTATAGGTCAAGAGCTGTTGTTTTAGAGGCTTGCAACATTATATTTAAGCAAATTATGGATATGGATTTAGGTAATGTTGATTATACAGATGATGTTGCTTTAAATCCTAAGGCTTATTTTCCAGAGCCTAAGGAAGATATTAATATTTCAACAACTACAGAGGTTCTTATTGCTGATACCTGTCATAGTAAGGAAATTGAGTATAAATTTGATGCTAAAATTGGCGAGGCTAAAATTGTAGCTAAGCGTATATATGATATGCTTTATACTAATCCTCTCTATATTTATGATAAAGATGAAGAAAAATATAGACCTGTTAAAAAAAGGGATATTGTTATACTTATTAGAAAAAGAACTAATGCTGAGGTATTTTATAATGAGCTTAACTTGGCTGGTATAGGCTGTGTGTTTGAAAAGTCTAATCCTCTTTATAAAACTACAGAAGTTAAAAACATTATATCATTACTTAAAATTATAGATAATCCTATTGATGATATTGAATTAATTAATCTGTTGCATAGCCCTATGTATGCTTTAACATTTGATGAAATTACAGCTTTAAGATTAAATGACAGACAAGTACCTTTTTATAATGTTGTAAGGGAATATGCAAATAGTGATGATAAAATATCACCTATACTTAACAAATTTATAAGTGATATAGATTATTACAGAGATTATGCTATTAATAATTCTCTTACAGACCTTATTACTGAAATTTATGAGAAATCTAATTATTTTTATTATGTAGGTATTTCATCAGAAGATGGTCAAGACAATTTAAGATTATTTAAAGAAAAGGTAATGGAGTTTGAATCATTAAATAGTAATGACTTACACAGTCTTATTGAAAATATTAACATTGATTTAAGTGATGATGTGGAAGATAAAGATAAGGTTAGTACAGCCTCAACATTATCTGAAAATGATGATGTTGTTAGAATTATGACTATCCATAAGAGCAAGGGTCTTGAATTTCCTGTTGTATTTGTATCACAGCTTCACGAAAATATAAGCAATAGTTATAAAGAAAATTTTATATATGATAGAGAGCTTGGAATTGGCTTAAAATATATTAATCAAATAGAGAGAATAAGATATAAAACTCCGCCTTTTGATACTATTTTAGAAAAATATAGTGCTGATGAAAGGTCTGAAACATTAAGACTTCTTTATGTTGCTTTAACTAGAGCAAGGGAAAAACTTATTATAACTGGTGTGGCAAATAGTAGAATACCAACAACAAAGGATAATAAAATGGAGATACTTTATGACCTTTGCGAAGAAAAGGAGAAATTATTTCCTTTAGCTTTTAGAAATATGGCAGATTCTCCTTTGTTTTGGATAATTTCAGCAATTAAAAGAAAGGATTTTGATTGCAACAATATTATTAAAGAAAAGTGGATACCTGTTGAAGATATTGACTCTCTTGAAAGTATTAAGGCAGAAAAGGAAATTGATACAATAAGCCGATTAAATGATATAGAGAGTGTGGTTAAAAAGGGTGAATATGCTGACTTAATTAATAGTAAACTTAGCTATGAATATCCGTATAATACTGATGTAAATTTGCCATCTAAGATTTCTATTACTGAAATTAAGAGAAAAATACAAAATGAGGATAGTGAGCCTTATTATAGACAAAATATTGATATACAGCCACAGGTTATTGAAAATAGTTCTAATATTTCACCAGCTCAAAGGGGTATTTTGTATCATACTGTTTTTGAAAACATTGATTTTAATGCTAATGAAAGTGCAAAAGAGCTTGTTGATAGCTTAGTTGATAGAAAAGTATTAACACTTGACGAGGCAAAGGCAATAAATAATAGTCAAGTAGAGATGTTTTTAAATTCTAACCTATTTAATAGAATTAAGTGTGCAAATAATGTGTTTAAGGAAGCTCCTTTTGTAATGTCTATTAAGGTATCAAGACTTAAGGCTTATGCTGATAGTAATGAAAACCTTGTAGTTCACGGCATTATTGACCTTTATTTTGTTGAGGGTGATGAAATAGTTTTAGTTGATTATAAGACAGATAAGGTCTTTGGTGGACTATCAACATTAGCTAAAAAATATAAAATACAGTTAGACCTTTACAAGGAAGCTATTGAAGAAAGTACCGGCAAAAAAGTTAAGGAATGTATAATTTATTCTATAGACAAAGGAGTAGCTATAAATGTTTAATTCAAGACACCCTTTTTATTCTGCCAATGATTATTACAAGGAAATATTTGGCGAAAAAATTATAAAATTAGCTATTGATGGAGGTTTTACTTGTCCTAATAGAGATGGCACTCTTTCAAATAAAGGCTGTATATTTTGTAGTGGCAAAGGCTCTGGAGATTTTGCTGGTAGTAGATGTCTTTCTATTAAAGAACAATATACACAAATGAGGGAAAAAATGTCTACAAAGTGGTCAAAGGGAAAATATATGATGTATTTTCAAGCCTATACTAACACATACGCTCCAGTAGATAAGTTAAGACAGCTTTATTATGAGGCAATAGATTGTGATGATGTTGTGGCACTTTCTATTGCTACAAGACCTGACTGTATAAATGATGATGTTTTGGCTTTATTAGAGGAACTTTCAAACAAAGTATATGTGTGTGTTGAACTAGGGTTACAAACTAGTAAGGCTGAAAGTATCAACATTATTAACAGGTGTTATGAAAATATTGTGTATAAACAAGCTATTGAAAAATTAAATGAAAAGGGTATAGACACAGTTACACACATTATACTTGGCTTACCTGAGGAAAACTATGAGGATATGCTTAATAGTGTAAAATATGCTGTTGATTGTGGAACAAAGGGGCTTAAACTTCAGCTTTTGCATATTATAAAAGGTACTGCCCTCTATGATTTGTACAATGAAAAGCCTTTTAATATATTTAATCTTGAGGATTATGTTGATACCGTTGTAAATATTATTGAAAGTATACCACAAAATATAGTTATACATAGAATAACCGGTGATGCTAATAAGGCTGAACTTTTTGAGCCTTGGTGGAGTTTAAATAAAAGAAAGGTTTTAAATTCTATATCTAAAGAGTTTATTAATAGAGATAGTTGGCAGGGAAAAAAATTAAAGGCTAGTTTATAACATTTAAGATTTAAGTTTCTTACTTGATATAAACTTTTTAGTGCATAAAAAAAGTTGTTCTTTTTGGATTTACTTGTTAATGACAAATCAATAGCCTTAACTTCAATCAAAGAAGCAACTTCACCAGTTTTCAATTCTATTAAACCATCATCTGCAACTGACTTAACATTTGAAAAAGTTTGAGAGTTTTTAATTCTTCTTTTCATTTGTTTTTTTATTACAAATTTTGGTTGTTGTTTTTCAAGTTTCTTTTTTTCTTTTTCTAAAACTTTATCCGTATTTAATTTTTTATTCTCGGGGAATAACCAGATATTATCATCTCCGATTCTATAAGTAATTTATTAAAAAGAAAAGACCAACCACTAAAGTTGATCTCATCGATAAATTGTAATTTGTTTTTTTGAATATTTCTTTAAAAATTACTATTTATTCTTTGATAATTGTCTTATTTTTTCGTGATAAAAATAGTTTATTATTATAGGTTTTCCAGTAGGATTTTTTAAAAATGGTTCTTCATCTATAACATACATAAATCCATTTTTATCTGCAAACTCTTGTACTTTTTTATCTAATCTTTCCCAATAAGACATATCTTTTTTAGTATAAATCTTATTATACAAATCATTTAATTCAGGGTGTTTTTCATTTATATAATTTATTATAGTGGGCTTAAATGTGCCTCTTAAATTCAAGTTTTCAAGCCATATATAGTCGCAAAAGTCTTTTATTTCTTCTATTATAGTAAATACATCAGTAATACCAGGAAAAATTGGAGATATAAAGCAAGTTGTTCTTATTCCTGCATCGTGAACTTGTTTCATTGCTTCAATTCTTGATTTTATTG
>OLNW01000215.1_pt1 | contig 75624 bp, 81 predicted proteins | sample 1672121 | NCBI WGS metagenome assembly OLNW01 (sample SAMEA3136648, study PRJEB25190) | human gut metagenome
GCGCTTGGCGCTCAAGTATAATACCATACACCCGCCCGTTTGGCAACCCCTTTTTTCAACTTTTTTGCCCTTTTTTCTTAGTTCGGCCTTTTTACCAGTTTTTTGCACGGAACTTGTATCTCCTTTGACGCGATGGATGCAACTAAAAAAGCGTCCATGCGTTTGGGCCGCACAGGCGCTTTCTGCTCTCTCTATTCTATATATACTATAATAAAGAAATCCTTACTCCTTTCGCTGCGGACTTGACAAGTCCCGCCGCGCCCCTCTATTATAAGAAGGAAAGAGAGGGGTCTACCATGTCATCTATCACCATCCGCCGCTGCTGCATCGGGGAGGGACGCCCCAAGGTCATCGTCCCCATCGTGGAGCGCACCGAAGCCGCCATCCTGCAAAAAGCCGCTGCGTTTTCCACAATTTCCGCCGATTGTGTGGAATGGCGGGCCGACTGGTTCGCCGACGCACTGGACGCCGACGCGCTGAGCCGCTGCCTGCGCGGGCTGCGGGCTGCGCTGGGCGAGAAGCTGCTGCTCGTCACCTTCCGCACCCAGGCCGAGGGCGGCGAAGCGGCCCTGACCTCCGACCAGTACGCGGCTTTTTGCGCAGCCGTCTGTGCTTCCGGCTGCGCCGACCTGCTGGACATCGAGTTCTTTTCTGCCGGGGAACGCCTGCCCCAATGGATCGCAACCGCCCACGCCGCCGGGGTGAAGGTGGTCTGTTCCAGCCACGACTTCCAGAAGACGCCGCCCCGCGCCGAACTCGTGGATCGGATGCTCCGGATGCAGCAGGCTGGGGCCGACCTGCCCAAGCTGGCCGTCATGCCCACCTGCCGCACCGATGTGCTGGAACTGCTGGCCGCGACAGCCGAGATGGCCGACCACCACCCCGAAACGCCCGTCATCACCATGAGCATGGGAGCGCTGGGCGCCGTCAGCCGCCTGTGCGGCGAGGCCTTCGGCTCGGCCATGACCTTTGCCAACCCCGGCACCGCCAGCGCCCCAGGTCAGGTGCCGCTGGATGTTGTGGACACCGTGCTGGACAGCCTGCGGCTCTCCTGAACCGCACACAAAAAATCCCCGCCGTTTCGAAATGAAACAGCGGGGATTTCATTTTATTGTTTTATTGCTTTTTCCAGCGGCGCATGACGCCCATGCCCAGCGCATAGGGGCCGGTATGGACGGCAATGGTACAGCCAATCTGCAGCAGGCCGACTTCGCACTTGCTGGTGGGATATTTGGCGCGGAGCGCAGCGCGGGTCTGCATCCACAGACGCTTGCCCTCTTCCTCATCGTAGCCATAACCCACGGTGATGCAGTAATCATCCGGGGTCGCATTCCGCTCGGTCAGGTAAGCCATCAGCTGTTCCAGCGCCTTTTCAAAGCTCTTCTGGCGTCCACGGGCCACACCGCCGGAGAAGATCTCGCCTTCCTTGAAAAGGATCATCGGCTTGATGCCCAGGATGTTGGCCGCACGGCCGGTGACCTTGCCGATGCGTCCGCCTTTGATGAGGTAGTCGAGGTTGCCCACCGTGAAGAAGATCTGGTTCGTCGCACGTTCTGCGCTCAGCCAGTCCACGGTCTGTTCCAGCGTGCAGCCGCCGTCGCGCATGGCCACGGCATTTTCCACCACGATGGACTCGGTGACGGTCGCCGCCGTAGTGTCCATGACCTCGATCTTCGCGTCCGGGTAATCCTCCAGCACCAGCTCACGGGCATTGCGGGCGCTGCCCACGCAGCCGCTCATTTTGCTGGTGAAGCAGAGGCAGAGCACCGGGCGACCCGCCGCGGCATGGGCGCGGAACGCCGTCTCGAAGTCTTCCAGCGAAGGCAGGCTGGTCTTGGGGTATGCCGAAGGATTGTCCACCATGAACTGGTAGAAATCCCGCACCGCGATCTCCTTGCCCTCTTTGCGGTAGTGCTCGCCGTCCAGCGAGACATAGAAGGGGATGACCTCAACATTCAGCCTGGCCGCCGTTTCGGGGGTCAGGTCGCAGGCACTGTCTGTAATGATATCAAACATAAGTGACGCTTCCTTTTCGATTGCGGTCCGGGAAGGCAGAGCGGGTCAGGCGCGATGGATGTATGCCTCGCGCTCTGCGCCGACCGAAATATAAGTGATCTTGCAGCCGACAGCCTTTTCCAGGTGCTCCACATAGGCCTGTGCTTCCTTGGGCAGGTCTTCCCACTTGCGGGCTGCGGTGATGTCGCAGTGCCAGCCGGGCAGATACTCCACCACGGGCTGTGCGGTATCCAGAGCCTCGCCCATGGGGAAGCGGGTGGTCGTGGTGCCGTCGGTCAGCTTATAAGCCGTGACCATGGGGATCTTCTCCATATAGTCCAGCACGTCCAGCAGGGTCAGTGCGACCTCGTCGCAGCCCTGGCAGAAGACACCGTAGCGGCTTGCCACCAGGTCGATGGGGCCGACGCGGCGGGGACGGCCGGTGGCTGCGCCATACTCGTGGCCAGCCTCACGCAGGTCGTGCTTCTCCTCTTCGGTCATGGCCAGCTCAGCGGCAAAGGGGCCGTCGCCGACGCAGGAAGAGTAAGCCTTCATGACGCCGATGGAGTTGGTCAGCTTGTGGCCCGGAATGCCGGCGCCGATGGGTGCATAGGCACCGATGACGTTGGAAGAAGTGGTGTAGGGGTAGATGCCGAAGTCGATGTCGCGCAGAGCGCCCAGCTGGGCCTCGAACAGGACCTTCTTCCCGGCGGCATCCGCATCGGCCAGGTACTGGCCCACATCGCAGATGTAATCCTTGAAGATGGCTGCATATTTTTCCAGCCATGCCCACATCTCATCCACGCGGATGGGCTCGGCATTGTAGCTGCCCTCCATGACCAGATTCTTGGAATCGACCATGGTCACGAGGCGCTTCTTCACCGACTCGTCCAGATGCAGCAGGTCGCCCATGCGCAGGGTCTTCTTCATGTACTTATCGCCGTAAGCGTATGCAATGCCGCGCTTGGTGGAGCCGAACTGTGCGCCGGTCTTGGACAGACGGGCCTCTTCCAGGCCGTCCTGTGCCACATGGTACGGCATGGTGATGGTCGCACGGTCGGAGATCTTCAGGTTTTCGGGGGTGATGGAGATGCCCTGCTCGCGCAGCTTGTTGATCTCGCCGTCCAGATGGTGCGGATCGATGACCATACCATTGCCCATCACGCAGACAACGTCCGGGCGCAGGATGCCGGAGGGCAGCAGGTTCAGCACGAACTTGCCGCGCTCGTTCTTGACGGTGTGGCCGGCGTTGTTGCCGCCCTGATACCGTGCAACGATGTCGTACTCCTGGCTGATCAGGTCGACCATGCGGCCCTTGCCCTCGTCGCCCCAGTTGATACCCGTAATTGCAGTAAGCATAATAAATGACCTCTTTATCCTTTTCAAAAGACAGCCTTTTCCGCGCACTTTGCGCGGGATACGCCACCTTGGGAATCTTGTACCGCACTGTCAAGCAGTCATAACAGTACAAGTATAGTATAGCACGATTCGGCGGGCAAAAAAAGAGGGTCTGCGCAAATTCTTGCACAAACCCGACGTTCCATTTTTAGTTCTTTTTCCCAATCTTGTGGATGGTGCCGTCCGGCTCCTGGATGGAGGTGTTGTTCAACTGGGCCCGCAGGCTGGCCTTGACGTCGGCCACATACTCCTGCCGGAGGGCCTGCTGCTCCGCCTTTTCGGCTTCGGTCAGGCCGGTGGTCTTGCTCTTGCGCGCCAGCTCATTGATGCGGGCGATCTTTTCATTCGTCATCGAAGTTCTCCTCTTTTATTCAAAAGTGTGCTATAATAACTACCGTGTTCCCTGGTACGGCTTCGTCCGGGGTCCCGAAAACGCTGTACGAAGACCGATCCAATTGTTTTATCAGTATATCAAAGGATGCGTTTTATGTCAAAGCAGTTGAATTTTGCACAACAGATGGACGAAGTGTTGAAAACGCTTGGCCCCGCCCGGCCGAAGCTCCTGCTCCACGCCTGCTGCGGCCCCTGTTCCAGCGCCGTGTTGGAGCAGCTGTGCGAGCACTTCGAGATCACCGTGCTCTACTACAACCCCAACACCTGGCCTGCTGCGGAATACCACCGCCGCGGCGAGGAGCTGGAGCGTTTCGTGGCGGCGGCCCACCCGCTGGGCGTGACCGTCGTAGAAGACCGCTACGACCCGCAGGAGTTCTATTCCGCCGTCGCCGGGCTGGAACAGGAGCCGGAGCGTGGGAACCGGTGCACGGTCTGCTACCGGCTGCGGATGCGCCGGGCCGCACAGTACGCCCAGGAGCACGGCTTCGCGTGGTTCACCACCACCCTGTCCATCAGCCCCCATAAGGACGCCAGACGGATCAACGAGATCGGGCAGGCGCTCGAAGCCGAATTCGGCGTAAAGCACCTGCCCTCCGACTTCAAAAAGCACAACGGCTATCTGCGCAGCCTGCAATTATCCGAAGAGTACGGTCTCTACCGGCAGGACTACTGCGGCTGCGAGTTCAGCGCCAGAGCAAGAGGCATCGTCTGAACAGAACGCAAAATGTCCCATGTCCTCATCCTTGCGATGCCGGACACGGGACATTTTCATCTACATCTCTCAGTACACGACTGCATCCTCTGCCGTGAATCCACCGAGAGAGTTTTCTTTGACCTGAATGCAGAGATAGGTGATGCCGCTGTCCGCTGCTGCGGAGAACTGACGCTTTGCCGCCGGGGCAACCTTCAGCCAGTCACCTGCTGCGAGGTCGACTTCCTCGCCGTCAAGGATGGCTTTGCCCTTGCCTGCAAGGATACCGTAGATTTCCTCATTGTTCGTATGAGAGTGCACGAAAGGCACCCCCGCACCGGCCGGAAGCTGGTTGATGCTGACCTCTGCACCGGTCAGTTTCAGCTGATCGTGAAGCTCCACACGTCCTTCGTTTCCAACTGTAATCTTTTCGTAGTTTGTCATAATAGGGACCTCCTGAACAGATTCGCAAGTTTCTTGCTTGTTTCCAGTTTACTGTGCTGCACATTCAAAAACAAGTACGCACTTTTTTATAACTGTACACTTAAAGCAGCGTGTGCTATACTTGACCAGGAGGTGTATGACGATGAAAACAAAAGAGGAACTGCCTGCATGTCCGGTCGCCACAGCGGTCGCTCTGATCGGCGGCAAATGGAAGCTGCTCATCCTGCGTAATCTGAGAACCCGCCCATGGCGGTTCAACGAATTGCAACGGGACCTGGACGGCATTTCGCAGAAAGTTCTGACGGACAGCCTGCGGCAGATGATCGACGACGGCCTCGTTTACCGGCATGACTATCAGGAGCTGCCCCCGCGGGTCGAATACAGACTGACCGACCTGGGGACGAAAATGCTGCCCATCATCGACGCACTGGCCGATTTCGGAACCTACTATAAATCGGTCGTTTCATGAAGCATCTGTTCCGGAAGCTGACGCAGCCGCGTCAGCTTTTTTCAGATTCCTGTTCCGACAGTCTTTCCACCAGGACGGAGAAGATGATCAGCCCCACACACGGCACGATGTTCATCGCCATTCCAGCGGCAAGGCCCGCGCGTTCTGCCACACGGCCGATGACCCAGGGCATCAGAATGGCACCGCTGGACGCAGCGGGCAACATGATGCCCATGCTGGTCACGCTGGTCATCCTGCCTGCGCTGGCCACTGCGGTGGGGTTCATGCCTGCCATCGCAAACGCGAAGGCGAACAGCAGCAGGATCGCGGCCGGCTGGCTGTCGGCCCGCATCAGGAGCACATAGAACAGGGTGCAGGTCACAGCCATGACCACCATCGCCTTGCGCGGGGACTTGAACGGAAACACAAATGCAATGAGCAGCCGAGCCACCAGCGTGGCTCCCCACATCACGGTCACGGTATAGGCAGCCAGTGTGCCCGCAATGATGCCGCTGCCCTTAAAATACGTCACCATCCAGCCGGTCACGCTCTGCTCGGCCGCGTTCTGGCAGAAGAGCAGGCCCGTCAGCAGCCAGAACCGGCCGGAGCGCAGAAAGCTCCAGTCGATGGCCGCTTTCCGGTCCTTGACCTTACCTTCCATCGGGGTCTTCCAGTAGACCAGCCAGAGCACCACGCCCAGCGCCGCCAGCAGGAACACCGCCTGTGCGGTGCTGACCCGCGCCGCCGCTGCGATGAGGAACGGGCAGAGCAGCGCACCGCAGGCATAGCAGCTGTGCATCAGGTTCATGCCGCGGGTGCGGTCGGCGGAGTTGTCACTGACGAGGATGGTGCAGGCGTTCATGGCGCTGCCCTTGGCAACGCCCACAAGGAAGAATGCCGCCGCCAGCAGGACTTCCGCCCCGGTAAAGCCCATGATCCCGTAGCCGACGGTGTACCCGATGGTCAGCAGCAGGATGCTTGGTTTCAGCCCCAGCACACCCGGCAGCACACCGGTCAGAAAACCCGCCAACAGGTTGCCGATGCTCATCAGAGAGAGCAGCGTCCCGGTCATGCCGTAGGCAAACCCATACTGTTCCTGCAGCAGGCTGACCACCACGCCGCTGGAAATGGCGCAGATGCCGCTGAAAAAGAAAGTCACAAAGCCCGCATTCCGCAGGCGCGTTTTCTGCTCGTTCATTCCGGTCTCCTCACTTTGGCAATCGAACGGCTCCTGGCCGCTTCTCAACTCCCATTATAGACCATCCCTTCCGGCCTTTGCAACCGGATTTTCTTATAAAAATGCGCACAAACAGCGGGAGCGTGAAGTTGCGCACTTCAGGATTGACGAACGCCGCAAAAAAGAGTATACTATGATAGTATTTTTCCGGGGTGTTGCGCAGTTGGTAGCGCGCCTGCTTTGGGAGCAGGAGGCCGCGAGTTCGAGTCTCGCCACTCCGATATGAATAAAACCCACGATGTAACGCTTGAAATACGGCGTTTGTCGTGGGTCTTTTTGTTCGATATGAGGGGCGAAATCGCCCGTTTGTGCGTTATTTGTGCGTTATTGCCTCAAAAACTGCCCTGCGCGGCGCTCTGGTCGCCCTGAACACAGGACACAAGAGCGGCATATCTGGCCTTGAAGATGTCCATAAGGACTTGCACCGCTCGGCCCTGCTGCACCGCGTTCCCCTCCTCGGTCGCGTCGTCCACCATCTTGATGCACACAGCAACATCTCCCATTGCAATAACAGCGCTTTCAACATCTACTCGGTTCATTGTGAAAATCTCCCTTCAAAATAAATCCCGGCGGGCTTTCTCTGCGCCGCCGGGTCAGCGGTTCAATATCAGGCGTTCAGGGGCTTCACTTGGGAGGCTCCAAAGAATGATGCACGGTAGGTTTTACCGTCTCCCCTGCTGCTGTGGATGAGAACCACTTGGAACAAAGCCTTTGCACCGTGCAGGACTTCAAACCCGGCGGTTTTCCATCCTGTCCATGTGTTCACCTGCTCGGCCACGCCTGCGGCCTGCTGGGCTTTCTCAATGCGCTGGGCGTTGATGGGTTCGGCCTTTGCGCTGTTCCATGCCCTGTGCAGGCACTCACCAAAGGCGGCAACGTCTTTCCGGTACAGCTTCCACGCCTTGTGCATGATCTCCGAAAGATTGTACTTCATGTGATGACCTCGCTTTACATTGCGGGCCAGCCCTGTTATACTAGGCTTGACCCTGTTGTTGGGTTTGGCTCGGTGTTTCGTTGGTAGCGGTCACCGGGTCATTTTTCATATACAGCGGCGGGAGTGGGTTACTGTCTTAGCATGCGTTCACGGCTTACAGCGCTCCCGGTACATCCTTCGCCCCTTGCCTTCCGGTCGTGCTCCCTTGCTGTGATTATAGTATACTACGGTTTACTGTATATGTCTATTGGCACATTGTATAAGGTTTACCGTATGTTTCTGGTCAATTTTATACTGTAAACCGTTTCGCTTTTATGGTATACTGTTTACGGAAAAGGAGGAAATACAATGGTTTCTGATGCACAGAAAAAGGCAAGTGCCAAATGGGACAAAGAAAACATGGTCGTTCTGGCCTGCAAGGTCAAGCGGGAGACGGCGGAACAGTTCAAGGCCGCTTGTGCTGCACAGGGAACAACGTCCAATGCGGTCTTGCAGCAGGCCGTGAAAGCCTATTTGGAAGAACACCCCGCGCCGGAACAGCCCCACACCGCCGGGAATTCCCCGGACGATGACACAGAGGCCCGGCGGGCCGCACTGCTGGAAAGTATCAAAGGGCTGTAAGGCTGGGAAGGATGTTGAACGATGCCAGACCACGCCAAACAGGTAGGCGTACTGTGCCAGCGCGTAATTGATCTTCTGGGGCTGTCCATGACAGAGGGGCAGAGTATTCTACTCGGTGAGTCCAATATTGCCCACATGGTCAGCCGCCACCCGGCGGATTTTGCCCTTTATGGGGAGTATATCCCGCTGATTCTGGCCGAACCGGACTATGTGGCCCTGAATGCAAAGGACGGCTCCATTGAGTACGTCAAGGAAGTACAGGTGAACAGCGTCTTTGTCAAGGTCGCCGTCCGGGTCTCCGCGCGGGGACAGCTCTTTGCCCGGTCGGTCTACCGCCTGAACACGAACCGCGTTCTAAACTTCATCGAAAAAGGCACATTGAAACGATACTAAACGAACCAACATGAATTGACATTTTTTCGTGTTCTGGTATAATAGACTTGCAAAGAGAACCAGAGGGCAGAACAGGCAGCTGCCGCCCATTGTTAGGAGATGCGGGAAACGTCACCCCGCCTGATTCTCGAACAGAAAGAGGCCGTTGCAGAGATGCAGCGGCCTTTTGCTATCACTATGGGGTGAGCCAGACGCACCCCACCGGCAAGGAGGCGGCATTGTATGAGAATCGTGAAAGTTGGAGAAAGCTATATCTGCCCGGTCTGCGGTAAGTACACGTTTGAGTATGCCGGGGATTTTGATATTTGCCCGGTGTGCAACTGGGAGGATGATCTTTGCCAGCTCGAAAACCCGGATGAAGAAGACTGTGCCAACCACATGAGCTTAAATCAGGCCCGCGAGGCGTGGGCGCATGGTCGGCGGGTCGATGAATGGGAAGACGAATGACCCGCCGGGCGGGTACAGTATGGAGGTCGTAACGCTGCGGCCTCCTTTTTGTTTTGCCTGTGCATACTCTCGCAACGTCTGGCAAGCGCCTAGAACAGGCGACATACTGCCCGGTGGGAAAGTTGATGCAGACATAAAGAAAAGCCCTCACGCCTCTGTTTCTGAGGCCGTGGGGGCTTCGTGGGTCATGCGGCGAGTAGGTTACTCACCCACAACGCCGTTGTTGCTGGTTTCGCTGTCTTCGGGCCGTTCCTCTTCCGGGACATACTGCACAACAAGCTGCGGCTTGCCAGCTGCATCAATGACCGGGCTGATGTGGATAGCGTCACCGTGGTTTGAGCCGGTGTTGTCCGTCCAGCCCTCAAAGAATAAGCACAGCCCTTCCCCTGCATCGTTGACGATGTAGCGGACAGCCTTGCCCTTGAGGGTGTTTTCCAGTTCGCGGGTACTGATTTCGGTGAATACGTTCATGTTTTTATTCTCCTTTGCGGTTGAGGTGTATCTTCAGAGATGCCGGATTGCATCCCTTGAACCTGTTTTGTGGGGGCTGTCCGCCGGACGGTCCCGGCGGCTGGTGCACACCCCTGCTTCTTCTGCAAAGCGCTTTTGCAGGAAGTATTTCAGCAGGGTCAGGAAAGTTTTCTCTCTCGTCTCGTCGAATGCCTGCACGGTGTCATAGACGGCGAAAAAGCCGGCTTGCACAAGGTCTTCCGCGGTCGTCATGCCTGCTGTGTGGTTCTTCGCATAGTAAACAGCCTTTTTCTTGACAAAGCCTTTCACCGCGTTCCATAAGTCCAAAAGCGTTTCCTCGTTGCCGTCTCTGGCACGGACAGCAAGCGCATTCAATTCTGCTTTCTTCAGATTATCGCCTCTTTTTTCGGTTATACGCGTCCATGATGGCGTTAAATTCTTCATCGCTCAGGTCTTCCATAAGGTGAACAGCGCCGCGCAACTCCTCATCACTCCAGCCGTCAAACTCATGCCCTGCACCGCTCTGATCGCTGTTTTCTTTCCGGGTACGTTCTACTATCAGCGCCTTTGAAAGAAGTTCGGAGGCTTTCAGGCGGTCAGCCGGTTTTGATGCCTGATCTCTCATTGTGACCGTCCAAAAGCTGTATATCTCCTCAAGGGTGGCCGTGTTCTCGGCGATGATCTGAGCGTTACGCTGGGCCAGATATTCCCGAATGTCAGCAAATGTCAACAACCGCTGGCCGATGCTGCGGGCGCTTTTGGGGCTGTACCCGGCTTTTATTGCCGCCTCCGCTGCGTTCCCACACTTGAGGTAGGCTTCACAAAATGCCCGTTGTCTTTGGTTCATGGTCTGGCTTCCTGTTCTCCGCCCTCGGCTCCTCCCGGCGGTCTTGTGGTGGTGTTCACTGCTTCGCCCTCCCTTCCTGCTTTACAAGTGATCTGTCCCCTTGGCCGCTCGTGTGCTCGCTGCACCGGGCGACTTTTTTCACATTGGCTTCAAGTTCCATCCAGTCAAGAGATATTTTTGCGGCCCGTAAGATTTCAGGCTCGGCATACTGTTCACCCAACAGGCTTCTTATAACGCCAGTCCCAAATCGTCCAGCCCCCACACGTCCACGGGAGGCACATTTCTCTTTGTTGGCGTTTATTAGAGCCGCTGCACGCTTTGCAACGTCTTCTTCATCAGACGTTCCAGCAGGTCTAGTTGATATAAGTCTAGTATCAGTATAGCTAGTATTAGTATAGATGGGGTTCAATTTTTGTACCTTGTTGGGTTCACTTTCTGAACCTAAAAGGTTCAATTTTTGTACCTTACTGGGTTCACTTTCTGAACCTAAAGAAGATTCAGAAAGATAGATACTTGATGGTTGCCGGTGCTTCTTCTTCCGCACAATAAGGCCGATTCCTTCTAGCTTGTCGAGTGCCTTTATTGCTGTTGCCTTCTCACACCCGATTGCAAGCATGATAGATTTTATTGTAAAAACAGCAAACGGCTTTCCGTCTTCATCACATTTTCCGGTCGACTTTGAAAGTTCACACCGATCTGCAATAAGTGAATATAAGATTTTTTCGTTTCCTGATAGCCCGGACAAATAAGGTTCTTCCAGCAACCAACGCGGGAACTTTACGAAACCTGTTCCCATATCGGTTTACCCGTGACGGCTTTCCAGTTCCGCCGGGTCGTCGCCCTCGTTGAAGTAGGCGGCAAGGCTGTCCAAATTGACCAACCAGCGGTTGCCAACACAGACAAAGCGCACCTTGCCAGCGCGGCAGAGATTCCGCAAGAAGTATTCAGAGATGCCGAACTTGGCGGCAGCGTCCTTCACCGTTGCCATAGTCGGATATTGCACCGTATTACTCATTGCGTTCACCTCCGTTTAGCTGCTTTTTGCTTTCTCGGTCAAGTTCTTCATTCAGAAGCGGAACATTGACCAAAAATTTCTTTCCGCACCAAATGCCGGGAAGCTTTCCCTGTTTGTGCATTTTTCTCAGCCTCGACTCTGTCAAGAAACCACTCTCGGCTAGTTTTCGTATCGGCACAAACTTTTCTGCTTCAGTCAATTTTTATCATCTCCTGTTGTTGATTTTTGTTTTGTGCTATGCTATTACTGTGTCACAAAATGTGAATTTTGTAAATTGCATCTTTTTTGCAATGTTATCGCAATTAACATAGTTCGAGCTTGCATAGTTGGTCTGAAAGTGGTCGAAAATGAATAAAAAATCTAAAACAGCCGAAAAACCAGATGAATTGTTGTCAAAGAAGCGCGGCAGGCGGGTGAAAATTGCAATAGGCCGCACCGGAAAAAATCAAAAAGATTTTGCTCTTGAAGTTCTCCATACATCACAACAACACCTTTCTTGTATCGTCACCGGAAAGCACAATCTTACAAGGGACAACGCGGAACGCATAGCCACGGCAGCGGATGTTCGCGTTGAATGGTTATGGTGTGAAGATGATTTTATGACCACAGAAGAAATTGAAGAAACCGTAAGAAAAGCTCAGGAAAAGGCAGAATGGAGTGCTTTTGATTTTTCGTCAAAAGTTCTCGCCGTCAATTATGCGCTCGAAACGGCAACATTTCAAAAGCTGGATTTTGAAGCAGGCTGTGCAAGCGTTACTATTTCCTCCGAAAAGCGTTTGTTACTGAAAAAAGAGGTTCAGGACTATGCCGATTATCTGATAAGAAAGCTTATTGAGGAGGCGCTAAAGAATGGCTCAGATCGTGAAGCGAAAGAATAAAAACGGCTCCACTTCCTACCTGTTCCGGGTGTCTACCGGGTATGATCGGAACGGCAAGCAGGTCACAACGTCCCGCACCTTCACCCCTCCGCCCACCTTGACCGGGCTCAAGCTGGAAAAGGAAGTGCGCCGCCGGGCAGATGAGTTTGAACGGGAAGTGCATAACGGTCTTGCTCTCGATGCAGATATGAAGCTGGATGACCTGATAGACCGCTGGTTTTCGGAGTACATCGACAAAAAGTGTAAGCCCAAAACCGGGGTAGAATATCGGTATCTTAGGCCGCGTATCTCTGCGGCGCTGGGTCACATGAGGGTAAACCAGATAAGACCCTCGCACCTGATGGCCTTTTATTCCAGTTTGGAAGAGGCGGGAGCGCGGCGGGATTCTGTATATCTGGCAACGCCTGCCCTCCTCAAGGAGCTGCCACGCGGTAAGCGGCAAGAGACCGCAAAGGCTGCGGGTGTAGGTGGGCGCACAATGACCTGTGTTTGCAACGGAACGCCGGTAAGCCGGGCCTCAGCTGAGAAGGTAGCCCGCGCCGCCGGGGTGATCTTCTCCAAAGCATTCACCGAACAGGCCAAAGAGGGCGGCAAACTCAACGGGAACACAGTGCAGCACTATCACCGGATGTTGTCCAGCGTCTTCACAAAGGCTGTGCAATGGGGCATTGTGGAGGATAACCCGGTAAAGCGGGCAGAACCGCCAAAGGGAGAAGCTGTTGAAGTGTCCTATCTGGAAGAGGCCGACGCCGCGCGGCTGCTGGCTGCGCTGCATGATGTTCCGCCACAGTACAGCGCTATGGTGCAGCTTGGTTTGTTCACAGGGATGCGCCGGGGCGAGATTTGCGGCCTGCGCTGGTCTGATATTGATTTCAATGCTTCCACCATCTCCGTAAACCGCACAGTGGAATACATCCCGCACGAGGGGCTTATCTTCACCGCACCAAAAACCAAAGCGTCAAACCGTACATTCAAGGTAGGTGCAAACTGTATGGATATGCTGAGGGAGTACCAGCTCTATCAAAAGGCGGAACGGCTGCGCGTTGGGTCGATGTGGGCGCGTACTGTGCAGGTGGAGAACGGAAAGACGGTGCAAAATGACCTGTTGTTTACCAGCTGGGACGGAACACCCTTTGATCTGGAAAGATTGACAACATGGTTCCCGCACTTCCTGCGGGCGCATGATCTCCCGGCGGTGCACTTCCACAGCCTGCGGCACACTTACGCAAGCCTGATGATAGCCGCCCACGTTCCCATCACAACGGTTTCGGGCCGTCTGGGCCACGCTCAGACCTCCACCACCACGGATATTTACGCGGGGTTCATCCGCACAGCAGACGCGGCAGCGTCGGACGCAATGGAAATTGTTTTTGACAACATCCGCGAAAAGAGCCGGGCATAAAAAGAGCGGGCAAAAGCCGCTGTATAATACCTCTGTCCGCTTTATCGCACTGCTGTTTTGTGCGTTATTTGTGCGTTATTCATCCAAAATGAAACAAAATCAAAGAGAATCGCTTTGAATAAATATGACGGTGATTCAACATAAAATAAGACGATTTGCAACCATTCAATCCGATTTTGGGCATATTTGGGAGCAGGAGGCCGCGAGTTCGAGTCTCGCCACTCCGATACAAAAAAGCCACGATGAACCGTTTATAAATGCGGTTTGTCGTGGCTTTCTTTGTTTTCAGAATCCTGAAATTTGGCTAGAATGTGCCTTATTTGTGCCTTATCGCCCCAAAAAGTGCTTTCATTTTGAAGATTGCTATATTTCTTATTTTTGTCTGACTTTTGGGGTTCACTTCAGGGCCGGAAGGCTCTTTTTTATCGTAGAAATTCGTGATTTTTCCGCACGATTTTTTCAACTTCCCGGCGGGCGGTTGCATCCGGCTCCCAAATGTGTTAAGGTGGGGCCAGACAAAATTTTTTGAGAAGGAGCGCACTTATGAAATACGATTTTACTTCCATCCTGGACCGCCGCGGTAGAGACGCCATCGCAGTGGACGGCCTGAAGGGCGACGGCTTCTCCCCGGCTCCCCCGAAGGCGGGCTTTGACGCTATCCCGATGTGGGTGGCCGACATGAACTTCCCCACCGTGCCCACCATCCAGGAAGCCATCATTGAGCGTGCAAAACACCCGGCCTTCGGCTATTTTCAAGCCACGGATGCGTATTTCGACAGCATCATCCGGTGGCATGAGAAGCGCAACGGCGTCACCGGCCTGAAGCCGGAACACATCGGCTACGAGAACGGTGTGCTGGGCGGCGTCATCAGTGCGCTGAACTGCGTCTGCTCCCGCGGCGACAAGATCCTGATCCACAGCCCTACCTACATCGGTTTCACCATGAGCCTGAAGAACAACGGCTACGAGGCCGTGCATTCCCCGCTGGTGAAGGACGAGAACGGCGTCTGGCGGATGGATTTTGAGGACATGGAGAAGCATCTGAAGGAAGAGCACATCCATGCGGCCATCCTGTGCAACCCCCACAACCCCTGCGGCCGCGTCTGGGAGCGCTGGGAGCTGGAAAAGGCCATGGAGCTGTTCAAAAAGTACGACGTCTATGTCGTCTCCGACGAGATCTGGTCGGACATCATCCTGAACGGCCACAAGCACACCCCCACCCAGTCCGTCAGCGAGGATGCCCGGATGCGCACCGCTGCCTTCTATGCGCCCTCCAAGACCTTCAACCTGGCCGGTCTCGTGGGCAGCTACCACATCGTGTACAACAACTGGTGGCGTGACCGCATCGAGAAAGAGTCCAGCCTGAACCACTACAACATGATGAACGTGCTGTCCATGCACGCCCTCATCGGCGCCTATCAGCCCGAAGGCTATGAGTGGACGGACGAGCTCTGCGAGGTGCTGAGCGGCAATGTGAACTTTGCCTGCGACTACATCGAGCAGCACTTTGCGGGCGTCACGGTCTCCAAGCCCGAAGGTACCTATATGCTTTTTGTGGACTGCACCGACTGGTGCGCCGCCCACGGCAAGACCATCGACGATGTGGAAAAGGCCTGCTGGGATGTCGGCGTAGCCGTGCAGGACGGAAAGATGTTCCACGGCCCCTGCCATCTGCGGATGAACCTGGCTTCGCCCCGTTCCCGCATCGAGGAAGCCTTCCGCCGGATGGACCAGTATGTCTTCCATGCATAAGTAAGCAGAAAAAGGGCCCTTTGCCGGTTGGCAGAGGGCCCTTTTTGGTTGGTCAGAGGTCTTCTTCGGTCAGGAGCAGGTAGTACAGCACCTCGACCAGAAGGGCCGACGAGAGCAGAGATGGGACCGGGTCGGTCGCCACGATGCGCTGCGCCCGGTTGGAGGCCAGCAGCAGGTGGTCTGCCTGCGCGGCCAGAGGGGAGCGGCGGTCGCAGGTGATGAGCAGGACCGAGGCACCCCGCTCGCGGGCGGCGCGGGCCGTTTCCAGCAGGCGCTCGCTGCGGCCGGAGTTCGAGATGAGCAGCAGGGCGTCCCGCTCGGTCAGGGTGGCGGCAAAGGCTTTGGTCCGGCCGGGCACGGCGCTGGTCATGCAGCGCTTGCCCAGGCTGCCGAGCTTGAGCGACGCATCCATGGCCACGGGCAGGCTGTTGTCGGAGGCTTCGACCTCGATCAGCTCCGCGCTGCGCAGGACACTCATCGCCTTCCGCAGCTGGCGCAGATTGAGTGCCTGGATGGTGGCGCGCACCTCTTCCTGCCGGTTGGCCTGCACCGACTGCAGGGCCTGCCGCAAGGGGTCCGGACTGGTGGAGCGCTGGGTCTCCGTCTCCTGCTGGTCCATCACATCCCGCGCGAGTGCCAGCTGGAATTTGCGGTAGTTGTCAAAGCCGAGCTTGTGGCACAGCCGGGTGACGGTGGCTTCCGAGGACTGGCTGGCACGGGCAAGCTGGGCCGAGGTGACCACAGACGCCCATTTCACATCGTTGAGGATGCAGTCTGCAATGCGCCGTTCCGCGCTGTAAAGCTGGATGCCAGAACACAGCAGCGTGACGACGCTTCCCGGAGAATCGCGCATAGAAGATACCTCCCTACATCTATGAAGCGCTTTCAGTGGAGTTTTTTCTTAGTGTAGCAGTTTTCGCGAAAAAAATCAATTATTTCCGTGAAGGAGGCTGAACAGGACCGGAACACCGCCAGTTTGGCAAATCCAGACAAAAACCGGCAAAAACCGGCAAAAAGATCCCCCGTGCAAATCGCACGGGGGATCGTGAGTTCCGGGGATCAGCAGCCTTCCTTTTCGGCCAGCTTGCGGCCCATGAGCACGCCCATGACGGACGCCATCATCAGGCCGCGGGTCCAGCCGGAAGAATCGCCCAGGCAGTGCAGGCCCTGAATGTTGGTGTCGAGGTTCTCATCCATCTTGACCTTGTTGGAGTAGAACTTCAGCTCCGGGCTGTAGAGCAAGGTCTCGTTGGCGGCAAAGCCGGGCACGACCATATCCAGCATCTTGATGAACTCGATGATGTTGGTCATGGCGCGGTAAGGCATGGCGGCGGTGATGTCACCGGCCACCGCGTCCTTCAGGGTGGGCTTGACGTTGGACTGCGCCAGCTCCTTGGCCCAGGTGCGCTTGCCGTCCAGAATGTCGCCGTAGCGCTGGACCATGATGTGGCCTGCGCCCAGCATGTTGGTCAGCTCGCCCACCTTCTGTGCGTAGGCGATGGGCTGGTTGAACGGTTCGGTGAAGTTGTGGGAGACGAGGATGGCGAGGTTGGTGTTCTCGCTCTTCTTCTCCTTGAAGCTGTGGCCGTTGACGACGGCCAGGTCGTTGTCGTAGTTCTCCTGCGCCACGAAACCGCCGGGGTTCTGGCAGAAGGTGCGGACCTTGTTCTTCCAGGGCTTGGGGTAGCCGATGAGCTTGGACTCATACAGCACCTTGTTGACCTTCTCCATGACCTCATTGCGGCACTCGACGCGGACGCCGATATCGACGGTGCCGGGCTTGTGGGCGATGTGGTGTTCGGCGCAGATCTTTTCCAGCCAGTCCGCGCCGCGGCGGCCGGTGCCGATGACGACGGTGTCGGCATAGACGGCGCGGGGCTCGCTGTCGCTGCCTGCGCGGAGATACACGCCCTTGCAGACCTCGTCTTCCAGGATGATGTTCTCACACTCGGTGGAGAAAAGCATCTCGACGCCGTTGTCGGCCAGATAGTTCTGGATGGCCAGATAGAGCTGCTGGGCCTTTTCGGTGCCCAGATGGCGGATGGGGCAGTCCACCAGCTTCAGACCGGCGTGGATGGCGTTCTTGCGGATCTCCTTGATCTCCTCGCCGGTGTAGATGCCCTCCACATGGGGGTCTGCGCCGAACTCCAGATAGATCTTGTCGGTGTAATTGATAAGCTCCTGAGCGAACTCCTCGCCGATGAGGCTGGGCAGGTCGCCGCCGACCTCATAGGACAGGCTCAGCTTGCCGTCCGAGAAGGCACCGGCACCGGAAAAACCGGTGGTGATGGCGCAGGTGGGGCGGCAGTTGACGCAGTGGCCAAGCTCTGCCTTGGGGCAGTGGCGCTTTTCCACCGGCTTGCCTTTTTCCACCAGCAGGATCTTCTTTTTGCTGCCGTGGCGCAGCAGCTCCACGGCGGTAAAGATGCCGGCCGGGCCGGCGCCAACGATGATCAGATCGTACTTTTCCATTGTTCTGTAATCCTTTGCTGTATTTGATAAAAACCATTTCAGGCCGCGCTGCGGCCAGTTCCCCCGATGGGGAGCTTTTATGCGGGCTTGTTTTACGGGTCGTCTTCCTGCTCCACCTCAGCGCTCTCGTCCACATGGTCGAGTTCGACGGCAGTGGCTTCCACATCGGCATGGGCGACCTCCGGGGCGACGATGCCGTCGCCGTTCAGGTCTTCCCCGGTGACGGCTTCCAGCATGGACTGCGTCTCCGGGTGCAGCTTCAGGAACCGCTTCACCGCGATGACGGTGTACAGCGCACTGAGCAGGTTCAGCGCACCCTCCACGATGAGGATGACGCCGATGGCCATGACCAGCGTTTCCATGGTGCCGAAGGGGTCGAGGATCATGACGATGCCCAGCACGATGCTCAGCACGGCCAGCAGCAGGAAGCCCTTCCAGCTGGGATACTGGCACTTGCGCAGCTCCAGTGCGTTCTGGATGCGGCCCAGACTGTCGAAGATGACGAACAGGCCGAAGACGATGGGCAGGATGCGCACCACGATGTCGCTGCGGATGATGAGGAACGCACCCAGCCCCAGACAGACCAGACCGGAGATCAGGGTCAGCTGGCTCTGGAAGACACCGCGCTCCACCGCAAAGTAGCGAACGAGCTGCACCGCTGCGCAGGCCAGCACCACGCCGCCCAGCGCATAGCAGACGATGTTCATCGCGGTGCCCGGCACCAGCAGCAGGAAGATGCCCAGACCCAGATAGAGGATGCTCATCAGGACCAGATTCCATTTCAACTTCTTTCCCATAAAACAGTCACGTTCCTTTCTCAATTTGGAGAATGCCGGCTCCGCTCACTGCATGGCAGGAGCTTTGTTGTACATGGGTTCGATGATCTTTTTGTCCAGGCGGGCAAAGAAGACAAAACTCAGCGTCACGCTGACCAGCTCGGCGATGACGAACGACCACCACACCAGGTTGACGTTGCCGGTCTGGCTCAGCAGCCAGGCGGCGGGCAGCAGGACAACCAGCTGGCGGCAGACGGAGACGATGAGGCTGAACATGCCATTGCCCAGCGCCTGGAAGGTGGAGGACAGGATGATGCTCATGCCGGCCAGCAGGAAGTGGAAGCAGATGGTGCGCATGGCCGGGATGCCGATGGCCAGCATCGCGTCGCTGGCGGCGAAGAAGCTCAGCAGCTTGTCCGGCGCAAACTGGAACAGGCAGAAGCCGATGAGCATGATGCCCTCTGCGTAGCACATGGCCAGCTTGATGGTCTTTTTGACGCGGTCGGGATTACGGGCGCCGTAGTTGTAGCTGATGATGGGCACCATGCCGTTGTTCATGCCGAAGATGGGCATGAAGACGAAGCTCTGGAGCTTGAAGTAGACGCCGAAGACGGCGACCGCCGTGGCCGAGAAGGCCATCAGGATCTGGTTCATGAAGAAGGTCATCACGCTGCCGACGCACTGCATGGCGATGCTGGGCAGGCCGACGACATAGATGCGCTTGATGGCGTCTGCACTGGGGCGGAAGCCGTGCCAGCGGATCTGGATGTCGGGGTTCTTCTTCAGATTGAAGAAGATGGCGGCACCGGCACCGCAGAACTGGCCGACGACCGTGGCCACTGCCGCGCCGGTAGTGCCGGACAGGGCCTCACCGCAGTAGCCGAAGATGAAGATGGGGTCGAGCACGATGTTCACGATGGCACCGATGAGCTGGCTGCACATGCTCAGGTTGGTGCGGCCGGTCGCGGCCAGCAGCTTTTCGCTCATGGTCTGCAGGAACAGGCCTAGGCTGAACACGGAACAGACGGTCAGGTAGCGGATGCCCTGCTCGGCGATCTCCACATCACTGGTCTGCGCATAGAAATACGGCTTCATGCAGGTCAGGCCGATGATAAAAAAGGCAGCAAAGCTGCACAGCGCCAGGAAGATGCCGTTTTCAGCCGTCTTGTTGGCGCGCTCCTGGTCTTTTTCACCCAGGCTCTTGGACAGCAGGGCGTTGACGCCGACGCCGGTGCCGACACCGACGGCGATCATCATGTTCTGCAGCGAGAAGGCCAGCGAAACGGCGGTCAGCGCACCTTCGCTGACATGCGAGACGAAGATGGAGTCCACGACATTATAAAGTGCCTGGACCAGCATCGAGACCATCATCGGGATGCTCAGCTTGACGAGCAGCGGGTTGATGGCCATGGTGCCCATGATGTTTTCCTGGGCGGTGGGGGGATTGGTCTGCTTGTTTTCCACGATTTCTCCTTTTGACGTTTGACGTTTTTTCTCTATGCTTGAAACGTGGGCAGAGCGCCGAAGCGCCCTACCCACGCAACATCATTGTTTTTTGACTTTGCAGCCCGGAGCGGTTACTTCTCCGCAGCCTTTTCCTTGGCAGCCACTGCGTCCAGGATCATCTTCACGCAGGTCTCGCGGCCCAGGGCGGCGTTGATGGCAAGGTCGTAGTTGTGGGCATCACCCCAGCGGTTCTGGGTGTAGTAGTTGTAGTAGGCCGAGCGGTTGCGGTCGGTCTTCTCGATCTCTTCCTTGATGCCCTTCTCGTCGTGTGCCTTGACCAGAGGGTCGGTCTTGGCCAGCTCACGGCGCCACTCCACCGGCGCATAGATGAAGACGCGCAGCACGTCCTTGCGGTCCCGCAGCACATAGTCACCGCAGCGGCCCAGGATGACACAGGGGCCTTCCTCTGCCAGCTGCTTGATGATGCGGCTCTGCAGGATGAACACCTGATCGCCCAGCGGCAGCTCGTTGCCCATGGTGTACAGGCTGTACAGCAGGCTGTGGGTGTGGCGTTTCTCGCTGGCGGCGACAGCCTCCTCGGACAGGCCGGAGTGTTTGGCTGCCATGGTGATCAGCTCCTTGTCGTAGAGCTTGATGCCCAGAGCATTTGCAACATCCTCTGCGATGTAGTTGCCGCCGGTGCAGTACTCACGGCCAATGGTGATGATCGTCTTTGCCATAATGTGTTCCTCCTATGTAACAGTTTTTATCCCCGGAAAGCGTTTGGCGGGAGCGGGCCTAGAGGTCCTGCTGCCCGGTGCTCTGGGGGTCATTCTGAGGTGCGGCAGGCGGTGCTGCCGGGGGTCTGGGCGGCGCGGGCAGGCGGACTTCCGCGACCCGCATCCGGCCGGTCTGGTCTACGGCGTAAACGCTGCACCGCCCGCCTGCGGCCAGCTGTTCGGGCGGGAAGCACAGGCCCCCGTCCGGGGTTCGCTCCATCCGGCGGAACGTCCGGTGAGCCGTGGTGGCATGAGCGATGCCGTCGTGCAGGGTGTAGGCGGCCCAGCCGGAGAAATCATCCGGCAGCGGGTCGCGCTGGCCCCGCTGCTCGAAGTAATAGCAGCGGCCGTCCTCGCTGCGGGCCAGGTCGCAGCGGACGCGGTTGGGCAGGTCGGCGGCCGCATCTCTGGGCTTGCGCCGCAGGGCGATGGCCCGGCCTGTGAAGTAGCGCAGGAAATCCGACAGCGCCATGGTGCAGTTGACGGAGCCGTCGCTGTCGGCGGTGGGGTCGTTGAGCAGGACATAATCGGCCATCACAGCGTCGTCGTGGCCAAAGCCCCGCAGCCCCATCCAGATGCCCACCGGGTCACGCTGGCCCCGGATGCGGCGCTCGACCCGGACGGCAACGGGGCAGTCGTCGTGGATCTGGGTGCGCAGGTCCTGCAGGTCCATCCAGGCCTGCCAGCAGGGAAAGCCGCAGCAGCCCGCGGCAGCCGCTGCAAAGGCGGCGTTGCCGGTGCTCCGGGTGGCGTTGTCCTCCATGGCGTAGGCCACCTCTTCGGGCAGGATGTCCTCGCCCCAGCGGTTCATCAGCGCTGCCATGACGAGGGGCAGGTCCATCTCCCGGCCAAAGCTGGGGTCGTGGGCGGAGAGGCAGTATTCCGGCAGGTAAAGCCGCCGGTTCAGCGGCCGGCCCTCGTGTTTTTCCCAGGTCAGAGGGCGGACGGCAGCAGCCAGCAGCCGCACGGCAGGGGTGGATTTGTCGTCGTTGGTCGAGAGGTTGACCTGCAATTGGATGCCGGTGCCGCCGCCCGGCGTGGCCACGGTGACGGTGTCTCCCAGCAGGAAGATCATCCCGTCCTCGCTCTGGGCGTTGGTGCTGCAGCGGGGGTAATCCGGGGCCCATTTGCCAAAGCTCATCCAGCTGGTCCAGGTGTTCCCGGCATAGACCCGGCAGCGCACCTCCACCATCGTGTTATGGGGGGCGCTGGCGTTCCAGCTGACGTTCAGGTTGCAGAAAGCCGGCATCGCGAACTCCGGCGTGGTGTAGCTGCCGTAGGGCAGATACCGCCCGGCGGAGCTGTCCAGCACCAAAGCGCCGCTTTCCAGCGCGACATTGTCCAGCGCGCCGCGGGAGAAGGTCTCGGTGCCCTGCAACACGAGGTTATTTCGTTGTTCCATCGCACGGTTCTCCTTTGCGCATCGGTGAAAGATCAGTGTTCGGTGCCGTCCGGCTCGTCTTCGCCGTACTCCTCTCGGAGGGCGGCGTCCAGCTCGGCGTCGTGCAGCTTCTGGAGGCTCTCCTCGATGTGGAAGACGCGGTTCACATCGCCGTAGACGATCTGGCAGCAGACCTCGGTCTGGAACCAGAAGCCGAAGATGAACATCAGGAAGATGCCCAGCGGCATGCACAGGATGACGACGCCCCAGAACAGAATGGTCACGATGGCGGACGCCAGCGCGTGGGGCAGGAAGGCGATCATGCAGTTCAGGCAGTTCTTCAGCGTCTGGTGGAAGGGCTGGTCCAGCAGGACCACCTGCGGCCACATGTAGGCGAACAGCATGTGGAACAGCACCAGGTTCAGCACCGTGGCCACCCACATGGGCAGGCCGACATTGGTGCCGTGGTACAGCATGTTGAAGCAGAAATAGACGAGGAAGATCTGGATGGTGATGACGGTGCAGTAGACGATGCCGGGCAGGATGGCGGCTTTGAAGTTCCGCTTGAACGCGCGGCGGTAGGTGGTCCACCAGTAGCCTGCCTCATCGCGCAGGGCGCGGAGCACGGTGTCGTACATGCCCGCCAGTGCGGGGCCGGCCAGGATGCCGCCCGCAATGGCGCTGACCACCATGACGGTGAGGTTGTTCATCAGAAAACCGACATACACCAGGCAGATGACCGGCAGAAAGCCGATGCAGGTGAGCAGATTGGCCAGGAACATGCCGGACATGTCGCGCCCGACCAGCTCAAAAAAGCGGCCGATGCCCGTTTTGCGGGGGGTGTCCTTCTCGACGCCCGGCCCGGCCTTGCGGAAATCATTTGCAGAAGGAAAAAGACCCATTTTGTTTCGAACCCTTTCTGGTTTGGCTCGGTGCCGCGGGGCAGAAGGAAAAGGAACTGCCCATTGTGCTACCTTTCTTTCTATAAATATACCCGGATTTTGTGAATTTTGCAAGCCATCCGGCCCTTCATTTGTAAAAAAAGTGTTTCGGCTCCCATTTTCGCCCAAAGTGTGGTACAATGAAACAGGCTTTTCAGGCCAGAAGGAGGAACGTATCATGAGCATTCTTCGCACGATCGCGATGTTTGTATATCTGTTTGGCTATATGATCGTCCACTACGGTGTGCTCCGCCGGGCCGAGCGCGCCCTCGCCGCCGGGGACATGGATACCGTGGAGCAGATCATCAACGAGCATATCCCGCACTGGAGCCGGGGCATCCTGAAGGTGACCGGCGCACGGCTGGTGGTGGAAGGGCAGGAGAACATCCCCAAGGACGGCCCCTGCGTCTTCGTGGGCAACCACCGCAGCTACTACGACATCCCGCTGCTTCTGGTGGCTCTGGATGCGCCTCACGGCATCCTGGCGAAAGAGGAGCTGGAAAAGATCCCTCTGCTCAACCGCTGGATGAAGCTGCTGGGCTGCGTTTTCGTCAAGCGCGACGACATCCGCGCGTCCGTCAAGGCGCTGAACGATGCTACGGCCATCGTGGAGAGCGGCAAGAGCTTCGTCATCTTCCCCGAAGGCACCCGCTATAAGGGCGAAGAGGGCGGCGCAGGCGAGTTCAAGGCCGGTGCGTTCCGCATCGCCATCAAGACCGGTGCCCCGGTGGTGCCGGTGGCCATCTCCGGTGCCCGCGGCCTGTTCGAGGCCCACGGCAACCGTGCGACTCCCGGTTCCATCCACATCCGCATCCTTCCGCCCATCCGGACGGTCGGCATGAGCAAGGCAGAGCAGAAACAGCTGCCCGAAGCCGTCCGCCAGACCATCCTCGCACAGCTTTAAGGAGAACTATGGCAAGCTATCGTTACGAACGCGACATCCAGCCCGGCGACCTCAAACCCCGCCGGGAAAAACAGTATACCCGGAAAGAACGCTGGGCCAACTGGTGGGATTATAACCTGAAGTGGGTGATCCTCATCGGCATCGCCGTGGCCTTTGTGGCGTACAACTTCATCGGGCAGTATTTCTTTACCACCAAGGCCGACTACAATGTGGCCGTGGTGGCCCCCTACTACCTGCCGGAGGATACTGTGAACGCGCTCCAGACCCAGTTTGCCCAATTCGGCGAAGACCGGAACGGCGACGGCAAGGTGGTCGTGACCCTGAACGTCTATACGCTGGACTACTCCGACGAGGAGACCCAGACCGAGAGCGCAGCCTACCTGACCATGGCGGGCACCACCAAGCTGGCCGCCGATGTGCAGGGCGGTCTGAGCGCGGTCTTTCTGCTGTACGACCCGGCGGGCTTTGAAGAGAGCACCGGTACCCTGCGCTACCTCGATGGCAGCCTGCCTGAACCCGGCAGCGACGGCGACTGGTGGAACATGGTCTACCGGTGGACCGACTGCCCCGCCCTGACCGGGCTGGGCCTCGGTGAATACCAGGCCGATACCACCCACGCTCAGGGCGGCGACAGCCAGGAGTACATGGCGCAGTTCTACGTCGGGATGCGCGGTGCCTGGAACTCCGGCACCGCCGACAACCTCAAGGGCGGCGAAGCGTTCTGGCAGGCGCTGACTGCCGGGGCAGTCTCCACCGCCAGTGCGGAGGACTGACGCCATGCGGTTCCGCCTGATCAAGCGGGAGGTCGGTGCCCCCCGCCGCCTGCCCGCTGCGCCGCCCCCGGAGCCAAAACACGCCCCACCCCGCGCCGCCGACCTCGACAACCCCTATGGCCGGTATTACGGGAAGGCGCGGAGCCGGGAAGATTTAAAACGATACTTTTGGTGAAGAAATATTTACGTTGTAGTTATTTTATTGTGATTTTGGAGTACAGTCAAAACCACCGGCTGAGCCGGTGGCTTGAGTAAGCCCTAGAAGGGCGCCTTACTGGCCAAGCCCCTGCAAGGGGCCACGAGCAAACGTCTTTCATCTGCGTTACTTGCCCTACCGCTCTAACGAGCTATGTCCATAAGGTGCATCTTCTAAGATGACAAGTTTTTTGTCATCTCGCTTCGCTCGAATCTTATAGCTAAAGCATTTTTACTCCACCAGCCTAGCTGGTGGTTTTGAATCGCTCAAGCTAACCAATAAAAATGAGATAGGCTTCCTTTTAGAGAAGGCCTATCTCATTTTCTTAAGCTACGCTGAATAGTTAATAATTTTTATGCGAAATCACATCTGGATCAGGGCTTGATTGTAGGCGGCAAAGAGATATTGCGTCAATTCCGGTGTCAGCTTTCCGGCGGTACCAAGTTCTCGAATTGTTTTCATAATATCTTCACGGGTACGTTCATTGGCCTCAATTGCTCTAATGATGATGTCAATCTGGCCATCCATTCGACGATATTCCAGCAGCGGGCGGACGATAGCCATGGGCAACGCACTCAGAACGGAGGAAACAACGTTTCCATTGCTACTGGGCATCATTTCATAGCAACTGTTTGGTGTTATTTTGTTATTCATTGTTATTTCTCCTTTTAATTTTTTACTCGGAAAAGGCAGACCCATGGCCTTCCCGTGGCCTGGCCTTTCGGTGACATAATTATAAACTAATTTCGATAATACGTCTATCCCTTGTTCTGGAAATATAGATTCACGTATGATATAATATTCTCTGACAGGAAATATTTGAGAATAAAGGAGGGGATACACTATGGCTGATTGCTCTCTGTCTGAATTATATGAACGTATTGGCCGGAATATAGCCTATCTGCGAAAAAGTAGAAAACTCACTCAACAAGAATTTGCAAATAAGCTGCATATACATAGTCAATCGCTCGTATCGCAGTACGAAAATGCAAAGAAGCCCTTAACGTTTGAAAAAGTCGTAGATTTTTGTGTTTTTTTCGATGTCAATCTTGAAGATATGCTATTTCAAGACTTTTCGAATAAAGAAAAAAATCATTCTGTCGAACAAACTGCTGAGCGAAAGACATATGCTACAAGTCCTATACAAAAGTGTGCGGGACGAACATATTATGCCTACTATATTAAAGAACAAAACAAAAACAGCAGCGAGTTTTCAAGTCGTATTGCTACCTTTACAATGAACGTGATGCATACATCATTATCGCATGAGGCTCAGGTGGAATTGGCCTTCTTAAATGATAGAAAAGAACGATATGTCGTTAAAGGGATCCTGAGAATGGATGAAAGCTATGCTTATGTGATATGCCATGATTTGGAAAGAGATTTCTTTTGGGAACTTACGTTTTTCTACTATAGACAAGGAAAACGTAAATTTTATTCTGGCGGGATGGCATTGCTTCAGACTCTTGATTACCATGTTCTACCAATAAGCCAGTTCTGCATTCTTTCAAGTAATGCAATAGCATCCAAACGTTTACCGGAACTTAAAGCACTTTTACAAATAGATTTCAAATCAAGTCACAACAGGAAACTATCGAACCGTTGTCTTTCTTCAGATGCGATTTTGAGACTTACAAAAGAAAAAGATTCAGCGGTTGATGAGTGGCTCCGGCAGAATGTAAATTTATGAGTATATGGCTGCTGCATACTCCCCCAGTCACAGTTTCGCTGTGCCAGTCCCCTCCCATAGGGGGCTTTTGGCGTGGCGGAATACTGGGAAGGTCTCCCTCTCCTCAAAGAGAGGTGGCATCGCGCAAGCGATGACGGAAGGAGTAATGCGACGGCCATTTCTCTTTGCAATTTTTTTCGTCTTTCATGAGTGGAATCTGAAAAAAACTCCGCACAGAACCGGGGCGGGGTTTGTTGTTTCTGTGTCCGGGTTATGGTATACTCATTCCGTATCATCTCCGGTATCATGAAAACAAAGGATGTGGAACCCATGGACGCACTGGACAAAGCCCGCCGGGAGATCGACACGGTGGACGCCGCGCTGGCCGCGCTGTTCGAGCGGCGGATGGCGGCTGTGCTGGCGGTCGCCGAATACAAAAAGGCCCACGGCCTGCCGATCTTCGATGCCGCGCGGGAAGCCGTGGTGCTGGACAAAGCCGAAGCGCGCATTCAGGACCCCGCCCTGCGCCCCTATTACCGCGACCACGTACAGCACATGATGGATGTGGCCAAGCAGTACGAGGCCGAGGTGCTGGGCCGGAACCGCGCCGCCTATCAGGGCGTGGAGGGAGCCTTTGCGCACATCGCGCTCCAGGCGCTCTTCCCCCATGCGGAGGCGGTCAGCTACCCCACCTGGGACGAGGTCTTCGACGCGGTGGAACGCGGCGATGCAGCCCATGGCGTGGTCCCCTTTGAGAACAGCCACGCGGGCGATGTGTCCGCCGTGCTGGACCTGTGCTACAACCACCCTGCCCTGTGGGTCGTGGATGTGTACGACCTGCCCATCTCGCAGAACCTGCTGGTCCTGCCCGGCACCCCGCTGAGCGAGCTGAAGCATGTGTACAGCCACCAGCAGGCCATTGCCCAGAGCGAGACCTTCTTAAAGCAGTTCCGCCTGCCGGCCACGGCCATGCCCAACACGGCCATGGCAGCCAAGTTCGTGGCCGAGAGCGGCGACCGGACGCAGGCGGCCATCGCCAGCGTGGAAACGGCGGCGCTGTACGGGCTGGAAGTTCTGGTGCCCAGCATCAACACCGATGGCGACAACACCACCCGGTTCATCGTCCTCAGCCGCGAAAAGCCCACGGCGGGCAACCGCTTCTCGCTGCTGTTCACGGTGGACAACAAGCCCGGCAAGCTGGCCGAGGTCATCCAGATCATCGGTGCCAGCGGCTACGATATGGAGTCCATCAAGAGCCGCCCGCTGCCCCATGTCCCCTTCGATTACTATTTTTACGTTGAGCTGGTGGGCGACCCCACCGCCGAAGAGACCGCCGCGCTGCTGCGCGCGCTGAACCATGTCTGCCGCACGGTACGGCTGTTAGGAGTGTACAACAAATGAGCGATTTTATCGGAACCAAGCTCACCATGAATCTGGGCGAGCGCAGTTATGACATCATCCTGAAGAACGGCGCACTGGAGAACCTGTACCAGTTCGCCCGGCTGGACCGCAGGGTGGCCGTCGTCACCGACAGCGGCGTCCCGGCCCAGTATGCCCAGCGGGTGGCCGACCAGTGCCGCGAGGCCCGGATCATCACGGTGCCCCAGGGCGAGGCCAGCAAGAGCTTCAAGATCCTGGAGAGCGTTTTACAGCAGATGCTCGATTTCAACATGGGCCGCGGCGACCTGGTCGTGGCGGTGGGCGGCGGCGTCGTGGGCGACCTGGCCGGATTTGCCGCTTCCATCTATATGCGGGGCATCGACTTCATCAACTGCCCCACCACCACGCTCTCGATGATCGATTCCTCCATCGGCGGCAAGACGGCGGTGGATCTGGGCGATACCAAGAACATCGTGGGTGCCTTCTGGCAGCCTAAACTGGTCATCGTGGACCCGGATACGCTGGCCACCCTCCCCCGCCGCCACTACATCAACGGCCTGGCCGAGGCGGTCAAGGCCAGCCTGCTGGCCGACCCGGAGCTATTCGGCATCTTTGAAAAGGGCGACATCGACGGCCAGATCAACGAGATCATCTACCGCAGCCTGCGGTTCAAGAAAAACATCGTCGAGCAGGATGAGACCGAGCGCGGGATGCGTAAGGCCCTCAACTTCGGCCACACCATCGGCCACGGCATCGAAGCCGTCAAGGGCATCAAGGGCCGCCGCACCGTGGGCCTGTTCCACGGCGAGTGCGTGGCGCTGGGAATGCTGCCCATGATCGAATCCAAGGCGCTGCAAAAGCGGGTGCGGGCGGTCTACCGCCGCCTGGGCCTGCCCCTGCGCACCACCTACAACAAAGAAAAGGTGCTGGCCGAGATGCTGCACGACAAAAAGGCGCAGGGCGGTCAGATCACCATCATCAAGGTGCCGGGTCTGGGCTGCTGGCGCGCTGAGACCATCCCGGTGGAGGGCCTGCGCCCCCTGCTGGGCATGGAGGAATGACCATGAAGAACACGTTCGGGTCTGCCCTCTCCCTGACCATCTTCGGCGAGAGCCATGGCCGCGCCATCGGTGCCGTGCTGGACGGCATGGCGGCGGGTGTGCCGGTGGATGAGGCGTTCCTCGCCGCCTGCATGGACAAGCGCCGGGCGCGGGGCGACGGCCTGTCCACCCCCCGCGTGGAGGCGGACCGGGTGCAGTTCCTCTCCGGCGTTGTGAACGGCCGGACGACCGGCACCGCCATCGCCCTGATGATCGAGAACCAGAACACCCGCAGCGGCGACTATGCCAAGACTGCCGACCTGCTCCGCCCTGGCCATGCGGATTACACAGCCTATGCCAAATACCACGGCTTTCAGGATACGCGGGGCGGCGGACACTTTTCCGGCCGCATCACGGCGGCGCTGGTGGCAGGTGGTGCGGTGGTGCTGGGCGCCCTTGACCGGGCCGGCATCAACATCGTGACCCACATCGGGCGGTGCGCGGGCGTTGCAGACACCCCCTTTGCGCTGGATGACCCGGCGGCACTGGGGGCGCAGGCCGAAGCGCTGCTGAGCCGGGGCGATGGCTTCGCCCTGCTGAACGAGGAGGCCGAAGAGCCGATGAAAGCGGCCATCCGCGCCGCAGGCAGCGCAGGCGACAGTGTGGGCGGTACGCTGGAGACCGCCATCCTCGGCCTGCCCGCAGGCATCGGCGAACCCTATTTTGACAGCGTGGAAAGCGAGCTGGCCCACATGGCCTTCTCGGTCCCGGCCGTCAAGGGCATTGAGTTCGGCACCGGCTTCGGCTTCGCCGATCTGAAGGGCAGCGAGGCGAACGATGCCTTCCGGATGCAGGGGGGCCGCATCGTGACGGCCACCAACCACAACGCGGGCCTGAACGGCGGCATCTCCAACGGGATGCCGGTCGTCTTCCGCACCGTGGTCAAGCCCACGCCCAGCATCTACAAACCACAGGATACCGTGGATTACATTGCAAAACAGAACGCGGAACTTTCCATCCAGGGCCGTCACGACCCCTGCATCGTGCCCCGTGCGGCCATCGTGCAGACCTGCGCGGCGGCGCTGGCCGTCGGCGACCTGTTGACCGCGAAGTACGGCATGGCCTGGATGGAACAGCCCACCGCTTACCGCAAGGAGGAGCTGTAAATGGAATACGGACTCATCGGCTCCAAACTGGGGCACTCGTACTCGAAGATCATCCACGAGATGCTCTGCGGCTACCGGTACGACCTGTGCCCGCTGCCCACCGAGGAGGAGGCGCGGGCCTTCCTGACCCGGCGGGCCTTCAAGGCGATCAATGTGACCATCCCGTATAAGCGGCTGGTCATGGGATATTGCTCCTACATCGACCCGCGCGCCAAGGCCATCGGGGCCGTGAACACGGTCGTGAACCGGAACGGCCTGCTCTACGGCTACAACACCGACTATCTCGGCTTTGCCTACCTGGCCGATGCCCACGGCGTGGAGTTCGCGGGCCGGACCGTTCTCATTCTGGGCACCGGCGGCACCCACAACACCACGAGCGCCGTGGCAAAAGATAAGGGCGCGGCCAGAGTGCTGACCGTCAGTCGGCATCCGGACCCCGAAAAGGGCGAGCTTTCCTATGCGGAAGCCGTCCACAGCGGGGCCGACATTGTCATCAACACCACCCCGGCGGGCATGTACCCGAACGTGGGGGTCTGCAATCTGGATGTGGCCGCGATGCCGGGGCTGGAAGCCGTCCTCGATGTGGTCTACAATCCGGACAAAACGGAACTGATCCTGCGCGCCGAGGAGGCGGGCGTGCCGGTGGCCGTGGGCGGTCTCGAAATGCTGGTGGCCCAGGCCGTGTATGCGGCGGAATACTTCCTGGACCGCAAGTTCGACGATGCCCCGGCCGAGATCCGCGCCATCACCGCCCAGCTCCGGAAAGAGCAGCTGAACGTGGCGCTCATCGGGATGCCCTCCTGCGGCAAAACGACCATCGGCCGTGCGCTGGCCGACCGGCTGGGCAAGCGGTTCGTGGACCTGGATGAGGAGATCGTCCGGGCCGCAGGCTGCAGCATCCCGGACCTCTTCGCCGCAGAGGGCGAGGACGGCTTCCGGGCACGGGAGGCCGAGCAGACCGCCCGCTTTGCCAGAGAGGGCCGTCAGGTGCTCTCCTGCGGGGGCGGGGTCGTCAAGCGGCCCGAAAACCTGCGGGCCCTGCGGCAGAACGGTGTGGTGCTCTTCATCGACCGCCCGCTGGACGCTCTGACTGTGGGCGGCGGGCGTCCGCTCTCCACCAGCGCCGAGGCGCTGAAGACCATGGAAGCCCAGCGCCGCCCGCTCTATCTGGCCGCAGCCGATGCGGTCATCCCGAACGAAACGACCGTTGCAGACGCCGTTGCGGCGGCACTGGAGGCATTGGATGCGATTTTTGTTCATTAACGGGCCAAACGTCAACATCACCCGCTTTACCGAGCCCGGTGTAGAGGGCGAAGTGGACTACAACGGCCTGCTGGATTATCTGGACGTCTGCTGCCAGCAGATGGGCATCGAACCGGATTTCTTCCAGTCCAACCACGAGGGCGACATCATTGATGAGATCCAGTCGGCCGCAGGCCGCGCCGACGGCATCATCCTCAATCCGGGCGGCTATGCCTATTACAGCGTGGCCATTCTGGAAGCGCTGCAGCTCTGCGGTGTGCCCGCCGTGGAGGTGCTCATGAGCGAACCCAGCGGCCGGGAGCCGTTCCGGAACACGGACGTCGTCTCGTTCGGCTGTCAGGGCCGCTTTGCGGGCGAGGGCATCGGCGGCTATCTCCACGCATGCAGTTATCTGGTGCAGCTGCTCCGGCTGGATGGCGGCGCACAATCGCACATGGTGCAGTAAAGAAAGAAACCTCTCAGCAGTGGCTGAGAGGTTGACACGTTGATAAAAGGGAAAGGAATGCAAGAAGATGATCATTTCGACGAAAAAAGGCACCCCGAAGGAAGAACTGGAAAAGATCGTGGACCGCTTTGAAAAGCAGGGCCTCGATGTCACCCTGATCACCGGCAAGGACTACAACGTCTTCGGTCTGGTGGGCGACACCACCAAGATCGACGAGCGCGATGTGCTCGCCAACCCCTGGATCGACAACGTGACCCGTGTGTCGGCCCCGTATAAGCGCGCCAACCGCCTGTTCCATCCCGCCGACTCGGTCATCGACTGCGGCGGCGTCCGGATCGGTGGCCGGGAGAAGATCGCCGTCATGGCCGGCCCGTGCAGCATCGAGAGCGAGGAGCAGGCCCTGCGCATTGCCCAGAGCGTCAAGGCCGGCGGTGCTGCCCTCTTCCGTGGCGGTGCCTACAAGCCCCGCACCTCTCCCTACTCCTTCCAGGGTCTGGAGACCGAGGGCATCCTCGACATGGTCAAGGCCCGCGAAGCCACCGGCCTGCCCATCGTCTCCGAGCTGATGAGCGAAGACCGCATCCCGGAGTTTGAAGAGTATGTCGATGTCGTGCAGATCGGTGCCCGCAACATGCAGAATTTCCAGCTGCTCAAGGCGGTGGGCAAGATGCACAAGCCGGTCCTGCTCAAGCGCGGCCTGTGCAACACCATCGAGGAGTGGATCATGAGCGCCGAGTACATCATGGCCGGCGGCAACGAGCAGGTCATCCTCTGCGAGCGCGGCATCCGCACGTTTGAAAAGTATACCCGCAACACGCTGGACCTTTCCGCCGTGCCCATCATCCACGAAAAGACCCATCTGCCCGTCATCGTGGACCCCAGCCACGCCACCGGCAAGGCCAACCTCGTGGAGCCGATGATGATCGCTGCGGTGGCCGCCGGTGCCGACGGTCTGGAAGTGGAGGTCCACTACGACCCCCGCCACGCATGGAGCGACGGTGCCCAGTGCCTGACCCCGGACAGCTTTGCACAGGCCATGGCCAAGTGCCGCCAGGTCGCATGGGCCATCGGGCGGGAGATGTGACCCTCTCAGGCCCCAGCTCTCCCGCAGGGAGAGCGTTTGGCAGAACGGGCAGAAGGAGGGCTGCAAATGCAGATCACGATCCAACCAGACAGAAACATTGACGGAGTCATTATGGCCCCGCCCAGCAAGAGCATGGCGCACCGGGCCGTGCTCTGTGCGGCGCTGGCAAAGGGCACCTCGCACATCCGGAATCTGGAGTTCAGCAAGGATATCGCCGCCACCCTCACGGCGGCGGGCCAGCTCTGCGCCCGCGTCACCACCGGCGGGAACGATGCGGTAGTGGAGGGACTGGGCCGCTTTCTGCCCGTGGAAGCCCCGGTGGACTGCTGCGAGAGCGGCAGCACCCTGCGCTTCCTCATCCCGCTGGCCAGCCTCACCGGCCAGGAAGTGACCTTTGTGGGCCGCGGGCGGCTGATGGAGCGGCCCCAGTCGGTGTATGAAGCGCTGTACCGGGAGCAGGGCCTCCGCTTTGCGCAGAGCCCTTCCGGCCTGACCGTGGAGGGGGCGCTCTCCAGCGGGGACTATACGCTAGCGGGCAATGTGTCCAGCCAGTTCATCAGCGGGCTGCTGTTCGCCCTGCCGCTGCTGGGCGGCACCAGCACCCTTCACCTGCTCCCGCCGGTGGAGAGCCGCAGCTACATCGACATGACCCGGTCCGTTCAGGCGGCGTTCGGCGTCACGAGCCGGTGGGTGGACGAAACGACGCTGGAGATCCCCGGCGGGCAGGCATACCGCCCCTGTGACTACACCGTCGAGGGCGATTACAGCCAGGCGGCCTTCCCGGCGGTGCTGGGGGCTGTCACCGGCGGCGTCACGCTGACCGGTCTGGCCGAACCGACCTTGCAGGGCGACGCGGCCATTCTGGACATCCTGCGCCGGTGCGGGGCCGACTTCTCCCGCACCGAACAGGGCATCGTCTTCCGGAAAGCGCCGCTCCACGGCACGGACATCGACCTGGCCGACTGCCCCGACCTCGGCCCGGTGCTGATGGTGCTTGGCCTGTTCTGCGAGGGACAGACGGTCATCCGAAACGCGGAACGCCTCCGCATCAAGGAGAGCGACCGCATCGAGGCCATGGAAACAGAGCTGCGCAAATGCGGCGGGGTGCTGTCCAGCGCGGGCGGCACCATCACCATCGAGGGCTGTGCCGGGGCGCTCCATGCGCCGGACGGCGTCCTCTCCGGCCACAACGACCACCGGGTCGTCATGAGCCTGTCGGTGCTGGCACTGGCGGCGGGGCTGCGGCTGCCCATCGACGGCGCCGAGGCCGTCACGAAGAGCTGGCCGAATTTCTTTACATCCATCAAGCCATTGGGCGCGGAGGTAGAAGATGTTGGATAAAACGAAACGTTATCTCGTGGTGGGCCTCGGCCTGCTGGGCGGCAAATATGCACTGGAACTCTCCAAAGCCGGGTTCCATGTGGATGGCATCAACCGCAGCGAGGGCCACTTGCAGTTCGCGCTCGACCATGGCTACATCGAGCGGGGCAAAACCCACGATTTTGAAGACCTTGTCCGGGAGGCCGACCACATCATCTTCGGCCTCTACCCCACGGCCCTCATCGAGTGGTTCCGGACGTACGGCCCGCTCCTCAAGCCCGGCTGCATCTTCACGGATGTGTCCGGCGTCAAGACCGGCCTGGTGGAGCCGGTGCAGGCCCTCTGCCCGGCGGGGGTCGAGTTCATCGCCAGTCACCCGATGGCAGGCCGCGAGACCTCCAGCGTGGAACACGCCGCCGAGGTGAATTTTGCCCCGGCGAACTTCATCATCACCCCGACCGGAAAGAATACCCCGGAGGCCATCGCCTGGGTCCGAGAGCTGGCCGAGGTGCTGGGCTTCAAACACATCTGCACCCTGACCGTGCAGGAGCATGACCGGATGATCGGCTATGTCAGCCAGCTGTGCCATGCCATCGCCGTCAGCCTGATGTGCGCCAACGACAACACCTCGCTGTGCGAGTACACGGGCGACTCCTTCCGGGATCTGACCCGCATCGCACGCATCAACGACAAAATGTGGGCGGAACTGTTCCTCTGGAACAGGGACAACCTCATCTCGGAAATCGACCAGTTCGACGCCGCGCTCGGCGCACTGCGCAACGCGCTGGTGGCGGGCGACCGCGAAAAGCTCGAAGAGATGTTCCGCCTTTCCACCCAGCGCCGTGCGGCGTTCGACAAGAAGCTCCCCGAATGAGGTGAACCTATGCCCAAGCAGGAAGGCCAGAAATCCAAACTGTTGGCGCTTTTGCGCATCTTTGAGACACAGACCGACGAAAACCACCTGCTGAACGTGCCCCAGCTGGTGGGGTTGCTGGAACAGCAGGGCATCCTCTGCGAGCGCAAGAGCGTGTACAGCGACATCGACGCGCTGAACGCACTGGGGTACGACATCCAGCTCCGGCGGGGCCGGGGCGGCGGCTATTTTCTAGCCAGCCGTACCTTTGACCTGGCCGAGCTGAAGCTGCTGGTGGACGCCGTGCAGGCCAGCCGGGTGGTGTCCAGCGCCACGAGCCGCCGCCTGATCCGGAAGCTGGAAAAGCTCTGCTCCAATTACGAGGGCAGCCAGCTGCAGCGTCAGGTCTACGTGGACGGCCGCCCCAAGACCGACAGCAGGAGCCTGCTGTACAGCATCGACGCGCTGCACGAGGCCATCAACACCGGCCGGATGGTGGAGTTCCACTACAAAAAAGTGGGCCGGCCCGAAAAGCGGGTCATCAGCCCATGGCAGATGGCGTGGGAGAACGGCTGCTATTACCTCATCGCCTATCAGGACGAAAAGGAGCCGGTGGGCATCCGCCACTACCGGGTGGACCGGATGTCCGGCGTCCGGGTGCTGGAGCTGCCCCGCCGCGGCCGGGAGCAGTTTGCCAATTTCGATCTGCCCGCCTACCTGCGCAAGCACTTCAGCATGTACGGCGGCCCCGAACGGCGCGTGACCCTGCGCTGCACAGCTGACCTCGAAAACGCCATGCGGGAGCGGTTCGGCGCTTCGCCGACCTTCCTGCCGGAGGAGGACGGGCGCTTCCACTTTGATGTGCCCATCTGTGTCAGCGAGCCGTTCTACGGCTGGGTGGCGGGCTTTGGCGGCAAGGTGGAAGTCCTTGCGCCCGAAGACGTCCGCACCGGGATGCTGGCGCTGGCCGAACAGCTGGCGGAAGAGCATCGCTAAACAAGAAAAAACGGACCGTTTCAGCGGTCCGTTTTTTGCGTGGTTCTGCAATTATTCGTCCAGTTCCAAATCGCTCGGCAGGAGCACATCCAGCGCGGCGGCGGGTTCGGCGACGAGGCGGCGACTCTGGTGGAAGATGGCTTTTTCGAGGGTGTTGCGGGCCAGACGGCCGTTGCCGGCGGTGCGGGCGTCGGCGGCCTGACGGCGGGCGTAGTAGTTCCGCAGCGGCTCTTCGCAGGCCTCCGAGAGGGTGTAGCCCTTGTTTTTTGCGAGGACGTGGGTGATCTGCAGCAGCTCGTCGGCGGTGTAGTCCGGGAACTCGATCTTGTTGGGGAAGCGGCTGGCCAGACCGCTGTTGGCGGTGAGGAAGGTCTCCATCTCTCTGGTGTATCCGGCCAGAATGACCACGAGCTCGTCGCGGTGGTCTTCCATTCCTTTGACGAGGGTATCGATGGCTTCGAGGCCGAAGCTGTCCTGCTCGCCGCGGTAGAGGCTGTAAGCCTCATCGATGAAGAGGACGCCGCCGAGGGCGCTCTCGATGACGCTGTTGGTCAGCGGTGCGGTGTGGCCGGTGTAGCGGCCCACGAGGTCGCCGCGGCCCACCTCCACCAGCTGCCCGCCCTTGAGCGCCCCGATGGCCTTGAGGTACTTGGCCACCAGCCGGGCGATGGTGGTCTTGCCGGTGCCGGGGTTGCCGGTGAAGATCATGTGCATCGAAAGGCTGGCTGTTTTCATGCCCGCAGCGGCGCGGCGCTGCTGGACCTGCAGATTGTCGGCCAGACCGAACACGTATTCCTTGACTGGGGCCAGACCGACCAGCTCCGAGATCTCGGCCCGGATCTCGTCCAGCGCGCCGGTGTAGGCGGCGGGCAGCAGGTCAAACAGCGGGGCCGGGGCGGCATCGTTCAGGCGGAAGAGCAGGCCCTCCGGAGCGGCGGTCAGGGTCACGGTGCCGGTGAGCGGCTTGTCCGTTTGCAGGCAGTATTCGCTCAGGGCGCGGAAGATGCGGTCGCAGCAGCCGGACAGCCCGGCTGCGCCCTTCTGGGGGGTGCACTGGGCGGCGACGTAGTCCCGCACATCGGCCCCGGCGGCGAGGGTCAGGCCCAGCCGGGCCGTGACCTTCTGGGCCAGCGCGTTCAGCTGCTGGGCAGCGAGGGCTGCAAGGTCTGCCCGCTGGTAGGCGGTCGTCTCGCAGACGTCGCCCAGCGCCGAGATCATGCTTGCGCCGAATTTGTCCGCCATGGCAGCGCGGCCCTTGTTCGAGAAGAAGATGAGGTACTTCCCGCAGGGGTCAAGACGGCTGACCGCGCCGGGGGCCAGAGCCGTTCCGGCGTCCACCAGAATGCCGTCCCGGTTGACGATGTACCGGCTGGAGAGCGGGGCGCTGCCCCGGACGGCCAGGTCGGACAGCGTTTTCAGAAAGCTGGGGCAGCAGCTCTCGTAGTGCTCAAAGACCACGATCTCGCCGGGGGCGTGGAGCGCGGCGTAGAGATCCTGCAAAAAGAGCTTTTCGGCGGCGGGGTTCGCGTAAAGCGCCAGGTCGAGCGCGGCGATCTGGTCGTTTTGCAGCAGGCCCCGCGCAGCCATGCAGCGGACGGTCTCCTCCAGCGCGAAGTGCCGCCCGGTGCCGGTGCCGCCGCTCAGCAGGATGACGTTCCGGGCGGCGGGCGGTTCGGTGCCCAGCACAAAGGGGCGGCGCATGGCGCGGACGACCGCGTCCACAAAGGCGTCCTGCCCCAGCACGGTCTGCCGGACTTCATCGGCCAGCCCCTCGAAGCTACCCAGATGTTCGGGTTTCACCTCGGTGGTGCCTTTGGCCAGCAGACCGTCGTTCTCCATGTCCCGCAGCATCCGGCGGCTGTCGGCCAGCGCAGCCTCGGCGGCGGTGTCCTGCGTCTTCAGCTGGGCCGACTGGGCCTTGAGCATCGCGTCCAGCTTTTTCTGCTGTTCCAGAAGCGCCGTGTTCAGGTCGTTCAGAGTGCTGTTTGGCTGCTGTCTGGGTTCGGCTGGGGTGCCGGGGGCGGCCTTGAATCTGCCGCCCGGCCCGAAGACTCCATTCATCAGAGTCTCCCAATCGTCTGTGTATGCCATGTCATCGCCTCCGTGATCGGTTCATTTCTTTCAGTATAGTGTACCGCAGCCCCATTTGCAAGGAAACTCTTGCAAAATCCGCGCAAGCCGGGTACACTAATTTCAAAAGGCCTGCCTCTGGCGAGGGCGGGAATGTTAGGATAAAGGATGAGAGTCAATGAAAACGCCTGCACAATGGAAAGCATGGTTCGAAAGCGAGGAGTTTGCCCGTCAGACCGGCTATCAGGGGCCGCTGGGCGCGGCGTATTCCCCATCGGGCACCCACCTGCGGCTGTGGGCACCCACGGCGCAGTCGGTCCGGGTCGATCTTTACCGGAAAGGCGACGGCGGGGCCTGCATCGGCAGTCTGCCGCTGAGCCCGTGGGGGCAGGGCGTCTGGGGCGTTTACCTGCCCGGCGACCAGCACGGGAAGTATTATAATTTCAACGTGACCACCGAGTGGGGCAGCGTGACCACCGCTGACCCCTATGCCCGCGCGGCGGGCGTGAACGGGGCGCGGAGCATGATCGTGGATCTGGCCCGCACCGACCCGCCGGGCTGGGAACAGGACAAACGGCCGGTCATCCCGGCGTCGAAGCGGAGCGTCTGGGAGGTCAGCGTCCGGGATTTCTCGCAGGACCCGGCCAGCGGGGTGCGCAATGCATGGCGGGGCAAATTCCTGGCCTTTACCCAGCAGGGCACGACCCTGAACGGCGACGGCATCCACCCCACCTGCCTGAACTACCTCAAGCGGCTGGGGGTGCGTTATGTCCAGCTCATGCCCATCTTTGATTTCGGCAGCGTGGACGAGAGCCGCCCGCTGACCCGGCAGTACAACTGGGGCTACGACCCTGCAAACTACAACGTCCCGGAGGGCAGCTACTCCACCGACCCCGCCCGCGGCGAAGTCCGGGTGCGGGAGTGCAAGCAGATGATCCAGGCCCTCCATGCGGCGGGTATCGGTGTGGTGATGGATGTGGTGTACAACCACATGTACCGCTTCGACAACGTGCTGAACCGGGCGGTTCCCCTCTATTATTTCCGCCAGAACGAGGACGGCAGCCTTTCCAACGGCAGCGGCTGCGGCAACGAGTTTGCCAGTGAGCGGCCCATGGCCCGGCAATACTTTCTGGATTCGGTGCTCTACTGGGCGCAGGAGTATCACATCGACGGCTTCCGGTTCGACCTGATGGGCCTGTACGATGTGGAGACGATGAACCTGCTGCGGGCCGAGCTGGACAAGCTGCCCGGCGGGCGGGACATCCTGATGTACGGCGAGCCGTGGCAGGGCGGCAGCAGTGCGCTGCACCGGTACGAGGCAAACAAGAACAATCTGGCCATGCTGAACGACCGCATCGGCATCTTCTGCGACGACACCCGCGACGCCATCAAGGGCGGCTGCTTCAATGCGCGGGAGCCGGGCTATGTGGAGGGCAGGCCCGGCAACTTCTGGGACATCGGCGGGGCCGTGGCGGCGTGGTGCCGCAGCGATAAGTTCCCGCCCCACACGCCGGGGCAGATCGTCAGCTATGTGTCCGCCCACGACAATTTCACCCTGTGGGACAAGCTGCTCCTGGTGCGCTACGAGCGCCCGGAGTTCGGCGCGGTGGACCGTGCCGCCCTGGCCCAGAACCGGCTGGCGGCAGGCATCTACCTCACCTGCATGGGCCTGCCCTTCTGGCAGGCAGGCGAAGAGTTCGCCCGCACCAAAAAGGGGCAGGGCAACAGCTACCGCTCCTCCCCGGCGCTGAACCGGCTGGACTGGAAGCGGGCCGAGCAGTTCCATGGGCTGGTGGACTATTACCGGGGCCTCATCGGGCTGCGGAATGCCTTCCCGCGGCTGGGTGCGGTGGACAGGGCCAGCCCCAACGCCATTGCATTTTTTGATTTGGAACAGCCGCTGGTGGGCTGGCGTCTGCCTGCCCTGCCCGGCGATGGGGCGTGGTGGGGCGCGCTCTGCGTCTACTACAACCCCACCGAACAGGAACAGCCCATCCGGCTGCCCGACGGGCGCTGGAAGCTGCTGAGCGACGGCACCTCGTCCAGCCTGTGGCGGGGCGACAGCTGCATCCTGAGCGGCGAAGCGGTCCTGGCCCCGGTCAGTGCGACCATCTTCGGCTTGGTATAAACAGCAATCCCCCGGCCAGCGGGTCACCGCCAGTCGGGGGATTGTTGAAGAAGAAAGGAATCAAATCTTGATAACGCCTTGCGGCGGGGGTGGCTTAGTTGTTGGCCGAACGCTGTGCGGCGGTGTTCGACGCATTCTTTTCGCCCAGCGTCAGCGAGACGGTCTGCATCTGGCCGTCGCGGGCAACGGTGATGGAAAGGGTGTCACCGGCCGTGTGCTGCTGCATCAGGGTGCCAAGGTCGTCTTTCTGGGCGATCTCGGTGCCGTCGATGCTGACGATGCGATCCCCAGCCTTCAGACCGGCCTTGTCGGCGGGGCCGCCCTGCACGACGTCCACGACATAGACGCCGTAGGCGTTGACGTTGAGCTGGGCCGCCGTCTGGGCATCGGTCACGGCGATGTAGGTGATGCCCATATACGGCCGGCCGGAGACGTAACCGTTCTCCAGCAGGTCCTGCGCCACCTGAATGGCGTCGTTGATGGGGATGGCGAAGCCCAGACCCTCCGCGTCCGAGCTGGAGGACTTGGCGTTGACCAAACCGATCAGCTCACCGTTCATGTTGAACAGACCGCCGCCGGAGTTGCCGGGGCTGACGGAAGCATCCATCTGGATCAGGGACATGGTGTTGGTGGAGCTGGTGCCCTGGATGGTCACGCTGCGGTTCAGTGCGCTGACGATGCCGCTGGTGACGGTGCCGCCCAGCTCACCCAGCGGGTTGCCAACGGCCAGAACGCTGTCGCCGACTGACAGGCTGTCGCTGTCGCCGACGGTGGCGGGGGTCAGGCCGGTGGCGTCGATCTTCAGCACGGCGACATCGCTGGTGTCGTCCTCGCCCACCACGGTGGCGGTGTAGTCGGTATCCCCGATGGTCACGGTGATCTGCGATGCACCGGAGACCACGTGCGCACAGGTGAGGATGTAGCCGTCCGAGCTGATGATGACGCCGCTGCCTGCGCCGGACTCGACCTGGTTCTGGCCGTACCAGGACCACTGCGAGTAGACGACCTGTTCGGTGGTGATGACCACGACGCTGGGGCTGACCATCTCGGAGACCTGCGAAGTAGTCATGCCGCTGGACGCGACGGCGGTGCCGGAGGCCGCGCTGCTGTCGGTGCGCTCCACCTGTTGGATGACGACCTTGTTGCCTGCATTGCCGACCCGTGCGCCCACGAAGCCGCCTGCAAAGCCCATGGCCGCGGCCAGCACCAGCGCAACGGCGCTGCGGGCGATGCGGCCGCCGCTGCGCTTGCGGCGCTTCTTCGGGGGCTTGGAGGCTGCGGCCTGCGGCTCCGGGCCTGCCGGGGGCGGCGTGGTGCCGCCATTGCCGGTGGAAGTTTCCGACGGGCGGGCCGGGGCGGGGTCGCTGTAAGTGCCCGCCGTATTGGCGGTGTTCATGCCGGAGGAGCCGACGTTGGGGTATCCGGTATCGCCGGACGGACTATTTGCAGAGGAATAATCGTATTCCCATTTGTTTTCATTTTCCATGGTACAACTTCCTTTCTCGAAGGGACTGGTTCGGGAGGGGCGCTTCGCCCGTCCCTCTCTGGAACTGGCTCTATTGTAGCCGCTAATTGTGAAAACGAATCGCTGAGCGGGTGAAGAATGTGTGAAATAAGGTCGTAACCGCAGGCCTTGACAGCGGCGCGGGAGCTTGGTATTGTAAGGGAAAAGGAGACTGCGTATGAAACTGGAAGAACGGCCCGGCGGCTTTGCACTGTATAAAGAGAAGACCGAGGTCGGCTGCTGTCAGCTGACCCGGACGGCGGCAGGGGCGGACGTTGCCTGCCTTACCATTGTACCAGAATGGCGGCGGAAAGGCTATGGGTCTTATCTGCTAAAAGAGATATTGCGCCGCTTTGGCGGATATGACAGGGAGACGGCCACCGTTTTCACGGCCCCGCTGCCCGCTGTGCCGGGGGAGGAAGCGTTCTGGGCAAAGTTCGGCTTCCGGGAGGAGGCCGGGCGGCTCTGCCGCCGCCGGACGCCGGACCTGACCGCTGTGAAGTTCGTGCAGGACTTCCTTGCGGCCCGGCTGCAAAACCCACAGCTACTGGTGGATGCCACCTGCGGCAACGGCGGAGATACGGCGTTTCTGTGCCGTCTGGCGGGCGGGGCGGGCCGGGTGCTGGGCTTTGACATCCAGCCCGAAGCCATTGCCTCCACCCGACGGAATCTGGCCGCGAACGGGCTTTCCGCCGAGCTGTACTGCGGCAGCCATGCAGACCTGCTGCATTATGTGCAGCCCGGCACGGCGGATGCCGTGATGTTCAACTTCGGCTGGCTGCCGGGGGCAGACCACACGGTCTTTTCCCACGCGGAGAGCAGCATCCCTGCGCTGGAAGCAGCCCTCGACGCGCTGCGGCCCGGCGGGGTGCTCAGCGCCATCCTCTACAGCGGCCGGGTCATCGGGTCGGACGAGAAGACGGAGATCCTGCACTGGATGCGCACACTGCCCCTGACGCGCTGCACCGTCCTCGTCTGCGATTTCGCCAATTGGGCCGAAACGGCACCCCTGCCCTGCTTTCTCCTGAAAAAATGAGAAAAGTCTTGCATCTAGGTGGAATTTCTGCTAAAATAAATGCTGTTTGATTTTTAGACGGCCGGACCCTCTTCGGCATCGCGTATGCGATGCCGCCTTTCCCTTTGGCGGAGCGGGCGCAAAGCGCCTGAGAGGGCAGGCCTGTCGATGGAGAACGACCCATGTGACGAAAAAAGGACCCGAAACAAACCCCTCTGACTTGAAATTGGGAGACTTATAAATCTATGACAAATCGTGAAGAAATCGAGCGCCGTCGGACGTTTGCGATCATCAGCCACCCCGACGCCGGCAAGACCACGCTGACCGAAAAGCTGCTGCTGTACGGTGGAGCCATCAACCAGGCAGGTTCCGTCAAGGGCAAGCAGAGCGCCAAGCACGCCGTTTCCGACTGGATGGACATCGAGAAGCAGCGCGGTATTTCTGTGACCTCCTCGGTGCTGCAGTTCAACTATGCGGGCAAGTGTGTCAACATCCTGGACACGCCGGGACATCAGGACTTCTCGGAGGATACCTACCGCACCCTGATGGCGGCGGACTCTGCCGTCATGGTCATCGACGCCGCCAAGGGCGTTGAGGCCCAGACCATCAAGCTGTTCAAGGTCTGCACCCTGCGCCACATCCCCATCTTCACCTTCATCAACAAGATGGACCGCGAAGCCCGCGACCCCTTTGAGCTGATGGAGAACATCGAAGAGATCCTGGGCATCAAGACCTACCCCATGAACTGGCCCATCGGCTGCGGCAAGGAGTTCAAGGGCGTGTTCGACCGCAACACCCGCAAGGTGCTGGCCTTCTCCAGCGACGGCCGCGCCAACGGCGTCAAGAAGGTCGAGGAGACCGAGGCCGAGCTGGGCGATCCCGCACTGGACGAGCTGCTGACCCCCTATCTGCACCAGCAGCTCTCCGATGAGATCGAGCTGCTGGACGGTGCCGCCGAGGAATTTGATCTGGACAAGGTGCTGCGCGGCGAGCTCAGCCCCGTCTTTTTCGGCTCTGCGCTGACCAACTTCGGCGTCGAGCCGTTCCTGGAGAACTTCCTCCGCCTGACCCCCACCCCGCTGGCCCGTGTGGACAGCCTGACCGGGGAGCCGGTGGACCCCTGCCGCGAAGAGTTCTCGGCCTTCATCTTCAAGATCCAGGCCAACATGAACAAGGCCCACCGCGACCGCATCGCCTTCATGCGCATCTGCTCCGGCAAGTTCGAGCGCGGCATGGAAGCCTACCATGTGCAGGAGGGCAAGAACATCAAGCTGGCCACCGGCACCCAGCTGATGGCGCAGGACCGCGCCATCGTGGATGAGGCCTATGCAGGCGATATCATCGGCCTGTTCGATCCGGGCATCTTCTCCATCGGTGACACGCTGTGCACCGGCAAAAAGAAGGTGGAATTTGCAGGCATCCCGACCTTCTCGCCGGAGCACTTTGCGCGCATCGAGCAGAAGGACACCATGAAGCGCAAGCAGTTCGTGAAGGGTATGGAGCAGATCGCCCAGGAGGGTGCCATCCAGATCTTCCGCGAAGTGGGCGGCGGCATGGAAGAAGTCGTGGTCGGCGTCGTTGGTGTGCTGCAGCTGGAAGTGCTGGAGTACCGCCTGAACACCGAATACAACGTCGAGATCCGGATGCAGCAGCTCCCCTTCGAGCAGCTGCGCTGGGTGAAGAACGACCCCGACACCTACAACCTGCGGGACCTCGACCTGACCAGCGACACCAAGGCCGTGGAGGATATGAAGGGCAACCGTCTGCTGCTGTTCACCTCGGACTGGGCCATCCGCTGGGCCGAGACCCACAACGAGACGCTGGAACTGAGCGAGTTCGGCAACATCTAAAACGATCCCAAAGAGCTGCTGTGCGGGGCGGGACTCCAAACAGCAGCTCTTTTTGGATAGAAATCAAAAATACAACAAAGAATGCCAGAAATGGGATGAGACAAGCCCCCGATGGGGAACACTTCTGGCATGGAGGAAAATAAGATGCAGAATATCACGATCGGAAAAAGCGGCATCGAGGTGCCCTTTCTCGGTATGGGCACCTGGGCCATTGGCGGCGGCAGCTGGTGGGGCGACAACGACGACGCCCTGTCGGTGAACGCCATTGAAGCGGCGGTCGAGCAGGGCATCCGCTGGATCGACACGGCCCCCATCTACGGCTTGTACCACAGCGAACAGGTCGTGGGCGAGGCGCTCCGGCATATCGACCGCGACAAGGTGGTCCTCTCCACCAAGTGCGGCCTGGAATGGCGGCACGAGACGCCGGTGCTCCACAAAGTCGTGGACGGCACCGCAGTCTACCGCGACCTGTCCACCCAGAGCATCATCGAGGACGTGGAAGAGAGCCTGAAGCGGCTGGGCACCGACCATCTGGATGTCCTGTACACCCACTGGCAGAGCCCGGATCTCGGCCTCTACCCGCTGGAAGAGACCGTCGAGGCCATGATGAAGCTCAAGGAGCAGGGCAAGATCCGCGCCATCGGTGCGTCGAATGTGACGGCGGACATCATCCGCGGCTACTGCAAGTACGGCCAGCTGGACGTCATCCAGGAGAAGTACAGCCTGCTGACCCGCCGCGTGGAAAAGCAGCTGCTGCCCACCTGCAAGGAGCTGGGCGTGTCCATTCAGGCCTACTCTCCGCTGGAACAGGGCCTGCTGACCGGCAAGGTCACGATGGAGACCACCTACCCGGAGGGCAGCACCCGCAACACCAACCCCAGCTTCCAGCCCGCCCGCCGTGCGCAGGCCATTGAGCTGCTGAAAAAGTGGGGCGACCTGACCGAAAAATACGACTGCACCCTCGCGCAGCTGGTCATCGCGATGACGGCCCGGATGATCCCCGGCCTGCATGTGCTCTGCGGTGCCCGCACCCCGGAGCAGGTGCGCGACAACGCCGGTGCCCTGCGCATCCAGCTCAACGGCGCAGATGCCGTCCGCATGAAGTGGGACGTGGACGCGATTTCGTAAGATAAAATTGACCCAAAAGAACCGGATGGACGCCATCCGGTTCTTTTCTGTGCTGATTGCTGCAAATTTGCTGTTGAATTTTACAGCAGAATCCGCTATACTGAATGTGAAGGGAGTTGATTTTATGCCGAACATCAAACCGATTTCTGACCTGCGGAATTATACGGAGGTCCTCCGGGATGTGGAAGAGGGTTCGCCGGTGTTTCTGACCAAAAATGGCCGCGGGAAATATGCCATTCTCGACATGCACGACTATGAGAAAGCGCAGGCGACCATCCGTCTGATGAATGAGATTGCGAGGGGCAGGCGGTCCGGAGAAACGGAGGGGTGGCTGAGTATGGAGGCCGTAGAAGAATCGCTCGGAATTGCGAATGAATAAACTTCAAGTATCAAAAGCTGCCCAGTATGATCTGTTGGAGATCCAAGCGTATATTGCAAACGATTTGGAAAATCGAACGGCAGCGGTTTCGACGGTAAAGAAGATCACGCAGAAAATTCGACGGTTGCAAGAACATCCGTTAATGGGTGCACCAATTTCGTCTGTTTCAAATGCCAATAGTGAGGAGCGTTTTCTGGTCAGCGGAAAATATCTGGTATTTTACCATGTGATCGAAAAAGAAGTTTTCATTGACCGTGTCCTTTATGGCGGCAGAGATTATCTGAAGATTCTGTTCGAGGATGCCCTTAAAGAAGAAACGCAGGAAGAAAACGACTGAGCGTATAAAACAAACCGAAGAGGAGCCGCGGCCATTGGTCGCGGCTCCTCTTCGGTTATGCTTCTTTCAGCATCTGCTGGATCTTTCGTTTGGCGCGGCAGTAGGTCACACAGGCCCAGTTGGCGGTGTGGCCGAAGATCGCACCGATCTTCTCGTAGGAGAGCTCGCCGAAGACCCGGAGGGTGAACACCTCCTTGTACGGCTCTTCCAGCCGGTGGAGGCACTGGTGGATGGTAAAAGCGGCGTCTTCGTCGATGAGCAGTTCGTCCAGGTCCGGTTGCGGGGCAGCGGTGGGCGGGAACGCCTCGTCCAGCGGGACGGTCTGTTTCACCTTGCGGCAGTGGGAGTAATAACAGTTCCGCGCTACGGTGAAGAGCCAGGCGCGGATGTCCTGTCGGCCATCAAAGTGCTTCAGACCGTTCAGGGCCTTGAAAAACGTCTCCTGCGTCAGTTCTTCGGCCAGCGATTCCGAGTGGGTGAGCCCCTGCAAAAACAGGAACACATCCCGGAAATAGAGCCGGTAAAGTGCATCCATGTCCATGGGCTAGGCCCTCGGATAGAGGCCCAGCTCCTGCTCGGTGCCGTAGACGATGGTGCCATTGAGGCGGTAGGCCGAGACCGGCTGGCCTTCCCGGTAATGGAGCGTTTCGTCGGCACAGACGACGGCGAGCAGCTGGGTGTTGGAAACGGCGATGGTCTTGGAAGATGCCGCGCTCCCAAACACCCCGGCCAGTGCGGCGTGGAAGTGCGGGAAACGATAGCGCACGGCCTGCACCGTCACGGTCGGGCTGCCCCAGCTGAAGGGCTCGTCCAGCGTCAGCCAGACGCCCTCGCCCTGCACTTCGAGGATGCAGAGGTTGGCAGAGTCTTCTTTCCGGTTGTAGGTCCAGAACCGGGCTTCCTCGACGGTGGCGGGAGCCTCGGCGCTGTACATCCACACGGCCATTGCCAGAGCGCACACCACGGCCAGCACGGCCGCCAGAGTGGTCAGCAGCTGCTTTTTCCGCAGGGTAGCATGGACCTGTTTCAGCGGGGCGTCGGCCTGCGCATCGGCCTGCACCGGGACTGGCAGGCGGATGCTGTGCAGTTCGTCCCGGCAGGCCGGGCAGCTTTGCAGATGCTCTTCGATGAGCTGGCCGGTCTCCGGGCTGGTGAGGTGTTCGGCGTAGAGGGGGAGCAGGTCCCGGATGAGTTCACAGGGCAGTTTCATGAGTACGACCTCCTTTTTTCGTGTCCGTTCACCTCAATAACGCCCCAAAGACGAAAATATTACAAGAATCTCCGAAATTATTTTTGCTTCACCCGTTTTCACGCCAGAATGCTCCGCCGCTGGTCTGGAACAGCAGCCAGGGGTTCACGCTCTTGCTGCCCAGTTTGAAGTCCATGCTCATCTCTTCGCCCAGCGCACCGACGGACTGCCCTTTCTGGACGGTCGCGTTCCGGCTGACGGAGAGGGTCTGCAGGCCGTAAAGGTAGCTGCGCAGGCCGCAGCCGTGGTCGATGACGACGGTGTTGCCGGTGAGGGCAAGGTTCCCGGCAAAGACAACGACGCCGTCCGCCGGGGCACGGGCCGGGTCGCCGGGGATGGTGTAGAGCTTGGTGGAGTTGGAGCGGGAACCCTGCTGGCCGTTCGTGACCTTGACCTGACCGAAATCCAGCAGGATGAGATAGTTCTCGGCCGGGCAGATGAACCCGCCGGACCAGAGCTTTTCCCGCACGGGCAGCTCATACAGCGGCCAGATGTTGTTCCGGAACTCGGTGTTCGCGGCCTCGGTGGGGGCCGGTTCAGCCTCGACTTCCGCAGTGCCGAAGTCTTTGGGCAGAACGGTCAGCGTCCGGGAGAGCGTCTCCCCGTTGACCGTGATGCGGATCTCGTGGGCTCCGGCGGAGGCGTTGTAGGCCGCAGGGATGTAGGCCCGCCAGCCGGAGGGGCTGCGGGTGCATGAAACACTGCCGAGGTCGGTCTCCAGGGTGGGGGCCGTGTCCCCGGCCATGCCGGTGATGGCAACGCCTACGATGCCGCCCTGCTCGACCCGCTCAGCCGAAAGCTCGACGTTGGCGCTGGCCTGCAGCGTGAACCGGAAGGAGAACCGATACCAACCGGTGGGCCGGGCCGGGTGTTCCTGCCCCCAGTTCTTATGAATGGCACCGTTGGTGCCGCCGTCGAACTGGGTGGAAAGAAGGTCATTCGGGAGCCGCCAGACTGTCATCGTAGCCTTGTAGCTGCCGTTGGCCGGGAAGAGGAAGTCTTCATACTGCCCGGCAGAACCGGCGAACACGAGGCTGCCGACATCGGTCTCGATGGTCAGGGTGGTGTAGGTGGCCCAGTCGGGCAGGGCGAGTGCCGGGTGGGCATCGTACAGTGTGCCCAGCTTTTGCACGGTAAGGGTGTCCGGCTCGGCAAAGACCCTATCGAGCACACCGCCCACCAGCGGCACCTGCCAGCAGGAGCCGTTCACTTCCAACGCCTGCCCGCCGAACTGTACGTCCGCCGCAGGGCGGGCCCCCTCGCCGGTAAAGGAATAGCTCACGGCCATTACGGCCCCCAGCAGCACGACGACGCCCAGCGCGACGCCGATGATCCAAAGAAAAAATCGCTTCATGATATGTAACATCCTCCTGACATGAAAGTGCAGGGTTGCAAAAAGGGCGCACGCGGCGGGTCAGGAACTGACCACCGGGTGCGCCCTTCAGCGGATCGGTTATTCTTCTGCGGCGTCCTCGGCAGGTGCGTCGGCGGGTTCCGCCTTGTCTTCGCCAAACAGCAGGCGCTCGTACTCATCGAGCTCCTTCTCGCGGCGGCGGAGATAAACGGCCACGGCGGCCAGTGCACCGGCGATGGCGGCCAGCGTAGCGATCACGGCGATCAAACAAGATTTCTTCATAGGTTCAGCACACTCCTTTTTTGGGTCGGAACGATGGGTCCAGAACATCCTTTGTGTCGGGGTGGCCCGTTTCGCGGTGGGCCATGGAACCGCCCTTGCGGATATCGTGTAGAAATATCGCGTTAGGAATATTATACCCGGAATGCAAAAAAATTACAACTGCCAATCCGTAAATTTTCATCGACCTGCACGAAAAAAGTTAAAATGCAGCGGCCAGCAGTTTGCGGTACGCCTTGAACGCACCGGGCAGGGTGTACGCGGCTTCCAGCTGTTCCGGGCTGGCCCAGACGCAGCCGACGGGGGCGGGTTGGCGCTCTGCCGTGAAGAGATAGCCGCCCATGTGCCACTCGATGTGGCTGAAGATGTGCCGGGCCGGGCGGAGGGCTTTGGCGGCATCGGGGGTGCAGACGACGCCCAGCGCTGCCAGGCGGGCGCGGGCCTCGTCGGCGGAGAGAGATTCGTCTTCCCAGAGCACCGGCTGCCACAGGCCCGCCAGCAGCCCCTTTTCGGGCCGCTGTTGGAGCAGGACGCCCTCCGGGCTGCGGACGAGCGCCAGCGTCACCGGCTCGATGCGGCGGGCCTTGGGGGCCGCTTTGCGGGGCAGGGTGAGGGCCGTCCCGGCGGCATGGGCGGCGCAGAGATGGGCCAGCGGGCACTGCGCGCAGAGCGGGGCACCGTTGGGTACGCAGACCAGCGCACCCAGCTCCATCAGGGCCTGATTGTAGTCGCCGGGGGCAGCCGGGGGCTGGTGCTCCATGACGCGGGCCGTGAATTCCCGCTTGACCTTGGGGTCGGTGATGAGGCGGTCGTCGTTGTACAGGCGGGAAAACACCCGCAGCACGTTGCCGTCCACCGCAGGCACCGGCAGGCCGAAGCTGATGGAGGCGATGGCACCCGCCGTGTAGTCGCCGATGCCGGGCAGGGCGCGGAGGGCATCGTAGTCGGCGGGCAGTTCGCCGCCGTACTGCGCACAGACGAGCTTTGCCGCCTTTTGCAGGTTCCGCACCCGGCTGTAGTAGCCCAGACCCTCCCACAGTTTGTGGAGCTTTTCCTCCTCGCAGGCGGCAAGGGCGGGGATGTCCGGCAGAGCGGCAAGGAACCGCTCATAGTAGGGCAGCGCCGCCGAGACACGGGTCTGCTGCAGCATGATCTCACTCAGCCAGACATGGTAGGGGGTGGGGTCGGAGCGGAAGGGCAGGATGCGGTGGTTCGCATGGAACCAGTGGAGCAGGGCGGGCGAAATGTTTTCCACGAAATGTTACCTCGATGTTGAAAATGACCCTCTCAGTCTCGCTATCGCTCGCCAGCTCCCCCAAGGGGGAGCTTTGGTGCGGTACTTTACCGGAAGAACCAAACCTCGCCCTTCGGGAGAGGTGGCATTGCGAAGCAATGACGGAGAGGGTCGTACTTTATTTTTTAGAATCCGTACGCGGTGCGGGGGAACGGCAGGACATCACGGATGTTCTGGATGCCCGTGAGGTACATGATCATGCGCTCGAAGCCCAGGCCGTAACCGGCATGCTCCACGCCGCCGAACTTGCGCAGGTTGAGGTACCAGTCGTAGCTGGATTTGTCCAGCCCCAGCTCGTCCATACGGGCTACCAGCTTGTCGTAGTCTTCCTCACGCTGGCTGCCGCCGATCAGCTCGCCGATGCCGGGCACCAGCATATCGGCTGCGGCCACGGTCTTGCCGTCCGGGTTCTGCTTCATGTAGAAGCTCTTGATCTCCTTCGGGTAGTCGGTGACGAAGACGGGCTTCTTGAAGACAACCTCGGTCAGGTAGCGCTCGTGCTCGGTCTGGATATCCACGCCCCACTCGACGGGGAACTGGAACTTCTTGTTGTTCTTCTTCAGCACCTCGATGGCGTCGGTGTAGGTGATGCGGCCAAATTCGCTGTTCGCCACCAGCTCCAGGCGCTCGATGAGGCCCTTGTCGATGAACTGGTTGAAGAAGGCCATCTCGTCGGGGCAGTTGTCCAGCACATAGCGGATGACATACTTGGTCATGGCCTCGGCGGTGTCCATGTAGCCGTTCAGGTCGCAGAAGGCCATCTCCGGCTCGATCATCCAGAACTCGGCGGCGTGGCGGGTGGTGAAGCTCTTCTCCGCACGGAAGGTGGGGCCGAAGGTGTACACCTTGCCAAAGGCCATGGCCATGGCCTCGGCCTCCAGCTGGCCGGAAACGGTCAGGTTGACCGGCTTCTCGAAGAAGTCCTGGGTGTAATCGACGGTGCCGTCCTCGTTCTTGGGCACGTTCTCCAGGTCGAGGGTGGTCACGCGGAACATCTCACCGGCGCCCTCGCAGTCGGATGCGGTCAGCAGCGGGGAGTGTGCGTAGACGAAGCCGTTCTCCTGGAAGAACTTGTGGATGGCGTAAGCAGCCACACTGCGGACGCGGAAGGCGGCGTTGAAGGTGTTGGTGCGGGGGCGCAGGGTGGGCATGGTGCGCAGATACTCCATGCTCATCTTCTTTTTCTGCAGCGGGTACTCGTCGGCGGGGCAGTCGCCCAGGATCTCGACGGAATCGGCGTTCAGCTCAAAGGGCTGCTTGGCCTGCGGGGTCAGCACGATGCGGCCCACGATGCGCAGGCTGCTGTAGAGGCCGGTGTGGATGACGGCGTCGTAGTTTTCCAGCTTGCCGGCTTCCAGCACGACCTGCAGGGTCTTGAAGCAGCCGCCGTCCGACAGGGCGATGAAGCCGATGTTCTTGGAGTCGCGGATGTTCTTTGCCCAGCCGCAGACGGTCACGACGGTGCCGTCGGCGGGGGTGTTCTTGTACAGCGAAACGATCTCAGTGCGTTCCATGGTATCTCCTCCGATATAAAATAAAAAGACAGCTTTGCCCTGAAATTTCAGGGCGAACAAGCTGTCTTGTAATGTCCGCGGTGCCACCTGAATTACCGGAAGTGTCCGGTCGCTCACGCGCTCATCTCAAAAAGAAAGCGCTGCCCTTGTAACGCGGGGCGCAGCGGCGCACCTACTGGCAGTTTTGCAAAAAACTGGGGTTCAGGTTGCAGCTCCTGGGTGTTCGTTCGCGCAGGGGGCGCTCACGGCTCGCAGCAACTGCCGTGTTCTCTGGAAGCGTCCCGGATGCGTTACTTTTCCCGATCTGTGCTTTTCGGTAATTCTAAAAATAGCACAGGAAAGCGGCTTTGTCAATCAAAAATCAAGACTTTGTCTTGCATTCCGGGCCGAAAAATGATATCATCTAAAATGATATGTTGTGCGCTTTATACCCATCCTGTTTCCGGGCGTTCCGGGGAGGCATCCCGCGCCGCAAACTCTCTGTTGTTTTAGGAGGACATTTATGACTGAAAACCAGATTCCGTATGAGCAGGAAGAGGAAATCGACCTCGTTTCCCTGCTGTTCACGGTCCTGCACAAATACCGGCAGATGGCGGCCGCAGCCCTGGTCTGCGCCGTACTGTTTGCAGGCGTGGCTGTTGTGAAGAACATCTCGTGGAACGCCGCCATCCAGAAGGCGGCAGAAGAGGGCGAGACCGCACCCCGCACTTCGGCCCAGCAGACGTATGAAGAGGACATGGTCGAGTACCGCGAAGCACAGAACAAACGCGATACCGACGTGCAGAGCTACAACCAGCAGCTGCGCGACAACGAGCGTTCGCAGCAGACGGTCCAGTTCAACATCGACAACGCCGAAGAGTACATGGAAAAGTCCGTCCTGAACAGCATCGATCCTTACAATGTCTACAACGCCAGAGCGGATCTGTACGTCACCACCGATTATAAGATCATGCCCGGCATGGACTACCAGAACCCCGACTACACCAGCTCGGTCCTGAGTGCATACACCTCCCTGCTGACCAACCACGAGGCCATTTCTGCCATTGCAGAGCAGTTCAACATGGAAGAGCGGTATATGCGGGAGCTGGTCAGCGTCTGGGGCGACGACTCCACCCGGTTGCTCTCCATCAGCATCAACGCAGCATCCGAGGAAGATGCCACCGCCATTCTGGACGCTGTCATCGCCCGGATGAACGGCCTGTACGAGACGATTGAGTCCACCGTGGGGCACCACAGCATCACGCTGCTGTCCCGCACCAGCAGCGTCACCGTGTCCACCGACCTGCGCGACCAGCAGCAGAACACCCGCGACAACCTGACCAGCCTGCAGAACCAGATGACCGATCTGCAGGCGCAGCACGACCTGCTGGAGCAGAACATCCAGAAGGCCGATCAGGACCTGGCTGCCCTCGAAGTGCCGAAAGAGCCGGGCGACGGCAACTCCTCTCTTGTGAAGTTTGCCGTGATCGGCTTCGTCCTCGGCGTGATCCTGGTAGCCGGCGCTGCGGTCGTCAAGTTCTTGACCGCCGGCCTCGTCTACTCTGCGAAGGACCTCAAGTCCACCTGCAATCTGCCCGTCCTCGGTACGCTGGCCGGTGCCGCTGCCCGGAAGGCAGTCAAGCTGGACGCCAAACTCAACAAGCTGGAGGGCCGCCCCGATGGCAGCCGCGACGACGAGACGGTGCGCCTGATCGCCGCCACCATTGCCAGCCGTGCCCCCAAGGCTGATCGCATCCTCGTCACCGGCGATCTGCCCGCAGAGCAGCTGTCTGCCCTGACCGCCCAGCTGCAGGCTGCCGACACCCTCCGCAACCGGAAGCTGACCTGCGCCGAGAGCGTACTGGTCTCCTCCACCGCCGTTCTGGAAGTCAACGCCGCCGACGCGGTGGTGCTCGTGGCCGACTGCAGCTGCTCCCGTTACAGCAGCGTGAACGACCAGAAGGAGCAGATCGCTCGTCTGGGCAAGACGGTTCTGGGCTGCGTGGTATACGAATAATGGATCTTGCCCGCTCAGGTATGGCGCTGCGATGCCTGAGCGGGCTTTTTTATTGCAAGGCCCTGATCAGCCCCTCGGCGGCCAGCTGCCCGGCGTACAGGGCTTCGTTGAGGTTGTTGCCATGGCCGCCCACCTCGATGAGCAGGCTTCCGGTGGTGAGGTCCTGATTGTAAAAGCGGTAGCTGAACAGCACGGGCCGGGTGAGGCCGGGGAACATCCCCTCCATCGCCCGCTCCCATGCGGCGGCGAAGCGGAGGTTCTGGCGGTAGTTGGGCAGGGAGATGCTGCTGCCGTTGTCGCACCCGCAGATGATCATGACCTGAGCCGCCTGCTGGCCGTTCACGGTGCAGACCGGGGCCATCCGGGAGCCGTTCTCGGTCTCGATGGCGTCGCGGTGGACATCGAGCACCACCTTGATGCTGGGGTATTGGGCTAAGTACTGCTGCACCACAGCGCGGCTGTTGGCGTAGCTGCCGGTATAGCTGGGGTAATCGTTCAGGGTCTCGTCGTGGAGGGTGTTCAGCCCGGCGGCGTTGAGGGTGTCGGCCATGACGCGGCCCACGGCGCACATGTTATAGTTCCGGTCGGTGGTGCGGGAGCCGTCGCCGGGGCGGAACCACAGCCCGGCCGAGAGGCGGTAGTCCTCGGTGGCGTGAGTGTGCATGATGAGAACCTGCGGCTCCGGGCTGTTCCACTCCACCGCAAAGGGGAGCGGAGCTTCGACCTCGGCCGCGATCTCCGCCGCCGGGACACGGGTGTTGTTCTTGATGCTGCCCGCCCCACAGGCCACGTATTTTTCGCCGCTGCCCTGCGGATAGGTCTTTTCGAGGACAGTGCCTGCGTCTTCGGGCCGGGCGTCGTCGCCTTCCAGCGGGACGAGGTAGGAGCGGTCTGCGGCGGCGGGCAGAGATCCCGGAGCGGGTTCGAGGACTTCGGGCGGAAGCGCTTCTGCCGCAGATCCGCCGCTCTGCGCGGAGGCGGCCTGCTTCCGGCTGAGAGAAAGGGCCGTCTGCGCGGCGGGCAGCGGCCCGATGATGAGCGCCGCCAGACTGAGCACCAGCCCATGGGCAAAAACGGTCAGCGCCAGCATCAGCGCCGCCGCCCCGGCCAGACTGAGCACCGGCCCGGCCCCGAAATCTCCCTGCCTGCGGCGCATGGCGGACACCTCCTTCCCTCTTGATAGGGTATGAAAATATCCTATGGGGATAGAACAATCCATACCGGAATGCCAAGGCCTCAGCTCGTCAGCCAGCCCAGCTGGGCAATGCTCAGGCGGGGCTGCAAAGCACGGTTGATGGCCGCGGCCAGCAGGGCGGCCCCGTGGGCGATGACGCTGTCCAGCTCGCGAGGGGTCACTACAAGGTCGCTGCCCTCCTCGGCCTGCATCAGAGTCGGGATGCCTGCCGCTACGACCGGCACCCCCAACCGGGCAGCATCCAGATGGCGGCTGTGACCGGGCTGGGCCGGGAACAGCCCGGTGTCCGAGAATTGCAGGGTCCGGCCCAGCCGCTCTGGTTCGGAAGAGCAGAGGCTGTCCACGCAGAGCAGGGCAGCGGGGCGGATCTCCCGCACCAGTGCCCCGGCCAGCTGCTGCAAACTCAGCCCGGTGGCAGCCGACACGCCCGGTGCCACTGCCGCCACCGGCCGGATGCCCTGCACCGGGACGGCATGCTGCCCCATCGTGACGAAAATTTTCTGCACGGTCCGGGGGCCGAGGGCATCGGAGGTCACCCGCCGGTTCCCGACGCCCAGCACCAGCACCGGCCCTGCCGGAGGCAGCAGGGCCTGCAGCTCTGCCGCAGCCGGTTCGATGACCGCTTCGTCCCGCTCGTCCAGCAGGCTGACGCGAGGCACTTCCAGCGTCACGTACCGCCCGCGGGGGCGCTCCAGCCCTTCGCGTGCGATCTCCACCCGCGTCACGGTCACGCCGCCGCGCTTGGCTGTGGCCACCCGCACACCGGTGGGCGGCGCACTGTCCGGTGCCCGGAACAGCTCATCGGCAAGGTCTGTTTCCCGCATGATTCATCCCGCTTTCCCATCTGAAATTTGCATTTGGGGCCGTTTTGGCCCGGTTTTACAGTTTCAGTATGGGATTTTGAAAACTTTTCTAAACAAAAATCGAAAAAAGGCTTGCGCTGGTACGGCAAATATGGTATCATAAGGTGCGCTGTTATAGGTAGCCAAGGAGGTGGAACGAATGCCTAACATCAAATCTCAGAAGGACCGCGTCGTGCAGGCTGCAGCTGAGCAGGCTCACAACAAGGCCATTAAGACCAACCTGAAAACAGTCGTCAAGAAGGCAGACGCTGCCATCGATGCTAAAGCCGCTGACAAGGACGCAACTGTCCTGGCTGCTGTTTCCGCGATCGACAAGGCTCGCGCTAAGGGTGTCATCAAGAAGAACACTGCTTCTCGCAAGATCAGCCGTATGGCAAAGCGTGCAAACAAGAACGCTTGAGTTCATGCCTGATCGAGTGATCGACTGACGAACAAAACCTCTGTGCCGGTTTCCGGTGCGGGGGTTTTTGTTTTTTGCATCCTACCACCCGCCGGGCGCGAACCGGCGCGAAGCAGCGCCGCTTTTGATTGCGGGCTAGTTCTGGTCGTGGCTCCGGCCGACCCAGGAGCAGACCACGCCGCAGACGAGGCTGGTGGTGATGCCGGCGGCAGCGGCAGTGAGCCCGCCGGTGAGGATGCCGATGGCCCCCTCTTCCTGCAATGCGGTGCGGACGCCTTTGGCCAGCAGGTGGCCGAAGCCCAGCAGCGGCACGGTGGCCCCGCACCCGGCCAGCTCGGCCAGCGGGGCGTACCAGCCGAGGGCCGACAGCACGACTCCCGCGACGACATAGCCCGTCAGGATGCGGGCGGGGGTCAGGTCGGTCAGGTCGATGAGGATCTGCCCGGCGGCGCAGATGCCGCCCCCGATGACGAAAGCCCAGAGATAGTTCATGATGCGGCTCCTTTCTCCGGCGCAGCCAGCTCCACCAGATGGGCGACGGCCGGGATGCTCTCCTTTTGCAGAAAGGTGGTCTGGCTCATCAAGGCTCCGGTGGCGAGGAAGAGCACCCGCTTCTGGGTGCCGCGCTCCAGCCGGGGCAGGATGTGGGCACAAAGCACCGCCGCGCAGCAGCCCGCACCGGAGCCGCCGCTCTTTACGGCCTGCTCGTTGGCATCGTAGAGGATGCAGCCGCAGTCCACATGGTTCTTGATGAGCAGGCCCTCGGCGGCCAGCAGCTCCCGGAAGAGCTGGCTGCCCACATGGCCCAGGTCGCCGGTGTAGATGGCGTCGAAATCCGGCGGCTCTGCGTGGGTGTCCCGCAGGTAGTGCAGCAGGGTCGCGCTGGCAGCGGGAGCCATGGCCGCGCCCATGTTGTTGATGTCCCGGATCTGATAGTCCTGCACCCGCCCGAAGGTCACGGCCCGGATGCCGACCCCCTGCCCGGCGGGGCGCAGCAGACAGGCCCCGGCGGCGGTGGCCGTCCACTGGGCGGTCGGGGTGCGGACGGCTCCATAGCTCAGCGGGGTGCGGAACTGGCGTTCGGCGGTGCAGAAATGACTGGACGCCATGGCCAGCAGGCCGTCGGCCAGCCCGGCCGAGCAGAGCGCGGCCCCCAGCCCCAGCGCTTCGGCCATGGTGCTGCAGGCCCCGAACAGCCCCGCATAGGGGATGCCCAGTGCCCGCATGGCGTAATTGGAGGCCGTGCACTGGGCCTGCAGGTCTCCGGCCAGAGCCAGACTGACCTCTTTCTCGGTGGTCTGCGCTTTTTTCAGGCAGAGCCGCGCCGCCCGCAGCTGCAGCTGGGTCTCGGCGGCTTCCCAGCCGGACTGGCCGAACCGGTTGTCGGCGCTCAGCGCATCGAAGCCCGCCGCAAGGGGGCCTTCCCCCTCTTTTTTGCCGCCCACCGCCGCATGGGCCGCGATGACGGGCGGAGTCTGGAAGATCAGGGTGTCGCCGCGCCGGGTCGCCATGAAAAATTCCTCCTTTCAGGGATGTTTTTTTGCGGATTTTGTGGTATACTGGAAAATCGCCGGAAGAGTGCAATCTTTGCGCCCGGCAAAGCGTATGGTAAGTGAGAGGAATCAGCTGCCCAGCAGCCAGAGCACCCCGCCGTACAGCACCGCAGCCAGTGTGCCGTACACGATGACCGGCCCGGCGATGGTGAACATCTTGGCCCCGGTGCCCAGCACACGGCCCTCGGTCTTGAACTCGATGGCCGCGCTGACCACGGCGTTGGCGAAGCCTGTGATGGGCACCAGCGACCCGGCCCCCGCGCGGGCGGCGAGCTTCTGGTAAAGGCCCAGCGTTGTCAGCACCGCTGAGAGGGCGATGAGGGTGCAGCTGGTCAGGGTACCGGCAAGGTCGGCTTCGAGCCCCAGACCCAGATACCACTGGCGGAGCACCTCGCCCAGCAGGCAGATGCCGCCGCCCACGCCGAAAGCCCACAGGCAGTCGGTGCCCAGCGGCGAATGCGGGCCTGCCCGCTGTACCCGCCGCGCATATTCCTGCGCTGTCAGTTTCATGCAGAACACCTCCGGGGATAGGATGTCCCCGGCCCGGAGAGAATATACAAGGAGAAGCCTTATGAATCAACGACCTGTGAACCAACCGCACCGCCGCATGACCCGCGCCGAAGTGCGCCGCCGCCGTCGCAGCCGTGCCATCCGCCGGGTGGCCGGGCTGACCGTCGCCGTCTGCCTGTTCGTGGGCGGGCTGACCGTCGCCGTCTGCCTGTTCGTGGGCGGGGCTGCGTTCCTGCTCAACCGCCACGCCCCGGTGCTTTCCGCCAGCGCGGCCAGCGCCCCGGCAGAGGATGCGGAGAACAGCCTGCTTCCGGCAGCGTCCAGCACGGTGGAGGAGACCAATGGCAATGCTCTGGGCCTGACCGCAGACGAGGCCGCTGCCATGCTGGCCGACCCGCTGATGGTGCTGGTGAACCACACCAACAAGATGCCGGACGACTATACCTTTGAGACCAAAGAGTGCGGCTCGAAGACCGCTGTGAACAAGACGCTGCAGACCGTGGCCTGCGATGCCTTTCTGGAGATGCAGAAAGCCGCTGCCGCCGAAAATGTGACCATCTGGATGCAGAGCGGCTACCGCAGCGTCAAGTACCAGACCGGTCTGTACGAGCGGAAGACGAAATACTACACCGACCAGGGCTACGACCTGGCCACGGCCAAGGAAAAGGCGGCGGCGGTCGTCAACCCGCCGGGCTATTCGGAGCACAACTGCGGTCTGGCCGCAGACCTGAACAGCCCGGAGCACACCGGCCTGGACGAGGGCTTTGAGAACACCACGGCCTTCCGCTGGCTGTGCGAGCACGCGGCAGATTACGGCTTCATCCTGCGCTACCCCAAGGGGGCCGAGGCCCAGACCGAGATCACCTACGAGCCCTGGCACTGGCGCTATGTGGGCGTGGAAAATGCCCGGAAGATCAGCGCCAGCGGCCTGTGCTTCGAGGACTACATCGCCCAGCTGCACACCCTTGCGGGCTGAGCGGAAAAGCGCTGGCAAAGACCGGTGAAGAAACCGTAAAAATTTGCGCGAACCTTTGCATTTCCGGCAAGGGTATGGTAAGATAGCAATGGCCCGGCCAGCCGCGCCGGAAGGCACAGCGCCGGGCTTGAGTGTAATGAATGCAAAAGAAGGAATAATCTATGAAGATCCGTTCAAAACTGATACTGTCCGCTGTGGCTGCCACGCTGGGCTGCGCTCTGCTCGCAGGCTGCGGCGGCGCGGCTTCCTCTTCCACGGCTTCCTCGGCAAGCCCGGCGGCGTCCTCGGTGGTGCTGTCCCAGGCGGAGAGCGCCCTGCCCGACGACGGCACCAACAGCCCCGATGCGCTGGCCGACGAGGTGGATGCGCTGCTGGAAGCCAACCCCATCTCCAACCAGTTCGAGATCGCTGCCATGAACATCGAGTACGATTTCGGCCTGAAGGCGGAGGATGTGGCCAGCTATAAGGGCGTGAAGAGCAACGACAACGGCGATGCCGGTCTGGTGCTGGTCATCGAGCCGGCAGAGGGCAAGGCCGAAGAAATCGTGGAGGCCCTGAAGGCCTACCAGCAGGACCAGGTGGCCTTCTACGGCAACTATGCCGAGTTTGCTACGGCACAGGCCAATGTGGAAAATGCCGTCATCGCCAACAGCGCCGACCGCGTGGTGATGGTCATTGCCTCCAACGCGTGCACGGAAGACCTGACCGACGCCGTCAACGGCGTTCTGCTCAAGTAACAACGATCATCGTGGGCCGGTGCCTTGGCGGCATCGGCCCTTTTTCAAAGGAGGAACACCTTGGTTTTCAGCACCATCCTTTTTCTGTTCCGGTTTCTCCCCATCACGCTGGCGCTCTATTACCTTGCGCCCGCCAAACTCAAGAACACCGTGCTCTTTGTGTGCAGTCTGGTGTTCTACTGCTGGGGCGAAGTCCGGTTTTTCCCGGTCATGCTGGCCCTCATCCTCATCAACTACCTCTGCGGCCTGGGGCTGGAACGCATGGAGGACAAGCCCGCCGCCCGCACGGCGCTGCTGCTGGTGGCTCTGGCGGGGAGCCTGGGGATGCTGTTCTATTTCAAGTATGCGAACTTCGTCCTCTCCAGCCTGAACAGCTTGTTCGGCACCCAGTTCGCGGCCATTCAGGGCATCAGCACCCTGCCGCTGGGCATCAGCTTCTACACCTTCCAGACCCTTTCCTACACCATTGATGTCTACCGCCGGGATGTGAAGACCGAGCACAACATCATTGATTTTGGTGCCTATGTAGTCATGTTCCCGCAGCTCATCGCAGGCCCCATCGTCAAATACCGCGATGTCTCGGCCCAGCTGCATGTCTACGAACACCGTTACAGCCTCCGGCAGATCGAGGAGGGCATGACCCTGTTCACCTTCGGTCTGGCGAAGAAAGTCCTGCTGGCGGATGCCGTGGGCGCGCTCTGGACCGACATCATCGGCATCCAGAACAGCCCCTCCACCACCTATGTGGGTCTGGGCAATGCCTCCACGGCGCTGGTCTGGCTGGGCGTCATCGCCTATTCCTTGCAGCTGTATTTCGACTTTTCCGGCTATTCCATGATGGCCATTGGCATGGGCAAGATGCTGGGCTTTGATTTCCCGCAGAACTTCAACTACCCCTATATCTCGCGCTCCATCACGGAATTCTGGCGGCGCTGGCACATGACTTTGTCCGGCTGGTTCCGGGAATACGTCTATATCCCGCTGGGCGGCAACCGCAAGGGCCTCAAACGGCAGATCTTCAACCTCTTCGTCGTGGAGCTGCTCACCGGCATCTGGCATGGCGCGGACTGGAACTTCATCTGTTGGGGTCTGTACTACTTCATCCTGCTGGCCGTCGAGAAGCTGTTCCTGCTGAAATACCTCGAAAAAGGCAAAGTCTGGCCGCACATCTACACCCTCTTCCTTGTGGTGGTGGGCTGGGCCATGTTCGTGGGCAACGACTGGGGCGTCGGGTTCAACTACCTGTTCTATAAGCTCTTCGTGCCTGCGGGCGGCGTGTCGCCGGTGTATTTCCTGCGGAATTACGGTGTGCTGCTGGCGGTGTCGGTGGTCTGCTGCACCCCGCTCATCGAAAAAATCTGGGACCTGCTGAAGAAGCGCACCGCAACGCGGGTGGCCACGGTGCTGGTGCTGCTGGTGCTCTCCACGGCCTATGTCGTGGGCAGCACGAACAGCCCGTTCCTGTATTTCAATTTCTGAGGAGGACGTAAAGCATGGATCCGAAAAAGCGTGTTTCCTCCCTGAAGCAGTACCCGGTGCTGGCGGCTTTCACCCTGTTCTTCGCGGCGCTGTTCGTGCTGGACCTGGTGACGCCGGACCGCGCCTACAGCGAGCTGGAAAACACCACCCTCACCCAACGGCCCAAACTGACGGCCGTGTCAGTGGATGGGCTGAACAACTATTTTACGAACTATACCAAATATGTGAAGGATCAGGTCTTCGGGCGGGACCAGTGGATCAGCCTGCAGAGCCTGGCCGAGACGACCCTGTTCCAGAAGACCCAGAGCGGCGGCATCCTGCTGGGGCGGGAGCACCGGATGTTTGCCCGGCGCTACCGCGTTCTGCCCACCGAAGAGCGGGTCTGGAACAAGAATCTGGCAGCGGTGCAGTCGCTGGGCGAGCGTTACCCCGGCAAGGTGAGCTTCATGCTCGTGCCGTCGGCCTCCGTGCTCTATCCGGAAGACCTGCCCCTCGCTGCGCCTCAGATGGACGAAGAAGGGCGGATCGACGAAGCGAAGGCGGCGCTCCCGGCGGTGCAGTTTCTCCGCGTCACCGATGCGCTGCGGGCGCACAAGGACGAGTATCTGTACTATCGCACCGACCACCACTGGACGACGCTGGGGGCTTACTACGCCTACGAGCAGTTCTGCGAAGCGCAGGGCCTGACGCCCTTTGACCGCGGTGCGCATCCTGTGGAGACGGCGGAAAACTTCTACGGCACCCACTACTCCAAGGCGCGCACCTGGAATGCCGAGCCGGACACCATCACCTGGTACGATCTGCAGAACCGGCTCACCATCTGGAACGTCACTGCGCCGGGCCAGCCCACCGAGGGCACACAGACCGGCCTGTATGATACGGGCAAGCTGGACGTTTACGACAAGTATGCCATGTTCCTCCACGGCAACAACGGCCTGAGCCGGGTGGAGGGCGACGGCACCGGCAAGATCCTCGTCATCAAGGACAGCTATGCCAACAGCTTCGTGCCGTATCTGACGGCAAACTATGCGGCCATCGACGTGGTGGACTTCCGCAATTATAACTACGGTCTGGACCAGCTCATCGCAGACAACGACTACGACGCCATCCTGGTGTTGTACAGCTATTCCAGCTTTACCAGCGACCCGTATCTCTACCGTGCGGGCGTGGCAGGCTGAGCTGTGAGAAAACGCAGTCCTTTTTCACAAACTTTTCGTGAAGTTTTCATGCGACTTTCCGATTTTTCATAGTTTTGCACAGAATCTATTGCAGAAAATCGACAGACGTAGTAAAATGAGCGTACAAAGAGTGAGTGAGGAATGCAGCAGGGTTGCTGTATGCGGCGGAGGAACAGAAACCGTCGAAATGAGGGAAAATTAGGAATGAAGAACGAACTGAAGATGCCCGCACACTGCGCCGTGGTGTCGGAGGATGAGATGACTTATGTTGAGGGCGGCAGCTATCTGGATGCGCTCTCGACGGCGGCAACGGTCGTAGGAACCGTGGTGCTGGGTGCCAGCTATGTCTGGGGCATCGGAACGGCCCGCAGCTGGCTGAACCAGAAGGAGAACCGCAAGGGCAATGTCTTCACGGTGATCGGCCGTGCGCTGGATGATATCGGCGAGGACATGAGCCAGAGCCCGTCCAACTTCCTGCGGGATGTGGTCTCCACCGCTGCGGTGGTGGGTCTGGCCCCGGTCAGCGTGGTGCTGATGCTCATCTGAGCAGACTGCCCCGGATGCCTCTTGGAACCCCTTAGCATTTGTTTGGAAACCTGCAGTGCAGCGAATGCACTGCTTGGGATATTATTGCTTTTTCAAAGGAGTGTTATTATGGAAAACAAGATGAAGATGCCCGCGAACTACAACGTCATGAACGAAGAGGAAATGACCTATACGCAGGGCGGCAGCGCTTTTGGTGCTGTTTCTGCTCTGGCTGGCACTGCATTCAGCATCTGGGGCCTGTACAACTACTACAAGGGCATGGTCGCTACCCGCAACTATGTCGCAGCGCACAAGGGCCAGGATACCGCAGCTCTGCTGGAGGGCGGCATGAACACCTATGTGAACTACCTGCAGAAGGATCTGATCAGCGCATTCAAGGGCATCTGCGCTGGTTCGGCTGCTGTCGGCCTGTGGCCCATCACCGCTCTGGTCATCATCACTGCCTAAAACATTGAGGCCAGACAGCCCGGAGTACTCCAAAGAACAATGAAAAGCGGCGGCTCTCCCCAACCGGGGCGGGCCGCCGCTTTTTGTTGTGTTTTGGAGAAAAGTGTGTTATTCTAATACCGGAAGACGCTGTGTCCAGAACGCAGGCGGCAACTCCCTACCGGAAGGTCTTGTTATCAGCAAGGCGCCGGGAGGGCGACTTTTGTAGTTTTTGTCCCCCGGAGGCCTTGTGGCTGAAAGGGGGGATGTCAAATGACATTGACTGAGGTTCTTGCACTGTTGGCGCTCATCATCAGTTTCCTGGGATTGATCGTCACAGTTATCTACGACACGATCGATATCGTGCTTCGCATCAAAGAGTTTCAGACCAAAATTGGACAAAAGAAATGACCGCCCACGCTTGCCCAAGCCGACGGTCATTCTTTTGACGATATGCCGGTAAGGAGCTAGCCGTTTGTTGGGCCAGCGCCTTCCTTATTTGTAGTATATCCGGTTTTGGACGGATTGTCAAGATTTTGTGTGGCTGTTCCGTAAGTGCGGGCCGCCGCTTTTTGCTGTGTTTTGTGACCCGGTTACGGAAGCGGGGCGGCATTTGGGGTATACTAAGACCATCGAACAACAAACACACCCGCAGGAGGTAGAAGATATGGAAGCCATCACGATCACGACCGAAAATTTTGATGCCGAGGTGCTGCACAGCGAAAAGCCGGTGCTGCTGGACTTTTGGGCCAGCTGGTGCGGCCCCTGCCGGATGCTCTCACCCATCGTGGACGAGGTGGCCGAGGAGCGCAGCGACGTCAAGGTGGGCAAGGTCAATGTGGACGAGCAGCCGGACCTCGCCGCCCAGTTCGGCGTCATGAGCATCCCCACGCTGCTGGTCTTCCAGAACGGCAGGCTCGTCAATCAGGCGGTCGGTGCCCGCCCGAAGAGCGGTGTGTTGGCCCTGCTGGATCGCTGAGCCGGCCCCCCGAAGAATCGCGTTTTGCCCCGCTGTGCGCATCCTGCGCTCGGCGGGGCATTTTTGCGCTTTGGGGAGCGGTGCGTTTGCGGAACGCATCATCTGATTTGCCGGTACGATGAAACAATTTCGCGTTTCTGTACAAACACACAGAAAAACGGTAAGATAAAAGAGAAAAGTTTGATACTTTCGTGCTTTACAACTTTATCAAGATAAAGTAAAATAAATTCAAGAACGATTTCGCAGAGCAAATGGCGCGGACGGTGCCGCGCATAGGGCGGGAAAGAGGAAAGGGAAACCAGCATGGGATTTGATCTGTCGGATCTGCAGCCGAAGGAGCGGGCCTCCTTTGCGCTGCGGGCATTGTATGAGGCGGCGGGCTGCCGCAAATACCACATGGGCCGCTTTGAGGAATACGGTCTGTATCAGGAGAACCGGAGCTTTCTGTCGTCGGAACAGGTCATCACCTTCACCGACCTGGACGGACGGTTGCTGGCGCTCAAGCCGGACGTGACCCTCTCCATTGCCAAGACGGCCCAGCCCGCCCCCGGCGAGACGCTGAAATACTACTACCACGAGAACGTCTACCGCCCCTCGGCAGAGAGCCACACCTTCAAGGAAATCGCGCAGATGGGCCTGGAGATGCTGGGCGCTGTGGGCGAAGCGCAGGTGCAGCAGGCAGTCGGGCTGGCGGCAAAATCGCTGGAACAGCTGGGCGCGGCCTGGGTGCTGGAGCTGAGCCACATGGGGTATCTGTTCGGCCTGCTGGATGCGCTGGCAGTGCCCGAAACGGCCCGCCCCGCCCTGCTGGACCTGCTGCGCGAGAAGAACGCCCACGAGCTGCGGGCCGCCGCAAAGGCCGCCGGGCTGGACGATGCCGGGGCCGATACGCTGTGTGCGCTGCTGACCCTCTGCGGCGGCTGCGAGGAGACGCTGGCCCGTGCCGAGGCTTTCTGCAAAAACGACCGGATGCGGGCCGCTGCCGCCGAGCTGCGGGCGCTGACACGCTCTCTGAGCGCCGGGGGCGGGAGCGTCCGGCTGGACCTCTCGCTGGCGGGCGAGATGGAGTATTACAACGGGCTGGTCTTTCAGGGCTATTTGCAGGGCCTGCCCCGCCCGCTGCTCAAGGGCGGACGCTACGACCTGCTGATGCAGAAATTCACCCCCGGCGCGGACGCCATCGGGTTTGCGGTCTATCTGGATGAGCTGGACCGCCTGAGCGCCCCGCTGCCGCCGGTCCAGCAGCAGAAGACCGACCGGGTGATGCTGAATGTGGCTCTGCCGAAAGGCCGTCTGGGCGATAAGGTCTATGGCCTGCTGGCCCGCATCGGCTACGGCTGCGCCGAGGACTACAATGCTACCCGGAAGCTGGTAGTCGAGAACCCCGAAGCGGGCATCCGGTATTTTCTCGTCAAGCCCAGCGATGTGGCCATCTATGTCGAGCACGGCGCGGCGGATGTGGGCATCGTGGGGAAGGACATCCTCACCGAAGCCTCCGCCGATGTGTACGAGCTGCTGGACACCGGCCTCGGCAGATGCCGGATGTGCGTGGCAGCGCCGAACGACTATCAGGACGACCCCAGCCGCCCGGTGCGGGTCGCTACCAAATTCGTGAACATCGCCAAGAACTACTATGCGTCCATCGGGCGGGACATTGATATCATCAAGCTGAACGGTTCCATTGAGCTGGCCCCCATTCTGGGCCTTTCGGATGTCATTGTGGACATCGTGGAGACCGGCACGACCCTGCGGGAGAACGGCCTGAAGGTCGTGACCGAGTTTCTGCCCATCTCGGCCCGGTTCATCGCCAACAAGGCCAGCTACCAGTTCAAACACCGGGAAGTGGACCGAATGCTCGAACAACTGCGGGAGACCTTACAGGAGGCTGCAAAATGATCAAGCTGTACCAATTTGACGAACTGAGACCGGAAGAAATTCTGAACCGGGACATCCGCGCCGAAAAGAATGTGGAGGATGTCGTGGACGGCATCCTTGCCGACGTCCGCGCCCGCGGCGATGCGGCCCTGAAGGAATACGCCCTGAAATTCGATGGCGCGTCCATCGAAGAATTGCAGGTGACCCAGGCGGAGATCGACGAGGCCTTCGCGAACATGGACCCCTATTTCCTGGAAACGCTGAAAGAGGCCGCTGCCAACATCGAGGCCTTCCACCGCCAGCAGGTGCACAAGAATTTTGTGATGAACGACAAGCCCGGCGTGGTGCTGGGCCAGAAATACACCCCCATCGAAAAGGCGGGCGTCTATGTGCCCGGCGGTACGGCGGCTTATCCCTCTACGGTGCTGATGGACGTCATCCCGGCTAAGGTTGCCGGGGTGTCGGAGATCGTCATGACCACCCCCGCCGGAAAGGACGGCAGGGTGAACCCGGTTATCCTGGCCGCTGCCGCTACGGCGGGCGTGACGAAGATCTTCAAGACCGGCGGCGCACAGGCGGTGGCAGCGCTGGCCTACGGCACCGAGAGCATCCCGGCTGTGGATAAGATCGTCGGCCCCGGCAATATCTATGTGGCCACGGCCAAGCGGAAGGTCTTCGGCAAGGTGGGCATCGACATGATCGCCGGCCCCAGCGAGATCCTGGTGCTGGCAGACGGCGGGTGTGACCCGGCCTGGGTGGCGGCAGACCTGCTGAGCCAGGCCGAGCACGACAAGCTGGCCAGCCCCGTCCTCGTGACCGACAGCGAAGCGCTGGCCAAAGCCGTGCAGGCCGAGCTGGAAATCCAGATCCCCCAGCTGCCCCGTGCCGCCATCGCCCGCGCCAGCGTGGACGACAACGGCAAGATCATCGTCTGCACCGACCTGCACAAGGCCATTGAGGCCTGCAACATCATCGCGCCGGAACATCTGGAAGTCTGCGTGGAAGACCCCTTCGGCGTGCTGAACGAGATCAAGAATGCGGGAAGCATCTTCCTGGGCCGGAACGTCCCGGAGGCACTGGGCGATTACTTCGCCGGCCCGAACCACACCCTGCCAACCAGCGGCACGGCCCGCTTTTCCAGCCCGCTGGGCGTGGACGACTTCGTCAAGAAGTCCAGCTTCCTCTATTACACCCGCGATGCGCTGGAGGCGGTGGCCCCCCGCATCGCCGATTTTGCCGAGCGCGAGGGCCTGCACGCCCACGCCAGAAGCGTGACGATCCGGTACGAATAAATGGGAAGGCGTTTTCCCCTCTCCGTCATTGCTTCGCAATGCCACCTCCCCCAAAGTGGGAGGTTGAAAAGCTCTCCCTTTGGGAGAGCTGGACGCGAAGCGGCCTGAGAGGGTGAGGACGCTGACAAGGAGATAAAGCGTATGAGTAGATTCCTTTCACCGAGGCTGGATACGGTGACCCCCTACACCCCCGGCGAGCAGCCGCAGGATCAGCAGTACATCAAGCTGAACACCAACGAAAGCCCCTATCCGCCCTCCCCGGCGGTGCTGGAGGCCGTGAGCCGTGCCGAGGTGGAAAAGCTGCGGCTCTACTCCGACCCGGCCTGTGCCGAGCTGCTGAATGCGGCGGCAAAGCATTTCGGGCTGCAGCCGGACCAGATCATGCCCGGCAACGGCAGCGATGAGAACCTGTTCTTCGCGCTGCGGGCCTTCTGCGACGAGGAACACCCGCTGGCCTATGCGGACATCACCTACGGCTGCTACGGCGTCTGGTGCGGGCTGATGCACATCCCCAGCCGAATCATCCCGCTGCGGGAGGATTTCACGCTGGACCCTGCCGACTATTACGGCCTGAACACCACCATCGTGCTGGCCAACCCCAACGCCCCCACCGGTCTGGCCCTGCCCCGCAGCGCCATCGAGGGCATCCTGCAGGCCAACCCCGACCATGTGGTCATCGTGGACGAAGCGTATGTGGACTTTGGCGGGGAGAGCTGTGTGCCCCTCATCGACCGGTACGAGAACCTGCTGGTGGTGCAGACCTTCTCGAAGTCCCGCCAGCTGGCCGGTGCCCGGCTGGGTCTGGCCATGGGCAACGCGAAGCTCATCGCCGACCTGAACCGGGTCAAGTTCAGCCTGAACCCCTACAACATCAACCGCCTGACCCTGAAAGCCGGGCAGGCCGCGCTGGAAGATACCGCCTACTTCGACACCACCCGCGCCGCCATCGTCGAGACGCGCAGCTGGACCCGGCAGCAGCTGGAAGCGCGCGGCTTCACCGTGCTGGACAGCCGGTCGAACTTCCTGTTCGTCCGTACGGCACGGCAGGACGGCGGCACCCTGTACCGAAAACTGAAGGAAAACGGTGTGCTGGTGCGGCATTTCGATGCACCGCGCATCCACAGCTGGCTGCGCATCACCATCGGCACACCGGCCCAGATGCAGGCGCTGCTGGCCGCGCTGGACAAGATACTGGAGGACTGACCCATGCGGGAAGTGAGTTTGGAACGCAACACCAACGAGACGCAGATCGAACTTACCCTCAATCTGGACGGTGCAGGCCGGTATCAGGTGGACACCGGCTGCGGGTTTCTGAACCACATGCTGGAGCTGTTTGCGCGGCATGGCCGGTTCGACCTGGTGCTCACCTGCCACGGCGACGTGGAGGTGGACTACCACCACACCGCCGAGGACATCGGCATCGCACTGGGGCAGGCGTTTGCCAGGGCGCTGGGCGATATGCGGGGCATCTGCCGCTACGGCAGCTTCTATCTGCCCATGGATGAGGCACTGGTGCTCTGCGCCGTGGACCTGTCCGGCCGGTGCACCCTGAACTGGGATGTCCATTGCAAGACCGAAAAGGTCGGCGATTTTGATGTGGAGTGTGCCTCAGAGTTCTGGCTGGGCTTTGCCCGGAACGTGCCCGCCACGGTCCACTTCGTCCAGTTCGCGGGCGAGAACACCCACCACATCCTCGAAGCCTGCTTCAAGGGCGCAGGCCACGCGCTGGCTGCAGCGGTCAAGATCGACGCCGCCCACCGGGACGAGATCCCCTCCACGAAAGGACTGCTGGTATGATCGCGATCATTGATTATGGGGTGGGCAACTTGTTCAGCCTGAAGTCGAGCTTAGCCCATCTGGGGCAGGAGGCCGTCGTCACCGCCGACCCGGCGGTCATCCGCGCGGCCGACCGGCTCATCCTGCCCGGTGTGGGGGCGTTCGGCGACGCCATGGCCAAGCTGGAAGCCACCGGCCTGGTGCCCGTCCTCCGGGAAGAAGCCGTCCAAAAGCCGCTGCTGGGCATCTGCCTGGGGATGCAGCTGCTGTTTGAAAAAAGCTATGAGTACGGCGAACACGCGGGCCTGGGCTTCGTAAAAGGCGAGGTCTGCCCGCTGGAACCCGACCTTGCAGACCGGACGCTGAAGGTGCCGCAGATCGGCTGGAACGCGCTGCACATCGTCCGGGACGACCCGCTGTTCCGCTACATCCACGAGGGCGAATACGTCTACTACGTGCACAGCTACTATGGCACGAACTGCGCGGAGAGCACACTGGCGGTGAGCGATTATTCCATCCCCGTCACCGGCGTGGTCCGTGCGGGCCAGGTGTATGGAACGCAGTTCCACCCCGAAAAGAGCGGGGACACCGGCCTGCGCATCCTGAAAGCCTTCAGTGAATTGTGAACGGCCCAACCCTCTCCGTCATCGCTTACGCGATGCCACCTCCCCCGAAGTGGGAGGTTAAAAAGCTCCCCCTTTGGGGGAGCTGGCGCGAAGCGCCTGAGAGGGGGAAGCCAGTTAAAGGAGATCTATAATGAAATTATTTCCAGCCATTGATCTACGGGACGGAAAGGTCGTCCGCCTGACGCAGGGCGACTACGACCGGATGACCGTCTACGGCGAAGACCCCTGTGCCCAGGCACGGAAGTTCCTGGAGGCCGGGGCAAAAAATCTCCATGTCGTGGATCTGGACGGTGCCAAGGACGGCACCCTTTCCAACTACGAGGCCATCGCCGCGCTGGCAAAACAGGGCGGCCTGTACATTGAAGTCGGCGGCGGCATCCGCACCGAAGAGCGGATCGAGACGTATCTGTCGCTCGGCGTGGGCCGCTGCATCCTGGGCAGCGTGGCCGTGACCGATTTCGACTTCACGGCCCGGATGCTGAAACGGTACGGCGACCGGATCGCCGTGGGCGTGGACGCGAAGGATGGATACGTTGCCATCCATGGCTGGAAGGAGGTCAGTACCGAACAGGGCGTGGACTTCTGCAAGCGGCTGGCCGAGGCGGGCTGCCGGGCCATCATCTACACCGACATTGCCTGTGACGGCGCAATGCAGGGCACGAATCTGGCTCTCTACCGGCAATTGCAGGCCGAAGTGCCCGGCGTGGCCTTCACGGCCAGCGGCGGCATCTCGTCGGAAGCCGAGCTGGAAGAGCTGGACCGGATGGGCGTGGCGGCGGCCATCCTGGGCAAGAGCCTGTACACCGGTGCGCTGGACCTGAAACGCTGCGCTGCGCGGGTGCAGCGTTGAACCGGAGGGGAGCAGAACATGATAACGAAACGCATCATTCCCTGCCTGGACGTGCGGAATGGCCGGGTGGTCAAGGGCACGAACTTTGAGGGCATCCGGGATGTGGCCGACCCTGTGGAAATGGCCCGGCTCTACAACGCCGCCGGGGCCGATGAACTGGTGTTCTACGACATCACGGCCAGCTTTGAGGGCCGCGCCCTCTTCACCGATATCCTCACCCAGGTGGCGAGCGAGATCTTCATCCCGCTGACCGTGGGCGGCGGCATCCACACGCTGGAGGATTTCGACCGGGTGCTCAAGTGCGGGGCCGACAAGGTCAGCGTCAACTCCGGTGCGCTGCAGGACCCCGGCCTGATCCCGGCGGCCGCCCAGCGCTACGGCGACCAGTGCGTCGTCCTCTCCGCCGACGTCAAGCGGGTGAACGGCCAGTTCCGCGTCTTTGCCAAGGGCGGGCGCGAGGATACCGGCCGCGATGCGCTGGACTGGATCGCCTGGTGCACCGAGCACGGGGCCGGGGAGGTCTGCCTGAACAGCATCGACACCGACGGTGTGCGGAACGGCTTTGACCTCGAAATGCTGGACGCCGTGGCCGCGCGGGTGCATGTGCCCATCATCGCCAGCGGCGGCGCAGGCAAAAAAGAAGATTTTCTGGAACTGTTCCACCACAAGGGCATCGACGCGGGCCTTGCGGCGGGCATCTTCCACCAGAAACTGCTCTCCATTGCCGACCTGAAAGCCTACCTGAACGAAAATGGCATCGAAATGCGGGTCTAAGCTCTTGCGTTTCGGCCCCATTTAGGATAAACTGTAAGTATCCCCTTTTGAGGGGGAGGAGAACTACGATGGAATTGAAATTTGATGAAAAGGGCCTCATTCCTGCCATCGTGCAGGACCACTACACCAAAGAGGTGCTCACCCTTGCCTACATGAACGCCGAGACGCTGGCACTGACCATCGCCGAGGGGCGGACCGTGTTCTGGAGCCGCAGCCGCCAGGAGATCTGGCGCAAGGGCGACACCAGCGGCAATGTCCAGCATGTGGTGTCCATCACCGCCGACTGTGACAACGACGCGCTGGTGGTGGAGGTGGTCAAGGACGGCCCCGCCTGCCACACCGGTGCCGAGAGCTGCTTCTTCCACGAAGTGTATCTCTCGCCGGAACTCAAGCAGTTCAGCTGGCAGGGGCTTTATGCGCTCATCAAAGGCCGCAAGACCGACCCCCAGGAGGGCAGCTACACCACCTACCTGTTCGAAAAGGGCAAGGAGAAGATCCTGAAAAAAGTGGGCGAAGAGTGCACCGAGGTCATCATTGCGGGCGAAAAGGAAGACCGCGCCGAGACCATCTACGAGATCAGCGACCTGGCATACCATGTGCTGGTGCTGATGGTCCAGGCAGGCATCACGGTGGAGGACATCACCCGTGAGCTTGAAAAACGACATGTCATCGACCACAAGGTCAAACAGGAAAGGATGCAGTGAGTTTCTATGGCAGATTACAGGAAGTCCAGCGTGCATTGCCACTCGACAATGTGCGACGGCAGAAATACGTTGCAGGAGATGGCCAGCGCCGCTTGTGCGCAGGGTCTGACTACACTGGGCTTCTCCGGCCATAGCTATACCCAGCGCGACCGCGAATACTGCATGAGCCCCAGCCGCACCGCGCAGTACAAGGCCACCATCGCCAAGCTCAAGGCGGAGTACCGGGGCAAGGTGGACATCCTCTGCGGCATCGAGTGGGACGTGCTGAGTGAGGATAAGCCCGAAAACTACGATTACTGGATCGGCGCCGCACATCATCTGTACGGCAAGAACACCGGCCGGTATTACGAGATCGACTTCCGCCCGCAGGACCTGCACGACTGCATCTTCGATGACTTCGACGGCGACCCGCTGGCCGCAGTCGAGGCCTACTATGCCGAGGTGGCAAAGGTGGCGGCCAAAGGCCCGGACATCCTGGCCCACATCGACCTCATCAAGAAGCTGAACGGCGAGGGCGAGTTCTTCGACGAGGAGTCTCCCCGCTACAAGGCCGCTGCCCTCAAGGCACTGGCCGTGGCCAAAGAGCATGACTGCCGCCTGGAAGTGAACACCGGCGGCGTCTACCGCGGCTACCGAAAGGATTTCTACCCCGGTGCCTGGCTGCTGGGCGAGTGGCAGAAGATGGGCGGCAGGGTCATCATCACGGCCGATGCCCACGACACGGCCAGCCTGACCTTCGACTTTGACGAAGCAGCCGCTGCCCTCCGGGCCGCAGGCTTCACCCAGGTGGATGTGCTCACCGTCAACGGCTTCGAAGCACAGGAACTGTAACGGTATCATCAGAATGGCCCTCTCTGTCCCAGACGGAGAGGGTCATTTTCCGGTCTGATAGGAGGAACTGCATGACCCAAACCGCAAAAAGATCCCCATTTACGATGAACGTAGACCTGATGCACGGCCCCATTTTCAAGAGCCTGGTCGTCTTCATGCTGCCCATCTTCGTCTCGAACCTGTTCCAGCAGCTCTACAACACGGTGGATACCATGATCGTGGGCAATGTGCTGGGCGACACAGCGCTGGCCGCCATTGGCTCCTGCGGCTCGATCTACGAGCTTCTGGTGGGCTTTGGCCTCGGCATCGGCAACGGCCTTGCCATCGTCGCAGCGCGCTCCTACGGGGCGCAGGATCACGATCTGCTCAAGAAGACGGTGGCAGGCTCCCTTGTCATCGGCCTCATTGCCTCGCTCTGCATCACGCTGGCCGGTGCGGTGGGCCTGCGCCCGCTGCTGGTGCTGCTGGACACCCCGGCGGAGATCCTCGAAGACGCCTACCGGTACATCATCGTCATCAACTACGGCGTCCTCGTCATGTTCGCTTACAATCTCTGTGCCGGTCTGCTCCGCGCCATCGGCAACAGCTTCATGCCGCTGGTCTTCCTGCTCCTCTCGTCGGGCCTGAACATCCTGCTGGACCTGCTCTTCATCGCCCGGATGGGGATGGGGGTGCAGGGCGCAGCGGTGGCTACGGTCATCTCCCAGGGCGTGTCGGTCCTGCTCTGCATCGCGTACGTGTTCGCCAAAGTCAAGCTGCTTCTCCCGGAGAAAAAGCACTTCCGGGTCGGCCGGCATCTGTACTGGGAGCTGTTCAGCCAGAGCATCTGCATGGGCCTGATGAGCAGCATCGTCTCGGCGGGCTCGGTCGTTTTGCAGTATGGCATCAATGGGCTGGGCACACTGGTCATCGCCGGGCACACCGCCGCCCGCAAGATGTTCATGTTCACCGATATGCCGCTGCTGAGCATGGCGTCGGCGGGTTCGACCTTCGTTTCCCAGAACTGCGGTGCGGGCCAGCCGGACCGCGTCCGCAAGGGGATGAAGGAGATCTACCTCTACTCGGTCGTCATGACCGTGGCTGCGGTTCTGCTGATGCGGGTGGCAGCGCCGTGGATGGTGGCCTTCGTCTCCGGCTCCAGTGAGCCCATCGTGCTTGAAAACGGTGCCCGCTACCTGCTCTGGAACGCACCGTTCTACGCGGTGCTGGGCATCCTGCTCTCCACCCGCTACGCCCTGCAGAGCCTTGGCAACAAGGTGCTGCCGCTCTTCTCCAGCGTCATCGAGCTGGTGGGCAAGGTCGTCTTTGTCGTGCTGTTCATCCCGAAGTTCGGGTACGATGCGGTCATCCTCTGTGAGCCCATCATCTGGTGCGTCATGGCAGCCTACCTCGTGGCCGTCTACCGGCACGACCCCTTCGTCTTCCCGAAACAGGAAAAGCGCTGAACGGCAGCGCACAAACCGAAAACAGACGCAGAGAAGCATGATTTGAGAAAAAATCGCATGGGATTTTATCAAACTGTTATCCTTCTGTGAATTTTAGCACTCTTCTATTGACAGTGCTAAAAATATGTGCTATAACAGGGCCGTGCTCAGGAGGAAGGGCAAACGGAGAGCCGCAAGGCTCCTCGGAAAGCCTTTCCGAGTGGACGTTTCAGATTTTTTGCCCCGACCCGAACGCCGGGATTGGAGGAATGATTTATGCTTA